>Ga0209070_100547_pt1 | contig 18567 bp, 19 predicted proteins | sample SynthPrep_5_END__FD_187205 | JGI IMG/M metagenome (GOLD analysis project Ga0209070, IMG submission 187205) | Synthetic microbial communities from Ohio, USA - SynthPrep_5_END_DS10_MetaG (SPAdes) (version 2) | ecosystem: Engineered > Bioreactor > Aerobic > Activated sludge | place: USA: Ohio... | reverse complement strand
CGGCGACCGCGACGAATACACCTCGGTGGAAGACGCCTGCCTGTTCGCCCAGCACATCGACCACGCCCAGTTCGCCGTGATCAACGACGCCGGCCACTTCCTCGACATGGAACACAAGGCCGCCTGGTTGCAGACCCAACGCGTGCTGCTGGACTTCTTCAACACCCCCAGCAAACGCCTGCAACTGCCAGCCAAAGGCGACCTGCGCGACCTCCAGGCGATGGCGGTATGACGGGCCCCAAGCGCGGAGCGGATGCGTCTATCGCTCTGCTCCGCGCTTTATTCCTAGATCGAGTTCCGGTATAAAGGCACCCGCTGCGGGTGTCGTATAATGGTAATACCCTAGCTTCCCAAGCTAGAGCCGTGGGTTCGATTCCCATCACCCGCTCCAAAATCGCAGCTTTAAGGCCCTGTTTTTACAGGGCTTTTTCGTTTCCGGGTTTTGGAAGTGTCGATAAAGTGTCGACGATGGGATTCAGCCGAAGCGCGTCCTGCAGGTGATCGGGCGACAAGTGTGCATAGCGCATGGTCATCGTCACCGAGGAGTGTCCCAGGACCTTCTGCAAGGTCAGGATATTGCCACCGGCCATGACGAAATGACTGGCGAAGGTGTGCCGCAGAACGTGCGTAGCTTGTCCGGCCGGAAGCGTGATCGAGGTCGATTGCAGCACGCGACTGAAATGCCGGATGCAGTTCGGGAACGCCCCGTACTCCTTGAAGTAGTCCAACAGCATCCGCTCCAGGGCCGGCGCGATGGGCACGGTTCGTGTGCGTCTCGACTTGGTATTGGCGAAAGTCACCGCGCCATTCTTTACCCTGGACGGCACCAGCCCCTGAGCCTCTCCCCAACGTGCCCCGGTGGCCAGACAGACGCGAGCGATCAGCGCCATATGCGTGCAGTTCGGGTAGTTGTCGAAGGCCTCCAGCAGCTCGGCTATCTGATCCTGGGTGAGGTACGACAGCGGGCGCTCTTGCAGGCGTAACGGACGAACCTTGGCCAACGGGTTCGGGTAGTCGATATCGCCCAGGCGATGCAGCTCGTTGAATACCGACTTCACGTAGCCCAGGCGGTTGTTCAGCGTCTTGCCGTTGATGCCTTCAACCAGCAGCTTGCCGCGCAGGGTGCAGAACTGGTCAGCGGTGAACTTGGCCGCTATCGGGTCGCCCAGGTCATGAGCGATGTTCGCCAGCACCTGCTTCAAGCGCTTGGAGTCAGCCAGGGTGTGGCCGTGCAGATCGTAGTAGCGGGTGAAAACCTCAGAGAGCTTGCGGCGGTCCTTTGGTTTGGGTGCCCAGTCGGGCGTTTCCATCACCTTGGCCCTGCAGGACGTTTCGAACCGTTGCGCCTCAGCCTTGGTCTTGAAGGTCTTGCGGAAGCGCCGCCCCTTGATGGGTTCTACATCGACCTTCCAGCGCCCGTCAGGCTGTTGGATGATCGCCATCAGATCGCCCTGCCCCACCTTACGTGCCGTTCCTCCAGGATGTTCTTGAGGTGCTTGTACAGCCCATCCTCGTCCATCCCCTTAGCGGCGTAGTGGTCACGAATCACCGGCCAGCATTCCCAATCCTTGAGCCGGTAAAAGCCCTTTCTAGCGCCCACTCGCTCCCGTGCCAGCAGGCTTACGAAGTTTCCCAGGAACAGCTCCACGTTCTTGCCGGAGAAGCCCCGAGACGTCTTGTAATTGCGCTTGTACTCAGTGTCATCGAGCAGCGAATCAACCGGCAGATCAACGCGGGCGTCTTCACGTAGCAGGGTCCAAATCGGTTCGTAGTACCCAGGGCGAGCCAGCAACTTGAATTGCTGCATACCGTAGCGCCACAGGCCATCCAAGTGAGGCGTGAAGGCGGCGTAGCTGTTCGTATCGATGGCGTTGCCGGTGTGCAGATCGACGGAGCCAGAGGCGAATTGCTGGATCACCGAATGGTGGTAACGCAGCTCGATACGCCACACGGTCTGGTCTCGGTTGTAGTTGTCCGGGTCGCCTTCGTCGAAGCTGTCACGACGTCGCCAGACGCCTTCCCAGTAGTCGAGCTTGTCGGTGGCCTTGGCCTGTTCGGTTTTGTTGTAGATCGCCAGCTGGACGCCACCGGCAGAGCCGAACATGTAGGTCTCGCCACGGCCGTAGACGCTGCTTTTGGTCTCCCAGGTAATTTCCTTGATGCCAGAGATATCGCGGGCGGACCGGGCGCGGCAATGCATGCGGGCGACCAGATCAGCGGGCGGTTGCCAGCCTTGAACATCCAGGGCGAGATGCACCGCGCATTGGTTGCGTTCAATGTGGGTGAGGATCTGCTCGGCGTAGAAATCCATCCGGGCCTGTAGGCGCTCAGGCGACAGGCTGTCGATGGCATGGGGTGACACTTCGATTTTCAGGTGCGGGCCGATGTTCTCGACCTTGGCGTTGTAGTTCTTGAGCAGCAGCACGAAGCCCAGGTCGGCGTTCTGGAGCTTGTACTGGTAGCCAGAATCCTTGCTCACACGGCCTGCATGCCAGCGCTCCCCAGCGAAGTCGACAATGGTGCCGGGTTTATCGAATAGGCACAGCAGCTCCGGCCGGAGCAGGCCCCGGTACAACTGGCGGACGGTATCCACGCCGCAGTGCAGCAGGCGGACTTTAGACAGGTCGACAATGCGGGCGTTGCCCGGGTCTACGAACAGCCGACCGTTCACGTCTTCACGTGCCAGCATGTCGAGTCTCAGGAAGTCTTTTGGCTTTTTCACTTGGTCACCTATTGCTGATTACTGCGGAAGTTTTCGTCTTACTTTCTGACGTGTTACAGGGGCGTCAGCGGACCGGCGGGGCGCACCCGTGCTCGTCCCTCGCCCGCAACCGCACCGCCGGTCCGCAGCCTTCGTCTGTCACTGTCCAGGCGCTCGGCGAGGGACTTCCTGGGCTCATCATGGAGCCCCAGTTATTCCCCCAGGCGGATAGCAGCAGGTAGAGGATCAACGCGAGAAAACCCGGCAGGGTTTCAGGTGTGGGCGGGAGCAGATGCAGACGCGAACGCCTAGGATCAGACGTTGAGGTTGTGCGGCGCTGGCGGGCGTTGAAGATCAACACCAAGGGCTTCGCCCTTGTCATCCCACTCTTGCCGCCGAGGGCTCGGGAGCGCGGGGCGGTGAAGCTGCCCCACTCTCCCGTGGTCAGGCTCGTTTTCATGGCGTGGGGTCAAGGGTTCGCTGCGCCCGTGCTTCCGTTCGCCGGAACGGTGGAGCTGTTCCGACGAGCCGGGAGCGCGGCCCCTGACCCAGAATCATCGGCGGAATGGGTCAGGGTCATGCGGCCCAGTACGTTGCCGGAACCATGCCGGTCGCGGTACCGCATCGCCCTGATAGTGCAAATGTCGTCGAAGTAGAATTCGTTCGGGTTGCCCGTGCTGGAGCTGACCTCGACGGCGAGGAAGCAGGGAGCACCCTGCATGCTGTCCCGTGGGATCAGCACGCCGACGATATCGGCACACTGCCAGAAGGATTCCGTATCACCGTCCCACATCAGTTCCAGCAGGACGGTTTGCCCGACGTAGCTCAGAGCCGTAGGCGTATCCAGGGTCAATCCGCGCTTAGCCATGGTGGCGCTCTCCTTCCGTGGGTTGCTGGGCTGGGATCAGTTGCGGGAGCTGCAGGCGCTCCAGCACCTTGGCGGTGGTGTGGCCACGACCGTGAATGACTCGGGCGGTCTGGATCAGGTGGAAGTGCACTTCCAGCGGGTATTCGTGGCCGCCTTCAAACGGCATGGTGAGGAAGTAGCCGTCTTCAAACACGCCCGGCACTGGCAGCACCAGGCCGATGACGTGGTAGCAGCGCCAACGGCGTTCGCCTTCATCTTCCCAGTACAGTTCCATGAGCACGGTCTGCCCCAGGAAGCCAACAGCGGTAATCGGGTCGAGCTGGAAAGGTTGCTTAGGCATGGGCGTAGTCCCCTTCCTTGAACTCGGTTTTGCCCTTGGTCAGATCGGCGCGCAGGCGAGCCAGATTGACCATGCGGAAGTCGGCCATCCTGAGCGTCGGAATGGTGCCGGTAGTAGCCCACTCGGCCACCTCTTCCACTGACACGCCGCTCAGCTCGGCAAAGGTCTTGAGGCTGCACAGGTCGAGGCTTTCGTTAGTGGCGGTCATTGGTTGCCCTCCTTGGCGGCTTTGTCCTGGGCGTAGCTCGCTTCCAGGCGAATGACGACTTCCGAGTTCATCGAACGGCGCGAGGCGAAGGCGGACTGTTCGATCTTGGCGCGCAGCTCGGGCGGTACGCGCAGCTTGAATTGCGGGTCTGTTCGGCTCACAGCGTCCACTCCTGTTCCAGTAGCTGGCGGGTCAACAACGCCACGTTGACCATGGTGCGTTTGCCGACCTTCTGCGAAGGGAGGTAGTTACGTTCTACCCAGGTGCGTACCACGATGGGTTCGTCGCCCATGCCGATCCACTCGGCGAACTTCTGCCACGGCATCAAGGGCGGTGCGCCGTGCAGCTTTTGCGGGTCGAGACCTTCCGTATCCATAAGCTTTAATCCACTATGTTCGGCAATGTTCAGCATTCCGAGGGAGCAAATACAACCCTCGGAGCAAATATAGCCCCCACCGTGAGTGAGAGCAACATTTGCCCCCGATTAAGAGAAAATCAATATCTATATGGAAAGCTCAGGCGATAGGGCTCGTCTATTGATCAAGATGTATGGCCCCAAGAGGATCAGCACCGAAAGCGGTACTGACCACAACCGTTGGAAAAGCCTTAGCAAAGGCGCAGTGCGAATCAGCACTGAAGAGATCGACGTACTGGTGAAGATCTACCCCCAATACGCCTTATGGCTGGCTAGCGGCCAGATTGCGCCTGCTGCTGGACAAACCAGCCCGGCCTATGACGAAGCCAACCGAAACTTGAGCCAACCCAACGCGGGATAGCGATCACCCAGGAAGCAGCTAGGCGCTGGTATGCCCGTAAATAAGATTCAAGGAAAGAGAAAGTTATGAGCGCGCACTTTCAAATCAAAAAGGCAAAAGATGCCCAATACCATGTTCAGTTACTTGCAGGAAATGGAGAGATAATTCTAGCAAGTGAACTATTTAAGTCAAAAGAAACAGCATTAAACACGATCGAAGCAATAAAGAACTCCTCCAAAAAAGAAGACTCCTTTACATTAAGGGAGTTATCAAACGGCAAATATTTATTCTTACTTAGAGCATCAAGCGGGCAAATAATTGGCTCTAGCCAAGTATACGCCACTCTCTCCGGGGCAAAGTTAGGCATTAACTCCGTAATAGCAAACGCGCCCCACGCTTCAATTCAGGACTTAACAACCCCCCACTCAGGCTCAAAGCATAGCTCTCGCCAAACCGAATATATCGGAAGCATCCGCACCTTTCTTACAGAAATAAGCAACATACCACCAGACAGGGAATCCATTAGATTTTATCGCGGACACGGAAATTACAAATACGATCTAATTCCCAGCATATACAGAAACAAAGGGTGGATAAAAAACGAGAGCACAATGCTTCATGAACTCATGCTCAGATGCCCTAATGACTTCGACATTTCAGGCTCTACATTTAGCAATCTTGTCAAAATGCAACACTACTCACTGCCTACGAGACTTCTAGACCTAACAGCCAATCCACTAATAGCACTATACTTTGCCTGTGAAGACGAAAAGCCACACGACGCAGAAGTTGTTGCATTTCGAGTACCCAAAAAAGAGATACGATACTACGACAGCGATACTGTCAGCGTAATATCCAACATAAGCAGAATGCCGCCTACATTTTCAGCAAAGAAAAACCCCAACATAGAAGTATTCAATCAAAGCCCAGAAATCGTGAGACTGGTACGAGAGATACAACGCGAGAAGCCTTACTTTGAAGGTCGCATAGAGTCGACGCACTTAAAATCTGTGGTATGCGTAAAACCCGTACTAGACAACCCTAGAATAATTAAACAAGACGGTGCTTTTTTTCTATTCGGAATGGGCTTATCAAAACTAGACCCTGCAGAGATACCCGAACAATACCTAGCATCATCCAATGAGCTTCGCATGATTATCAGAGGCGCAGACAAACGAAAAATACTCCAGCAACTTGAGCTACTCGGAATAACAAAACAATCAATATACCCTGAAATCGAGCATGTAGCCGGGTATATCAAAAGCGCCTATATGGAATACTAATCCTTAATAAACACACGAAGAACAAACCAGTTTCAGCACCACATACATAGCAAGACACATCAGACCAGTGCAATAGCAGGTGCGTAGCAGTAAGATGCATGATTCATATCATTACTTACGAAACGACTCTGGAGAGTAAATCTCGTCAAACCTTTCCCTCTCAATTGACTCTCCACTCTTTATAGCTTTCTCAACTTGCCCTTCAACTTCCGAGAGATACTGAAGATATTGCTCATGAGCTTCAGCCATAGGAGACAAGGCTGGAGCCCGCTTATTATCCAAATGGTAACGAACGTGCCACCGAAGTGCAGCTGCATTTCTATACTGTGCCTTAACGAGCTCTCCCCACTCCCTTCCCAAAATAGCCGTTTCTTCATTTACACCATTTTTATTATGATGCTTATGCACCTCCACAATCAGCTCACGAATACTTTCAAGCCCCTCATTTAAATTACGAACAAGCGAATGAATAAGCTGATAAGAAATTCTCTGACTTTGACTTAAATACAGAAGAGCATCTTTATAGTAATTGGCAAATATAAAATTTGACACACCTATACAAGCTGAACTATCAATACCTTGAGCACCATATATTTGCAAATCTCTAGCAAGCGAAAAAATTACACGATCGACTTCTTTCTCTACATCCTGCAACTCCTCAAGAAGCAAAGCCTTGATTTTACGAGCCCTAACCCAATCCTTGATCAGACTAGTTAATTGAGCAAGAACCCAACCGACCACTGCAGCAGCGACGCCTATAACAACCTTGACAGTGCTTTCATCTACATCCATGGCTTCCCCTCAAAAAGTCGCAGGATAATATTACATCAGCCCGAGATTCCCCCTCCATCGCTAGTACCAGTGTCTGTACGGGCCAAATTACTCATCATGTTAGGCACAAGCATTTCAGCAAAACCAGAAATCATTGCGACCAGTAAGACACCATGATTACTCTTTGCTTCTTGAATAAAGGAAAAAGCGATACCTGAACTTATAGCCAAATATGAAAAAACAGAAGCTATTATTGCAATAATTATCCTAGACGAACCTATCAAACCATTGGTAGCCCAATTTGCGTCTATATCAATTTTTAGACTACTGTAACCAACAGCAATAGACAAAATACCTCCAAGGGCACCACAAAGCATAGCCAGCGTTATCAAACCGGCACTACCTGAAGAAAAAAAAGCTATTACCGACATTAATAGCGCAGTCAAAAAAGCACTGAGAGTATACTGAATTCGACCTTGTATTGTTTTCAGCTTTATTATTCGTTCCTCAGCATGACCCAACATCTTCTTGGCTTCATCATAATTCCCAGCAACATTAGTTGTCATAGCCCTGGCAATTTGTTTGTTAATTGGCTCCGACCAAGAAAGATTTTCAGGGAGCCATGAATAAATTCGCGCAAGATCCACCCCGATCCTGAAATGATTATTCATATAAAGTTCCATTTCAGGATGATCATCATCCATATCCAATTTAATAGCCGAAGTAGTTCGATAAACCACATATCCTATGGCTTTTGTGTAAATCTTCTCGACTTTCACACCGTCGTTATCCAGACCTCCTGTCTTATAATCATATGGTTTCATTTGAACCTTATTTGCATTAGAACAAGCCATTCCCTCAGCAGTCATTGTTATTGCCCTTAAGCTATAGATCACAAAAAATAGTGGCCAAAAGCTACCCCTGAGGAATTGTGTCTGTCTAGCTGCTGTGTCGAAAAAGTGTCGAAAACACTGCAAGGGATAGCGGGGAAATGCAGCGCGGGCTGGGCTGTAAGGCCAGCAAAGCGGGGCTTTGCGGATCACAGCGAGGGGCCGGAAAGGGTTCGATTCCCATCACCCGCTCCAGACAGCCAAGCAAAAGCCCCGTCATAATTGACGGGGCTTTTTCGTTTCTGGCGTTTACAGGGCTTGACCGCAAGGGTTTGAGCCGGGAAAGATGGCGCTTTGAGATCAGACAGAAAGGCGCTAGACAGGAAAATAAATCTGTCCCCTTTTCCTCTTCACTTTAAGCAAACGGCATGCGCATGAGAAAAAAAACGAGCTTAGGCCTGTATACATCTCAATGATAATAATATTGGCCTTCGCAACGCTAGCAATAGCACTAGTCTCCATATTTTATTCCTCGCATTTCCCTGGAGGTTTATCTTCAAAACAAGGAACGCGGGGTGAATTTGGAGACTTTTTTGGCGGAACACTAAACCCTATACTTAGCTTTCTCACCATAATTGCACTTCTACTAACAATACTCTTACAAACAGATGAGTTGAAGCAATCACGGGCCGCTGCCGAAGCATCAGCAAACGCACTAAACTCACAACTGAAAATCTCAGAAAACCAAGCAAGAGAGCAAAGTTTTTTTTCGATTTCTCGAAGATATAAAATCTGATGAACTAATAAAACTATGCATTAAAAGAAGCACAAACCTAATAGCAACTCTCTACACCTTCACATACAAAGACGGAATTGAACACACAGAAAGAGAAGTAGAAATCAAGGACATAGAGCCCTACTTAAATAAAGTAGTACACCTGGGCGTCATCTACCAAAGCTTAATAGAAAAAACCACAACACTATCAATAATAATAAATGAATTTGAAGAAGAAGAACGAAACAAATACTCAAGATTAGTGGCGGCACACTTAACGGCCGGCTTAATATCTTTCATATATCACACAAGCAGCATGATATACCCCAAAAATTTCGAACACATAAAAAAACCAAAATGATAGATATTGTCCGAGAGGACTTGATCTTCACAAAAAAAGTATCTCTAACAACAAAACCCTCCCTCCAAGAAAAATTTAAAGAACGCAACATCTTAATATCATCCTTTGAGAGCAGAATGGAAAAATAAATACAAAGTGCACGAACTCTCTTGGCAGACTTACTTTATAAAAAATAACAAACAGTATTGAGATGAGAAAAGGGACAGATTTATTCTCTCGTAACTACACGCGGTAAGACTGTAGCAGAGAGAGACCAAGCTAACCCTACCTATGCGAAGCCAACCGAAATCTTGGTCCACTTAGCTCGGGCAGGAAAATAAATCTGTCACCTTTTTTTGCTCAAGCCGGACTGGACTTAGGCAGCAAAAAGAGCCAGTGATTACTGGGTACTAGTCACGCTATGGCTAAGCAAAAGAGAAACAGTGTACGCACACTCAAGAAGAGACATATTCCAACAACTTTCGAGCTTAGCTACCCGCTACGGCAGGTGTTATAAGCCTGCAGTAGCTGGTCAGTTCGAGAGAGCGGATAGACGTCATTACTCATAGAGCTTTCGCATTTCTGCAATCAATTCGGAGGTATCTCCGACCGTCAGGCTCAGGGTAATCTGCTTATCTGCCTCGGGTGCTGTGAGGGCTTCGTCGACTATGCCGGGAAGTGAGTCTGCAAAAAACTCAAGTTGAGGAATCGTTTCTGCGACTAGTTGTCGAGCTAGCGTAGCAACATGCTTAAACTCTGATTCAGATTCAACCCTGTCAAACTCTAGGGCCCAATCGAGCAGAAATGAGTACGCATCTCCAACCCTTTCCGCTAGATGCCATATACGCGCAATGTCGCCGGGCTCGCCTGGGGCACCAACCGCGATTGCTAAGCCATTGTTCACTGCTCTGGACAGATTATCGACAATGTGAGCCATTTGATCAGCTTTGCTTTTGATCCAGTCACCAGCGTCTACTGCGTCAATGAAAGCGATCGGTTTTTCAAAATTCAAACCAAATTCATAGTCAAGTTTCTTTGACTTATGTCGAGCTAGGCACTCAAGTAACGCAGCGGCAAAAGCCCTGAACTCCCAACCTCGAGGCTTTTCCAAAAAAACACGAAGAGTTCGCGGGCCAAGTGCCTGCAGATCAGTATTCTGATCAGAAAGGCGATTGCGAATCGATAGGCTGTCTGATAGGAGATAACTGATCTGCTTGCGAAGGGTCTGGGCTACGTCTTGTGCGCTATCAAATGGGAAAACCCACAGATTGCCGGAGCCTCTCAGGCTGGCGACGAACTCGAAGAGTTTAGGTGTATCGACGCTGGCACTAAAGTTAGCATCGGGGTTAGCTTTCCAAGTCGGAAGGAGAGAGAGAATGTCGCGTTTGACGAAGACATATCTGGGAACGCCTTTAGCGGTAGCTTCGGCGTATTCGAGGTTAGTGACTGACTTACCCGAGTCAACAAGCGATCCGTACCGACCCCCAACAATGAGGACAAAGATGTCGGCGCGATTGCGCACCGCTGCAAGGCAATTGGAGACAGTGTCGGATGACGGGTCGATTGGAAAAGAGTCAAGTTCAGAAAGAACCGGCTCAAATCCCATTGCTCTCGCGAAGTCCGCCATGTCGGCGCGAACCTGGGAAAGGTCATAGCAGGTCGAGCTGACGAAGAGGCTTGTCGGATGACCGGTGGGCACGATGTCTCCTGTAACGCCTAACAGCAATTAGATGATCTTCCGTACTAATCCAGTAGCGAGGAAGGCGGTGTAACTCCGAAGAAGGCAGTCTTAAAAAACGCCGCCTTTCAATGGTTTAGATAGCTGGGCATGCGCCAAGACGTATCCTATTAGCTTGACTTGCACACTCCACGCTTTCATTACTACTTGGCAGGTATACACAAAGCCGTAGGGAAGGTGCAAGGCACGCGAGAGGGCGTATCGAAAAAGTGTCTAAATCACTGCAAGGAATAGCGGAAAAATGCTGGTCTGGCTGGATTGCAAGGCCAGTAAAGTCGGGCTTTGCGTATCACAGCAAGGGGCTGGAAAACGTTCGATTCTCGCCATCCATCACAGTATCCTCGTATCAGTGGCTTCACCCCGCGAAAAGGAATTCCCTAATGAACAACCACAAGTTCTTCACCAAATGCAGCATCCAGCTGTGCCGCCTGATTATGCTGGCATTCACTCTGTACAGCGGCTGCCTGTTCGCGCTTTATCTATGGCGTGGCGAGTTTTCGGAAGCACTGAGCCATCTCGCCACCACGATGTTGCTCCTGTTTTTCTGGTCGCTACAGCCTCTGGCGAAGCTCGTACAAAAATCCAGCACTTCGGCAAAACAGCAATGAGCGTTGATGAAAGAGGATTGATTTAAGGATGTTCTGAAAAAGCCATTTATCGTCACTCCCGCGAAGGCGGGAGCCCAGATGATTCGTCGGTTCTGGATGCCCGCCTGCGCGAGCATGACGGCTTTCAGTGCGACTCTAATCACCTCCCCCGCCCAAGAATCAAATCTATCCCCAGCCTCACGCGACCAGGTTCAGCATCAACAGCTCGAATACGCAGGTGCGCCGACCTTGACTTGTAGTCGTGCGACACAGCGATAGGCAGGGCAGCGACGATCAGCCTGTACAAGATTTCGACGCCCCTCTCCGATACTCAGCTCACCCGCAGGCACGCCATTTATCGCCCGGCACGCCCCTCGCCAGGCCTCGAAATTTAGCCATATCCAGCCAATACGCCCGATCTAGAGCGGCAAAGTGCCATCAATTAGCTTCATCAAGCCTGCCCATTGAAAAGCCCTAATAGCTATACAAATAGAAAATCATGTACAAGGTCGCAGCAGGCCGGATGTACGAATCGCGCAAGCCGCGCGGCGTTGTCTGCATCTTGAGGAGTAACCGCATGAATTCCCCCATGAGTATTGCTCAGCGTTTGAGCCTGGGCTTTGGCCTGGTGCTGTCGCTGATGATTCTGATCACGCTCATCGGTGTGCAGCGCGTCGGTTTCATCGACGAGACGCTGACCGCCGTCAGCGATGGCGCCGCGCTGAAGCAGCGCTACGCGATCAACTTTCGCGGCAGCGTGCATGATCGCGCCATCGCCATTCGCGATGCAGTACTGGATGGCGATGGTGCGGCGCTGGCCGGGCACCTGGGCGAGATCCAGCGTCTTGATCGCTTCTATCAGGAATCGGCGCAGGCCATGGAAACGCTACTGGCGAAACAGGCGCCCACTGCAGCGGAACAGCGCCTGCTGGAGAACATCAAGACCATCGAGCGCAGCACGCTGGCGCTGACCGAGCACTTGATCAGCCTGCGCCGTGACGGCAATCAGGCGGCGCTACCCTTATTGCTGGAGCGTGTGTCTCCGGCTTACAGCGAGTGGCTCAAGCACATCAATACCTTTATCGATCACCAGGAAGAGGTGATCAGCCAGGATCTGGGCGAGGTGCGCGAGGTGGCCGGTGGCTTCCGTTTGCTGATTTTGCTGGTCACGGGCGCCGCCTTGCTGCTGAGCGTGGGCATCAGCCTGGTAATCATCAACAAGTTGAAATCGACACTGGGCGCCGAGCCGCACCGGGTCGCGCAGGTGATCCAGCAATTGGCCAAGGGTGAGCTCGATCAGCATATCGAGACGCAGTATCCCAATAGCGTGATGGCGGATCTGCAGAACATGGTGCGCCACCTGAGCGACACCATCGCGCAGGTACGCAGTGCGGCAACGGAGCTGACTCATTCGTCGGATCAGTTGATGGCCACGTCCGACAGCAACAACCAGCAGATTCGCCTGCAATCGAGCGAGGCCGAGCAAATGGCCACGGCGATCAACCAGATGGCCGCCACGGTCAGCGAGGTGGCCAACTATGCCGCCAGCGCAGCGGCCGCCACACGTAATGCCGGCGGCGAGGTAACCATTGGCAATCGCGTGGTGAACGAGACGGCAACCGCCATCCAGACATTGGCGCGCACCCTGGAAAGTGCAACGCAGAGCGTGCAGCAGGTTTCCAGCGACAGTGAGAGCATCGAAAAGATCATCGAGGTGATTACCTCCATCGCCGAACAGACCAACCTGCTGGCGCTCAATGCGGCTATCGAGGCAGCCCGCGCCGGTGAGCACGGCCGTGGCTTTGCGGTGGTGGCGGACGAGGTGCGTTCCCTGGCGACCCGCACCCAGGACTCGACACGGGAAATTCGCGGCATGATCGCCAAGCTCCAGGAGGGCGCCGGCAAGGCTGCAGAGGTGATGCTCGAGAGCCGCGAGTTGGCGCAGAAGACCGTTGAGCAGACCGTGCTGGCCGAGCAGGCGCTGAGCAAGATCAGTGATGAAGTGACCGCGATCAATGACATGAACACGCAAATCGCCAGCGCCTCGGAACAGCAAAGCGCGGTCGCCGAGGAGGTCAACCAGAACATCAGCCGCATCCACAACGCGACTCTGGAAACCTCCGCCGGCTCGGAGCAGGTGGCGGCCTCCAGCCAGGAGCTGGCAACCCTGGCGAACCGCCTGACCGACAAGGTGAGCTTCTTCAAGGTGCGGGCAGCCTGACAACGCAGCGCGGGTAACGGCCAGCCGTTCGGGCGACTGCATCGATGCCTTTGCACGACGCCCGACGTTTCTGGTTTATCGCTGTATTGGTTAGGCAGTAGTTGCCTCAAACCCGCGCTACCTCCTCGCCAAAGCACTGATTCAACCGGAACTTCTGCCCCTCAACGCCACCAGAACCCTATACGTCTTTTTCTGGAGGCCCCGGCGATGGAACAGTGGAATATCTGGCTCGAGCGTGATCTCTGGCTCAACGTGGCGATCGTGGTGGTCGCCACGGCGCTGATCTACAGCGTGCTGCGTACCCTGGTGAACACCCTGCACAAGCGGCTCAAGGCCTGGTCGAAGGATCAGGACGGCAGTTGGCCGCACTTCGTCGCCATGGTCATCGGCCGTACCAGCCGCGTGTTGTTGCTGGCCTTTTCCCTGTTGCTGGCGCTGCGTCTACCGGAGCTGCCCGGCAGTTGGCACAGCGCCCTTAGCCATACCTGGTTCGTCGCCCTGGCCTTGCAGGTAGCGTTGTGGGTCGACACCGGCGTGCGCCTGTGGTCGCGCAGCCTGGTGATGGGCAAGAACGGCGGCAGTTACAACCCGGTGATGACCACCATCATCAGCATCATGATACTGATCGTGGTCTGGTCGGTGATGCTGCTGTCGATCCTGGCCAACCTGGGTGTGGATATCACCGCGCTGGTGGCCAGCCTGGGTGTCGGCGGTATCGCCGTGGCGCTGGCGGTGCAGACGGTGCTAAGCGATGTGTTCGCCTCGCTGTCGATTGGCGTCGACAAGCCCTTCGAGATTGGAGATTTTGTGGTGTTCGGCGAAGTCGCCGGGAGCATCGAGCATATCGGCCTGAAGACCACGCGTATCCGCAGCCTCAGCGGTGAGCAGGTGGTGTGTGCCAATGCCGACCTGCTGCGCCAGGTCGTGCACAACTACAAGCGCATGAATACCCGGCGCATCGTCTTCAAGTTCGGCATCAACTACGACACGCCGAGCGACAAGGTGCGCCAGGTGGCGGAGAAGGTCGGCGATATCATCCGCGCCACGCCCAAGGCGAGGTTCGACCGCGCGCATTTTCTCGGCTTCGATGAAAGCCAGCTGACCTTCGAGGTGGTCTATATCGTGCTGACCTCGGACTACAACCAGTACATGGACATTCAGCAGGAGATCAACCTGCAACTGCTCGATGCCCTGCGCGAGCTGGATGTGCGCTTCGCCCTGCCCCGCCGCGATCTGCGCCTGGTGGGCGAGAAGATGCCGGTGCTCAAGGTCGACGGCCTGCCGCAGCCGGCCCAGAGCGAGGGCAACGGCTCGGATCAGCGCCTGCCGAGGTTCAGCTGACGGCAAGGGCGGGAGGTCGCGAGTGCTGCGTGCAGGTTGACGAGCCGAGCAGCAACCAATGCGCCATCCCGCCCGCCATCAAGGCGTCTAGCCACCATCCAAGCATTTGAAAAACCTGACATTTCCATCTTCACATCGACAGCGGTGACGGCTACCCTGCCGTCCCATGATTCGACGTCTACTGCCCCTGCTCTGCTGTTTCACAGCCCTTTCCCTGCACGCCGCACCCGCCACTTTCGCCGAGGCCAAGCGCCTGGCCTGGCCGCTGTATGAGCAGCAATCCACCGAGTTCTATTGCGGCTGCAAGTACAGCGGCAATCGGGTCGATCTGCGTTCCTGTGGTTACACGCCACGCAAGAACGCCAATCGCGCCCAGCGCATCGAGTGGGAACATATCGTCCCGGCCTGGGTGATCGGCCATCAGCGCCAGTGCTGGCAGAAAGGCGGCCGCAAGAACTGCGCAGCCAACGATGTGCAGTTCCGCAAGGCCGAGGCCGACCTGCACAACCTGGTGCCGAGCATTGGCGAGGTTAATGGCGACCGCAGCAACTACAGCTTCGCCTGGCTGCCGCAGAAGCCGCATCAATACGGCCGTTGCGAGACGGTGGTGGATTTCAAGGCGCGCAAGGTGATGCCGCGCGCGGCCATCCGCGGGATGATCGCGCGCACCTATTTCTACATGTCCGACCGTTACAAGCTGCGCCTGTCGAAGCAGGATCGGCAGCTCTACGAGGCCTGGAGCAAGGCCTACCCGCCCAAGGTCTGGGAGCAGCAGCGCAACCAGCAGGTGGCCTGCGTGATGGGCTGGGGCAACCCCTATGTGAGCAAGGTGGATATGAGCCGCTGTGCGCGCAAGCGTGCGTAGGGCGTAGGGCGGACTCAGGAGCGAAGCGAACAGTCCGCCGAGCCATGCCGAGTCCGGCACCACAACCCACGCCCAATACGCCCCCCAACGGCGTACTGCTTCGCGACGACTGCATGGATGCAGGAGGTAGAGCGACGCAGGAAGCCAAAGCCGAGTACGCCCTACTTGGCTGTAGGAGCCCCGCCCCGGGGCGAAGCGCTTGAGTTCTTTATCGCCTGAATGATCGCATTCGCTGCGGGGCGCAGCTCCTACAGTTGGTATGCAGCTCGACATTCATGCCAGCCGCTGCAACTCGCGACGCACCATGTTGGCAAACTCCAGCGGGCTGAGCTGGTACAGCTCCTGCGCCACCCAGGGCAGCCAGCGCCCCTGCAGCTCGGCCTTACGCGCCAACAGGCGCTGGGCCTCGGCTTCGGCGCGGGCCTGATGCTCGCGGTGGTAGTCGGCGCGGCTTGGTTTTTCTGTGCTCACAGTGCAGCCCTTTTCCTCATATCGAGCAGAGCAGGCATAATCGCCGCCTGTTCGCCCAATTCGACCGTCATCAATGCGCATCCACGTCAGTTTCATCGACCGCGTCGGCATCACCCAGGAAGTCCTGGCGCTGCTTGGCGGGCGTAATCTGAACCTCGATGCGGTGGAGATGGTACCGCCAAACGTTTATATCGACGCACCGACCTTGAGCGCCGCCGTGCTCGAGGAGCTGCGCGGCGCGCTGCTGCAGGTGCACGGTGTGCAGAGCGTCGAGGTGGTGGACATTCTGCCCGGCCAGCGCCGTCGCCTGCAGCTCGATGCCCTGCTCGCGGCCATGCCCGACCCGGTGCTGGCGGTGGATGACCGCGCCACCGTGCTGCTGGCCAACCCGGCGCTGGTGGACATGTGCAACCGCCCCCCCGAAGGCTTGAGCATCGCCGCGCTGTTCGCCGATGACGCACTGCAGCAATCGCTGCTCGCCGCCGGTTTTCATCAGCCGCTGCGCGAAGTGCACTTCGCCGGCCAGCCGCTGCTGCTCGATGCCCAACCGATCACCGAAGACGGTCGCCTGACCGGCGGTCTGCTGACCCTTTATGCGCCGAGCCGCATGGGCCAGCGCCTGGCCGCGCTGCATCACGACCATGCCGAGGGTTTCGATTCGCTGCTTGGCGAGTCGGCGCCGATCCGTGCGCTCAAGGCACGCGCGCTGCGGGTGGCATCACTCGATGCGCCGCTGCTGATCCACGGCGAAACCGGCACCGGCAAGGAACTGGTGGCGCGCGCCTGTCATACAGTCAGCGTGCGTCGCACCGCGCCCTTCCTCGCATTGAACTGCGCCGCCCTGCCAGAGAACCTGGCCGAGAGCGAGCTGTTCGGCTACGCCCCCGGCGCCTTTACCGGCGCCCAGCGCGGCGGCAAGCCGGGGCTGCTGGAGCTGGCCAACCAGGGCACGGTGTTTCTCGACGAGATCGGCGAGATGTCGCCCTATCTGCAGGCCAAGCTGCTGCGCTTTCTCAGCGACGGCAGCTTCCGCCGCGTCGGCGGCGACCGCGAAGTAAAGGTGGACGTGCGCATTCTCAGCGCCACCCACCGTGATCTGGAAAAGATGGTGGCCGAAGGCAGCTTCCGTGAAGACCTGTTCTACCGCCTCAATGTGCTCAACCTGGAAGTGCCGCCGCTGCGCGAGCGTGGCCAGGACATCTTGCTGCTGGCCCAGCACTTCATGGCCCAGGCCTGCGCGCAGATCCAGCGCCTGCCCTGCCGCCTGGCACCGGCCACCTTCCCGGCGTTGTTAGCAGGGCGTTGGCCGGGCAACGTGCGCCAGTTGCAGAACGTGATCTTCCGCGCGGCCGCCATCTGCGACAGCAACTGGGTGGAAATGGACGACCTGGATATCGCCGGCACCGAAGTGGCGCCGAGGGTGGAAGGGGAAGTCGCCAGCCTGGAACAGGCCATGGACGAATACGAGAAGGCGCTGCTGGAAAAGCTCTACGACAGCCACCCTTCCAGCCGCCAACTGGCCGCGCGCCTGGGCACCTCGCATACCGCCATCGCCAAGCGCCTGCGCAAGTACGGAATACCGGGCAAGCACTGACGCACTCGCCCTACGCCATCGCCCAGCACAGTAGGGTGGGTTAGGCGCCTGTCTTAGATACGAAAATCCCGCAGGTTCAGATGCGCCGTAACCCACCATCGGCGCAACGCGGAAGATCGCTCGGTGGGTTACGCAGCGCACCACCACCGCGCCGTCAGATCGTTCATCGATCAGCGCCGCTAACCCACCCTACGGTTCTCACCGCGCGCCTGGACACCCTCGCCCCCCTGTAAGGTGGGTCAGGCGCTTGTCTTGAATACGGACAACCCCGCAGTTTCAGATGCGCCGTAACCCACCATCGGCGCAACGCGGGAGATCGCCCGGTGGGTTACGCGGCGCACCACGACCGCAGTGTCTGAGAGCTCACCTATTGGCGCCGCTAACCCACCCTACGTTTCTCGGTGCTGAGTCAGATCGGCGTGGTGCTGGTCGGTACCTTGATTACCCCGCACGCCACACGCGCCCCGCCGCCGCCCAGAGGTTGCGGGTGGTCAGCGTGATTGTCGCCGCCGGCGTGGATCATCAACGAACGGTTGTGCAGGTCTTGCAGGCTCTTGAGTCGCGGCGCCAGCACCGGCTGGCTGGCGCTGCCATCCTCGGTCACCAGCAGCGCCGGCAGGTCGCCCAGGTGGGCGTTGTCTTCCCAGGGGAAGCCATGGCGGCCGGCGTTCTGCGGGTCCCAGTGGCCGCCTGCAGCGCCGGCTGGTGTCAGCTTGCCGTCCACTTCGGCTGCATTGCAGTTGGCTTCGGTGTGCACATGAAAGCCATGCACGCCCGGTTCCAGTCCCTGTAGATCGGGGGTGAACACCAGCCCATAGGGCGACTGGCTGATGGTCACGCTGCCGACAGGCGCGCCTGTGCCGTTTTCGGTGGCCTGTT
>Ga0209070_100544_pt1 | contig 18690 bp, 17 predicted proteins | sample SynthPrep_5_END__FD_187205 | JGI IMG/M metagenome (GOLD analysis project Ga0209070, IMG submission 187205) | Synthetic microbial communities from Ohio, USA - SynthPrep_5_END_DS10_MetaG (SPAdes) (version 2) | ecosystem: Engineered > Bioreactor > Aerobic > Activated sludge | place: USA: Ohio... | reverse complement strand
GCCGCCCCGGCTCCATATATGGCGACCTTGGAAGTGCCAGATTCAATATCGCGCCGGCGAGCAATCGGTTCGAACCAATTCCCTATAAAGAACTGGCGCATGGTCAAGCGCAAACCGCCCAACAGCAGCAGGCTCAGCCACCAATAATTAAAAACCATGGACCTTGGAACGAGAGCCGTCGGCCCGCGATACCAATAAACCGCCAGAGACAGCACCAATGCAGACAAGGTGACCGCCTTGGCTATCGTCACAAGAGCGTCATTGCCTACGTAGCGCATTACCGCACGATACATGCCCAGTCTGATGAAAATGGGAAGTGCAATAACAGGCGCCAGTAGAAACAGCCAACCATGACCCGAAAAAGGTCTGGCAGCATCCCAACTCCCCATGCGAACGGCAAATGACAGCCACAGCGCGATCCAAATAAGCACTACGTCAACAGCCAGTTGAAGAACCCGCTTTTCCCGACGAGACAAATGCAAAAGAGAGTGGCGTAATAACTCTATTCGTCGACGAATCATCTCAACACCTCAATCCTTGGCAATCAGAGCCTTGCCAGGCTCGATAACTAAACCCGGCTCGATAACGACACCATATCCAGCACTGCAACCTGCCTGAAGCCAAGCAGCCGCGCCGACTGCGACTCCGCCAGCCAGACAGACACCTACACCAAGATGCGCATAGTCGCCCAAGGTCACATCATGGTCGGCCACCGCTCCCGCGTTAATGATCACCCCTTGCCCCAGCCGAGCCTCAGCCCCCACGACTGCCAGTGACATGATGGCTGAACCAGGACCGATTAAAGCTGAAGCGCTCACGCAAGCACTCGGGTGAACTACGCTGACCAACGAAATGCCGGAGGCGGTAATCTTTTCTTGCCAGGCACGGCGCAAGCCATTATTCCCAACTGCCGCAATAGCTCCGTCAGTCGCCCCTGCTTTTTCAGCCAAATGACTTAGGTCACCGACCACTGGCATGCCACAAACAAGGTTGATCTCAGGCCATCTATCATCGAGGAAAACCACCTGCTGCCACTCGTCAGAAAGTAACGCAGCCTCCGCGACGGCCTTGCCGTGACCACCGGCACCAAGAACAAGCAATTTTCGCAACTGGCTCATCTACGCTCCAATTCGCCAGCACGAAACTTGATAGCCAGTGCTATCAGAGGCACGTAAGCCAACAATAGTCCGACCAAACCATCGCCACCTTGCGCTACCCAAATTGCCACCGGCAACAGCCAGCAGAGATTGATCGCGGCTACCGCCAGAGTAACCGGCAAATGGCGACCGAACTGACGCGAAGCGTATTGATACGCATGGCTTCGATGAGCTTCATAAACCTTGTCTCCGCGCAGTAAACGCCGAAGTAGAGTAAAGGTCGCGTCCACAACAAAAACACCCAACAAGATCAGCCAGCCCCAAAGCAAGGACTGATCGATCCACCCCGCCTGCAAGGAAAGAACGCCAAGCACAACACCTAGAAAGCCACTACCAGCATCGCCCATGAAAATTCGCGCCGGCGGGAAATTCCAGTAAAGAAATCCCACCACAGCAGACGACAGCAGCAGTGGCAGCACTGCTGCGTCGGCATGCCCCTGGAGGGCATATAACAGAGCGCCCCCTACACACACACAGATAGCTTCGATGCTGGCAATGCCATCGATTCCATCCATGAAGTTGTAAAGGTTGAGTAACCAAACCAGATACAAAGAGGCCAACAAAGAACTCAACCAACCAAAGTCAACTGAGTGGCCAAGTATTACCAACGGCGGCAGTCCACCGAGCCAGAATAGTGCCCAAGCAGCAGCAGCGAAATGCCCAAGCAAGCGCCAGCGAGCGGCAATGTGCCCGTGGTCATCCAGGAATCCAAGCAATGCAATTGCCGAGCCCGCGCCTAGCAGCGAGTAATAAATCTCAGCGGGTAGATCCAAACCTGCAGCGGACGCGGCGCACAACCCCAGGAGGAATGCCACGACAATGGCGACGCCTCCTCCACGAGGCGTTGGTTGGCTGTGCGAGCTACGCGCGTTGGGTATATCCATCAGGCTTCGGGCCAGCGCATAGCGTCGCAGCAACGCTGTAAGCCCCCATGCCAAGACAGCGATGGCCACCATCAGAACCATAACTTTCATTTAGATATTTCTTTTAAATAATGCGCAGCAGTCTTGGCCAAAGCCTGATCAACGGTAAGAGGTGGAGTCCACCCCAGTTGTTCGCGCGTCTTGTCCATGCTGATCTGTAACGAACCACACAGACGCTGGTTAAGCTGGCGACGCCCCAGCAAGATCGCAGCCCGCTCAATCAACGCCTGCGGCACTGGCAATAGCCTTGCAGAGCGCCCGAGAGCGGCGCTCAAACGTCGTAACAGCTCCGTGGTGGACAAATCCTCGCCGTCGCAGACCAAAAAACGCTGCCCGCTGGCCGCCGGATGGGTAAGGCACACCACCAGCAAGTCCACCAGGTTATCCAATGCAACCAGACTGCGGCGGTTGTCTATGGCACCGAACGGCAACGGCACACCCCGCTGCAGCCAGCGCATCATGCTCAAGAAGTTGGCCTTGACCCCGGGACCATAGATCAAGGGCGGGCGGACGATGGCCACCTCCAGCCCTGTTTCAGCAGCAAGAGCCAGCAATTCATCCTCAGCCTCTCGTTTTGAGATGCCGTAAGGGTCCGTCGCATTCGAAACATCATCGGCTCTGTAAGCCTGCCCTGGGAGAGTCTGCTCACCGTTGACCTTGATCGAGCTGACGAAGACGAAACGCCGCACGCCCGCTGCCACAGCCTGATGCGCCAGGCGTAGCGTGCCCTTGACGTTGGCTAGACGAAACTCCGCCAATGGATCGGCAGCCTGTTCATGCATCACGTGCACCCGCGCTGCACAGTGAATGACTGCATCGACGTCCGCGAGCGCCTGCGACCAGTCGGCCTCCGCCTCCAAAGACGGAGCCAGGCAATACTCCACCCCGACAAGTGGAGCGACCGGTGCATTACGCTGGGCGCAGCGTAGCCGATGCACGCCATCGGCCAGCAAGCGCGCCTGTACGCCACGGCCGACGAAGCCGCTGGCGCCAGTCAGCAGAACACGCATGTTCAGTCCTTGCGCCAGACGGTACGGTTCACGTAGTCGGTGTAACTGAGCACCACCCGCACCACTTGCAGCGACACTGGACCGCCATCGTAGTCGGGCACCAGCGGAATCGCCCGCTCGCCGGCCCGGTGTTGGCTGGTGATCACCTTGACCGCGGCCAGCACCGAATCCTTCTTCAGCCCGCTCATGATCAGCGTGCCCTGGTCCATACCCTCAGGGCGTTCATGAGCATTGCGCAGCGTTACCGCCGGCAGATTGAGCAGCGAGGCTTCCTCGGTGATGGTGCCGCTGTCGGAGAGCACACAGAAGGCGTTCATCTGCAGCTTGATGTAATCGAGCAGGCCGAATGGCTTGGAGAAGCGGATCAGTGGGTGCTCCAGCGATTCGCCCAGCGCCTCCAGTCGCTTGCGTGTGCGCGGATGAGTCGAGACGATCAGCGGGAAGCCATATTCGTCGGCCAGCGCTCGCAAGGTGACAAGCAGATCGCGCAGGTTGTCCGGAGTGTCGACGTTCTCTTCACGGTGGGTGCTGACAATGAAGAACTTTCCGGCCTCAAGCCCCTCACGAGCCAGCACGTCGGAGGCCTCGATCTTCGGCCGGTAATAATCCAGCACCTCATGCATGTGCGAGCCAGTCTTGATGATGGTCTCGGGGCGGATACCCTCAGCGATCAAATAGCGACGGGCATGCTCGGTGAGCACCAGGTTGATGTCGGAGAGATGATCGAGAACCTTGCGGTTGAGCTCTTCCGGCACACGCTGATCAAAGCAGCGGTTGCCCGCCTCCATATGGAACACCGGAATCTTGCGGCGCTTCGCAGCGATCACTGCCAGGCAAGTATTGGTGTCGCCATAGAGCAGCAACGCATCAGGCTTTTCCAGTTCGAACACGGCGTCCGCTTTGGCAATCACCTCGGCGATGGTCTGAGCGGCGGTCTCGCCAGCGGCACCGAGAAAGTGATCAGGCTTGCGGATTTCCAGATCGTCAAAGAAGACCTGGTTGAGCTCATAGTCGTAATTCTGCCCCGAGTGCACCAGCACGTGGTTGACCTGGCGATCCATCTCGGCGATCACCCGGCTCATCTTGATCAGTTCCGGGCGGGTCCCGACCAGTGTCATGACCTTAAGCATCGAGCTGCTCCTTGATGTAATCGAGCTTGAGCAGGAGCTCCTTGATGCCGGATACGTCCAGGCGATGAGTATTGTGCGAGGTGTAGTCGTCCAGCTCGGAGATCCTCTCCTCACCCTCGACGAAGTATTTCTTGTAGTTCAGATCGCGGTTATCGGCCGGAATGCGGTAGTAGCGGCCCATATCCTCGGCCTTGGCCATTTCCTCGCGCGATACCAACGACTCGTACAGTTTCTCGCCATGCCGAGTACCAATGACTCGCACCGGATTGTCATGACCGAACAGCTCCTTGAGCGCCTGGGCCAAATCTCCGACGGTTGAAGCGGGTGCCTTCTGCACGAACAAGTCGCCCTGCTCGCCATGCTCGAAGGCATGCAGCACCAGATCGACCGAGTCCTCCAGCGACATCAGAAAACGTGTCATCTGCGGGTCGGTCACGGTCAGCGGCTCGCCGCTGCGCAGTTGGTCGATGAACAGAGGGATTACCGAGCCGCGCGAGGCCATCACGTTGCCGTAGCGCGTGGCACAGACCACGGTGCTGCCCTCGGGAATCATCCGCGACTTGGCGACCATCAGTTTCTCGGCCATGGCCTTTGAGATACCCATGGCATTGATCGGGTACACCGCCTTGTCGGTCGAGAGCACCACCACGCGCTTTACGCCGCTGGCGATGGCGGCATTGAGCACATTCTCGGTGCCGTTGACGTTGGTGCGCACCGCTTCCATCGGGTAGAACTCGCAGGAAGGCACCTGCTTGAGGGCCGCCGCGTGAAAGATGTAATCAACACCGACCATGGCCTGCTTCAGGCTGTCGTAGTCGCGAACATCACCGATGTAGAACTTGACCTTGTCATTAGCCAGGGCAATGCGCATATCCTCCTGCTTCTTCTCGTCGCGGGAGAAGATGCGAATCTCGCGCACATTGGTATCGAGAAAACGCCGCAACACCGTATGCCCAAAGGAACCGGTGCCACCGGTGATCATCAATACCTTGTCATCAAACATAGAACCTTCCAAAACTTGAACGCAACGTGAGGAGCCACATCCCCCCTTTCTTGAGTGAAAGAGGGTCGCGGAAAATCCACAATCGCCAGCCTAAAGAACTACCTATTCGTACTGCTGGTGCATCCGGCGCACCAGTTCGGGCCAATCCGGAGCTACATAGCCGGTGGCCTCTCGAAACCGTGCACCATCGAGCGAGCGGTCGATCACCAACGCATCATCTGGACGAATCTCGATCGTCTTGCCGTACTGCACAGCCACCAAGCTGAGCAAACGGAATTTGTCGATCGGCTCCGCGGCGACATGATACAGACCACTGAGGTGCGGGTGCGCAATCACGAAATTCTTCATTACCCGCGCCAGCTCCACCGTTGGCAGGCCAGAAAAGATTGCCTTGGTAAAGCCCTTGACGCTGTTCTGCTGCGAAAGAAACCAGTCCACCAACGCATGGTTCGAGCCCAGCTCATGACCGATGATCGATGTGCGCAAGGTGATCGCATGCGCCTGCTCGTGTAGCTCGCCGATGTACTTGGACTTGCCGTAGAGGTCCTCCGCATCCGACAGGTCAGTCTCTCGGTACAACCCCTTGCGCCCGGAGAATACGCAGTCGGTGCTGACATGGATCAGCCTCGCCCCACTCAGCTCGCACAGCCGCGCGAGGCGGTGCGGCAGCATGGCGTTGATCGACAGCGCAGTGAGAGGGTCATTGGCATCGGCCAACTGCTTGATCAGCCCGACGCAGTTGATCACCACGTCCGGCTTCACCCGAGACATGACGGAGGTCAACGCATCTTGGTCCAGCACATCAACGCCACAGAGCAAACGCGCATAGCTGTTCTGCGGAAAGTGGCGCAGGGCCGCAGCACTGCGCAGCGTACCCCAGGCCTGGTAAGCCGCATCGGCAGAAAAAACGCGAAAAACGGCATTGCCGAGCATACCGGTGACGCCTAGGACGAGAACCTTCATATCATTCACAACCTTTGCTGGAGGGCGTTCCCGCCAAATACTTCACCAAGATTTCGACCTGCCGCTCCATCTCAAAATTAGCATCAAAGTAAGCCTTGCCGGACTGGCCCATCGCAATACGCTCTGCGTCCCCCATCTCTTTGATACGCTGAATGTTAGCCACCAGCGGCAACACCTGTTCGGCCGGCGAGGCGAGGCCTGCGCGCGCCTCGCAGACCACTCGAGCCCCCTCGCCATTCATGCAGGCGATGATCGGTCTGCCGGCGGCCAGGTAAGCCTGAATTTTACTGGGGATGGTCTGTGCAAAAGCCGGTTCGTTGTTCAGCGATACCAGCAGAGCCGAAGCGCGCTCGAAGATCTGTGGCATCGCCTCCATGGGGAAACGCCCCGGCAGTACCAGATTATCCAGGCCATGTGCCTGCTGCTGGGCCTTGAGCCAGGCTAGGCGGCTACCGCTACCCACCAGAACCAGACGGATATGCGGATCATCTCGCAGATGAATCGCAGCCTGCACGATGGTTTCCAGCGCCTGCGCCGTCCCCAGGTTACCGGCGAATACCACGCAGAAGTGCTGCTCGAGCAATTCGAGCAACTCGCTCGGCACCGACGCCACAGCCTTCGGGCTGCTTATATCCATGGAATTGGGGTAGTACTGAATCTTCGCGCGTTCAGCGTAGTGCGCCACCGGTTCGACGAAGGCCCGTGACTGCACGAGTAACGTGTCGCACTGATGGTAGATGCCGCGCACCATCCAGCCTACTGCGCGCAGCAGGTAAGGGTTACGCACAAAGCCTGTGGCTGAGAGGCTATCAGGCCAGAGGTCCTGCACCCACAGCGCCAGTTTCGCCCGCTTCAACCATTTGAGCAGAATCGCCGGGATCGCCTGGGTGATCGGTGATGGCGCGAATACAAGGATGGCGTCGAACTCGCGACCACGTAGCATCCAGGGCAGACACAGCAGACCGCTGAATACAAAGGACAGGTAGTTGAGAATCAGATTCTTCGCGCCCCCCTGCCCACGCGGCCACAGCGGCACCCGCAGCACCTCGATACGCCCCAGGTAACGCTCGCGGTCAATCCCCGTAGCACGGTAGCCATCGAAGATCTTGCCGTCTGGGTAGTTGGGCTTACCGGTAGTTACCACCACCTCATGCCCCTGCTCATCGAGCATGCGCACTATATCGTTGATGATGAAGCTTTCCGGCCAGAAGTACTGGGACAACACCAGAATGCGCACAGCCTCAGAACCTCGCCCGTGATAAGTGAATATACGTGCAGGCGAACATATACTTAAAATTGAAAGTCACAGCAAAAAAACGTCCATATATAAGTGGAGGTAATCGATCACCAATAGAACATCAATACACTAACGCCCACCACTGATCATACTCATAAAGCCCGGAAATAGAGCTCGCATGCGCGGGTAGATAAAAACTATCAAGGCAATGACAAGCACCGGAAGCACAAAGTAAATTCCAAGTATGAAAAAAGATGATTGTGGCTGAAAAATGTGAAACACCAGCTTCTTGCAGATAGTTAATAGCGGCTCATGAGCAGCAAATACAAAAAAACTCGCTTGACCCAGCCGCACCAGAGTAGCCGTCAATGATTCGCTATGCAGTACCAGGCCAGTCAGCCATAGTGCCGTCACCATACCAAAAATAATCGCCACCTTGTGGACATACGCGCCCGACGAACTCCCATACAACAGAGCATCAGCGATGCACAACAGGGCATAGAATGCTGCACACATCGGCCCCACAAAATCAAAAAAGAAGACATCGCGCTTGCTAATCGCGAACCAGCTTCCAACCGAAAAAAACAGCAAGGCATCAATCGCTGGAAAAGCCAACGGCCACCCGCCCCAAAACCACCATACCGCTGCTCCCAAAAGCCATGGCAGCCAGACAAATCTGCACAATAGCCAAACCAATGGTGAAAACAGCACGAGCACCAGCAAATCACGAACGAACCAAAATTGGTAGGCGATTGGCGCTCTATCAATACCAAAAATCGCGTCCAGCACATCAAAAGCGTTAAACTGAGCAACGACTGCATTACGGCCCGAAAAGAAACTGGAGGTCTGTGGAATGTACTGCGCAAGCGCAATGACTGCGAGCATTACCAGATTCCAGAATACCAGCGGGAGCAACAAAGTTCTTAGGCGTGTTTTAAGTTTTCTGAAATATCCGGCTAGCGTACTTTCAAATTTCAGGAAAAACAGATACCCCGACATCAGGAAGAACAGAGGAACCGCGACTCTTGCGATGCCTTGAGAAATCAGATTGCGAACGAAGTCTACGATGTCGTTAATAGCGAGCGCTCCCACCTGCCCACCTTGAAACGTTACGGAGACCTCATAATTATGAATAAAAACAACCCCGACAATCAACGGGAAACGCAATATATCCAGCCGAAGCGAAGTTTCGCGCGAGATCATCAACACTCCTTGACTTCAGACCAACCAGACGGTACCGGACTGTTTGAAATTCCTTGGGCATTACACATACGTGCGTGCATAAGGAGAACTCAGGTATTATCGCTACCGCTAAGCCATCCGGGCTTCTTTATTACTCCCTGCAACCATCCGTATACATCCCGATACTGACCAACGATGGTATTCCAGTCATAGTCTTTCGAAATAGCTCGCGCCTTTTCAACCATCCGCATGCGCTGTTGCTCTTCGAGTTCAATTGCATTGACCACGGCCCGCTCAACCTCTTCTGACGTAACTCCGCAAATCCACCCTGCACCGTCAGATACTAGTCGCTGCCAAGGCGTCTGATCCGTAGTGATCACCGGAAGCCCAGCGGCCAGCGCCTCCGCAACGACAATGGCGAAATTTTCACTATGGGAGGGCAACACAAAATAATCAGCATCATAGAATGCCTGCCATTTCTCCTCGCCGTACAGCGGCCCCTCCATCGATACGCTGTCGGACAAACCGAGTTTTTTGATCAGAGCCATAATCTTCTGGCCATAACTGGGCTGTGCGTAACCGATGAGGCGAAGCTTATAGCCGCGCTTGTCTGGAATATGGTGCCAAGCCTCAAGCAGCTCAGGAACACCCTTACCTGGCGCGATGCGGGAAAGAAACAATAGCGTACGCTCTTTACGCTGTCGCTCAAGAACTCTTTCCTGCACATCCATTTGCACACCGTTAGGAATCACCGCAGTTTCTGTTCGGATACCCAAATTCAACAAGTGACATCTTTCACGTTCTGAATTGACGATCAGGAGATCTGCTTTTTCCAACAATCGCTTCTGATAGAGATACCAAGCAATCTTCTTTTTCCACCATTTTTGCTTGAGGGCCCATGGGTCCAGCATTCCATGAGGACTAACTACCAGTTTCAGGCCCTTTTTCAGTGCTAGCCGGCAGGCCCGGGTCTCAAACGGAAACCATAACCCGTGAACATGTATCAGCGCCGGCCGCGAAGCCTGTTCCAACTCGCGCCACGTTCCCGCCCCCACAGACTGACGGCTGCTGGGCTCTCCGTGCTCGAAGAGCAGACGATAGCAGGTCCCTTGTGCAGATAGCGCCTTGTGCAAGGGCAACGCTACACCAGCTACCCCTCCACCATTCCGGGTAGCATCACGTACACAGGTAAAAACCAGATTCGTTGTGCCAACTTCAGGCTTCACAGACATTCTCCGATCTATTTGAGCATCAACGCTGTGAAGCGCTATTTGGCGGATTGAATAAAAAATACTTCCTTCGCCGACCGCTCCGTCCACGAACTGAGGGCATCACAACGCTCGCCCAAGTAAACACTCGCCGCGACGATGGCAGCTGTATCCAGCCCGTTGAGGCGCGCTGCAACACGCCCCGCCAGAACAGCATCCTCATCACTGTCTTCGACGAAAAAGTATCCCTCTGAAGCTTTTCCTGCGACCGAGCGAAGCTCAGGGCTGTCGATGGTCAGCACGGGAGTACCCAGATAGGACGCCTCGAACACCGGATTGCAGACATTAGAATGCGCATAAATAGAAACGAGCATATCGGCATTTAAAAGTGCGGTATGGACATCACTGTGTGCCAGTCGACCGCAGAAGAACACCTGCTCCTGTAGCTGCATTTCGTTAATCAACTCAACAAGAACACGCTCTTCAGACTCACTTCCCACACCATAGATACGGTAAAGAAAATCGTAGCGCTGATACTTATCTCGCAAGATCTTGATTGCTTCGACCATGACATGTACACGCTTCCAGGAAGTCAAACGACTGACCGAAATGATTTCCAGCTTTTCCCCTAAAGGTCGCTTATTGATGGCCGCTCGCTCAAGTGCGACACCATTAGGAATAAAAAGAATACGCTCATCCTTAACATGATGCAGCCGAAGCACCTCATCACCAAAGGTGCCATCGTTGGTCATAATATTCCCATCGAGCCGATCGACTACCGACATTCCTTTCAGGTCCATCCAGTAAAGATTTCTATTACGATCGTCCCGTAAGTTGTGACGAACACTACCTAATACCGTGCCCTGAAACTTTCCAAAAGTCACTGTTTGTGCCGGCAAGAAGCGTTTCGCATGGACCACGGGGCGAGTCGCATTGATCTCATATGCGCAAACAGCGTCAAACCGATGTAGACGTATCAGTACCAAGCTGGTGACGAAGAGTAAAATTTCACGCACCAGGAAAAAAAAACGAGTTCCAAGGCCCGCCGGAGAGTTCACAATCCCTACAGGCCTTTGTTTATGACCAGCGCCTTTAACCTTGTCTGAAGCACGCTTAAAGCGGGTGAGCCTCCTGACAAAGCCACTAACATGTGAAAGTAGGCTCAATAGCTGCGTACCACCCACAGTATAGATTTTGAGCTCAGGATAACGCGCCTTGACACTGTCAACCGTTTTGTACACAGCACCATTCATATTCGCCGCTGTTACAAGATGTACTTCATACTCTTTCATGTAACCGACGATAGACTGTTCCATTGACTGATTGCCTGAGGCATTGAAAAACAACCCCGACAGTACAAGCATTTTTTTCATAGAAGCTCGAAAATCCTTCAAATAACTTTCAGAACCTTGGCAGGCACACCACCTATGACAACACCACCCTCAGGAAAGGATTGTGTTACGACTGCCCCGGCAGCCACTATGGTTCTGGCCCCCAGTACCACACCTGGCAAAATCACACTATTCATACCCAGCCAGCAACCTTCTCCAACCGTGACGTCTTGCCCATTGGTATGCGCCGCCAAATCATAGATATCATGATTCGCAGTGATGATCCCAACGTTGGGACCAATGTAGGTGCCTCGCCCCAAGGTGATTACCGCCTTAAAATTCTGGAAATAAGTACCCGGGGACTGGAAGTTGTTAAGATCATCGGGATGGAAGATGATATTTCGAGGATTGGAAACATGACATGAATGCGTCGCAGGCCAAGGAAGCGGGGGGGCAAGGCGCAGGACATTACGCACCCACAACGCTTTCAACGCCCAGCGGCAACCCACCAGGCTACCTACAAAATACTTTCCACAAAGATACCTCTCGTCAAAAAACAAACGTAAAAGAACAATAAATACCGGAGCGATGCGCCTGAGCAAGGTTTTCATCATCGAAACAGCCCCTCGGCAAAATAGGTGCCGGCCACTCCAAGGAGTGACCACGCAAGTGGCAGATAAGCCGTGCGCAAAAGCATGCTTAGCGCCCTGCCCATACCGACTTCAGCCACACGAAGAAACACAAACAGACACAACACATAGAACAATGCCGAAGATACAGCATAAATCTGTGAAACAATCTCTCTCTCCAGAGCTGACGCGGCTATCACACTTCCCAGACGGATGAAAAGCCCGCCAAGGGTCAGCAACAACATACTTCGTTGCCGCCCTTTTATATGCATCACCATTGATACCGGCGACGCCAGAAACTGCACGACAAACCAAGGCATCATCCAGAGTACCAGCTCACCTGCACGCTCCCACCCTTCACCAAAAATGAAAGGAAATAGGGTAGGAGCCAAGATAGACAGACAGATCAACGGCCCGACGCCAACCATCATCAAGCGCGAGGATATTTGTTCTGTATAAGCACCCAGCGTTCCATTACGCGCAGCAGCAGGTGCCTCGGATAGATACACTTGGCCGACCGCGCTACCCAACAATGACATAGGTATCCCAAGCACCTTCATTGCAATCATTAGGTAGCCAGCTTCAGGACCGACTGCCAACGCCGCAATCAGTACAATCGATACTTGTATACCTGCCGAATTCGCGAGCGCCTCAAACACAGAATAGCGTGGAAAATGTTCATATTTCTGGAAGAGTGTTCGCAGTTCATTACGCGTCACTCCTGCCACCGAAGCCCAGCCTTTGGGCAAGGCCGCACGGTACAGCCCCCAAACGCCAAATAACCCGCCCACAATGTAGCCATATATCAACCCAGGCACATCAACCAACCACCCGAGCCCCAGCAGCAGTTGGAGCGAAACACAAGCTATTGCCTGCTTGATCCGGGCTCTGGCAATACCGTTGAACTGCTTGTTTTTTGTCGCGAGATACTGCAGAGCCGAAAATATGCCCAAGAACAAGATGATAAGCGGTAACAGCCACAGACAACGCCGCACCGAAGGTGCGATCAGTTCCCCAACCGGTAGGTAAATAACAAGCGAAACAACAAGTGCCGTCAGCAAACTTGTCAGCACACAGAAGAGGGAGGAAAGTAGCAATAAACCTGCTGCTTCTCGGTCAGAATCGGGCAAGGCAATCGCCACATCGAAACGCAGGCACGCTGCGATAGATACTACAACGGCAACGGCACTGAAGACCGCCAGCACATTGAAATCCTCAGGCGTGTACATCCTTGTCAGAAGTGGCAGGGCAAGTATCGCAAGCAGTTGGGCGAACGACGTTCCCCCCAGCAAAGCGAATACAGATCGAACACTTCTCTCCCCGAGTATAGCCCGCAATTTTTTCATTACGCGCGCGTTACCGGCTCCGGGAAAGAATGCAGTCAACCACGATTCGACTGGCGTGACCATGACCATAAGGATTCGCCGAAGCATCTCGGTAATGAGAGTCAAGTTCAGCGTAGGCTTGCGTGATACGCGCGCCGGATGCTCCTACCAAAGTGTTCCAGCCAGACGAAACTGTTTCGATCCACTCGGTTTCGTCGCGCATGGTAATACATGGAACACCGTAGAAATAAGCCTCTTTCTGCACGCCACCGGAATCCGTCAAGATGACCCTGGCCGCTTGCTCCAACGCCACCATATCAAGAAACGAAAGTGGCTCGACCACAGTCAATCCCTCCAGTAATTCCTCTAGGAAATAGTCACTTACCAGCTTACGAGTGCGAGGGTGCAGAGGGAGAACAACTGGCAGTTCCCGACCGATCATTGCCAGCCCGTGTAGAATTTCACGTAGCCGCTCGGGAGAGTCGGTGTTTTCGGCACGATGGCAAGTAGCTAGCGCGAAGCACTTTTTTTCAAGCCCTAGCCTGGCCATAATTGTACTACTGACCCGAGCGCGCTCACGGTAATAGAGGGCCACATCGTACATGACGTCCCCCACGTTACTCACACCTTGACTGATACCTTCATCAGCAAGGTTGGCAACCGCCGTATCGGTGGGGCAGAGCAAGAGCGTGGAAACACGATCAGCAAGTATACGGTTCACCTCCTCGGGCATGCGCATATTGAACGAACGCAAGCCTGCCTCAACATGCGCGACGGGAATATGCAGCTTGGCAGCCGCAAGGGCACCGGCAAGCGTGGAGTTGGTATCGCCGTAAATCAGCACCCAGTCCGGTTTTTCATCGAGCAGGATCTGCTCGATACCTTCGAGCATGCGTCCGGTCATAACACCATGCCCCCCACCCGAAATCTCTAGATTGTGCTTGGGCGCGGGAATCTCCAACTCATCGAAAAACACCTGAGACATGTTCGGATCGTAATGTTGACCCGTATGAACCATGACCTCTTGGATATCATTCGGACGTTTGAGTATCTCCCGAGAGACAGCTGCGGCCTTGATAAACTGAGGACGCGCGCCCACGATGGTGACAATCTTACAAGTCATGCGTCTAGGCTCTCTTGCAATACTTGGATAATGGAATGCTGCGAGGCGTCATCTAGATAGGGATGCATGGGGAGGCTCATCACCCTCTTGGCAACGGCGTCTCCAACCGGCAAACGGGCACTATCGTCCTTAACCGCAAACTGGCGATTTAACGGAATAGGGTAATGCACAGCGCTGGGCACACCTTTAGCCTTAAGGTGTTCCTGCACCTTATCCCGCGTCCTAACCTGAACTGTGTATTGGGCCCAAGCGCTGCGGTTACCGGCATGGATGACCGGCGCTGCAATCGAAGCCACGGAAAGCAGTTGCGAATAACGAGCCGCGACTTGCTCGCGACGCTCCAGTTCGTGCGGGAATATCTCCAGCTTGGGTAGCAGAATTGCCGCCTGAAGGGTATCCAGACGGCTGTTCACACCGACGCGGATGTGATGGTAACGGCGATCCTGACCATGACGGGCGATCTGGCGCATTACCTTGGCCAATTCGTCATCGTTGGTGAAGATTGCTCCACCGTCGCCATAGCAACCCAAGGGCTTACTTGGGAAAAAGCTGGTGCAGGCAATGGTGGTCAGGTTGCAGGAGCGCTTGCCCTTGTAGGTGGCACCGAAGCTCTGCGCGGCGTCTTCGATCACGGGGATGCCATGCCGGGCAGCGATAGCATTGATCGCATCGAAGTCAGCGCACTGGCCATACAGCGAAACAGGGATGATCGCCTTGGTACGCGGTGTAATAGCCGCCTCGAGCAAGTGCGGATCAAGGTTGTAGGTGCGCGGATCGACGTCCACGTAAACCGGCTTGGCTCCTAGCAGAGCGACGGTCTCGGCAGTGGCGATATAGGTGAAGCCCGGCGTGATGACCTCATCGCCCGGGCCGATGCCCAGCGCCATCTGAGCAATCTGCAGCGCATCGGTGCCGTTGGCCACGCTGATGCAGTACTTGGCACCCACGAAGGCTGCGAGCTTTTCTTCCAACTCTGCCACTTCCGGACCAAGAATGTACTGACCATGCGCCAATACGCGCTGGATATTGGCATCGATCTTGTCTTTGATCAGCGCCTGTTGTGCCTTGAGATCGATGAATTCGATCACTGCGCTTGCTCCTTTCTCACAATGCCACCCTCAAGCACATAGCGCTCTCTGGAGTGAATGCATGGCACACTCCCCTCCCCGGTAAGCGGCAGATCCAGTTGCTCGCCATGCTCGCTCATCCAGCCTATATGCCGGGCAGGAACCCCAACCATCAGTGCATAGGCCGGCACATCCTTGTTGACCACTGCGCCTGCGCCTATGAAGGCGAACTCGCCAATGGTGACGCCACAGACAATAGTGCAGTTTGCACCTAACGTGGCGCCCGTCTTCACCAAGGTGTCTCGATATTCGCTCTTGCGCTCGATCAACGAACGCGGGTTGTAGACGTTGGTGAAAACCATACTAGGGCCGCAAAAGACGCCTTCCTCGAGTGTGACGTTGTCATACACAGAGACGTTGTTCTGGATCTTGCAATGATCGCCGATCAGCACCTTGTTACCGACGAATACGTTTTGCCCCAGGGATACTCCTTTACCAATCCGAGCGCCCGCGCATACGTGAACGAAATGCCAGATACGCGAACCCTCGCCAATCTGTGCGCCTTCATCGACGATGGCGCTGGGATGCTGGTAGTAGCTCATAGGCTCAACCCAGCAGGCGAGCAAGGAACGGATGATCTTCACCGTTCTGAGCGCGAGTAGCGGCCAGGGTACGGATGGTCTCCACGGTTTCCACGCAGTGGCGAGCGTCCTCGATTCCATATCCATCGCCATTGAGAATGGCTTGGTAACTGACAGTGTGCAGGTCAGTGAAGCCCTCGGAAAACTCGATCTCGACACCATCACAGGTGATAGAACGGTAAGTCGGCTTCTTGCCCTTTACGGTATCAGGCAGGTCGCTCGCATCGATGGAGAGGAACCAGCGAACGCGAGCGTTCTCATACTCTAGGTAGCCCGTGGCTTTGTAGTCATCGACGTAGTGCACCACGTTGCGCTGCAAGGCGCCGAAGATGAAATGCAGCATGTCGAAGAAGTGCACACCGATGTTCGTGGCGACACCAAAGGATTTGCGCGGATCGCCCTTCCAGCTCTCCATATACCACTTGCCGCGACTGGTGATGTAGGTCAGTTCGACTTCGTGCTTGCGCGCTTTGTCGCCAGCGCCCACGCGCTTCTTCAGATCGATGATGGCTTGGTGATGCCTAAGCTGCAGAATGTTGTAGAGACGTTTGCCGGTTTCGCGCTCCACCAGAGAAAGGTCATCGAGCAGCTCAGAGGTCGGCACCAGCGGCTTTTCACAGATGACGTCGCAGCCGAGACGCAAGCCAGCCGTGATATGGGGGTGGTGCAGATAGTTGGGCGAGCAGATAGAGACGTAATCGAGAGCTGTAGACGGATCACGCTTGAGGCGCGAAGCATAATCGTGGAACCGCTCGAACTCGGTGAAGAACTCGCTTTGCGGCGAGATGCTGTCGATGATACCGACCGAGTCATTGATGTCATAAGCACATACCAGCTGGTTGCCAGTGTCCTTGATGGCGCGCATATGGCGTGGAGCGATATAGCCGGCAGCGCCTAGCAGAGCAAATCGTTTCATATTTGTTTCTCACGACGGAGGAACAGGCCGGCACGCATAGCGCGCACACCGACCTGCATACCAGAATCAGGCCTTGATGATGTTCGCGTGCGGAGCACGATATTTGCCGCGGGTATCGACGATCAGCCGCGCGTGAGTCCGAATCAGCTCGTAATCGAAACGCTCATGATCGGTAGCCAAAACCACGGCGTCGAAGCTGGCGATGTTCTCGGCGGTCAGAGGCTCGCTGCTCAGATCGAAGTGATGCTCGCGCATTTCTGGGAACGAAGGCACATGCGGGTCACTGTAGGCAACGATACCGCCCTTGGCCTGAATGAGCTCCATGATCTCCACCGAGGGAGATTCACGCATGTCATCTACGTTCTTCTTGTAGGCGATGCCCAATACCAGGACACGGCTGCCCTTGAGTGCCTGCCCACGATCATTCAGGCCATCCATCAGCTTGCCGAGTACATACTCGGGCATGGCTTGGTTGACCTCGCCTGAAAGCTCGATAAAGCGGGTATGCAAACCATACTCACGCGCTTTCCAGGTCAGATAGAACGGATCGATCGGGATACAGTGCCCACCCAGGCCTGGTCCGGGATAGTACGGGGTAAATCCAAAGGGTTTGGTCGCAGCAGCATCGACTACCTCGAAGATATCGATGCCCATGCGATCAGCGACAACTTTCATTTCATTGACCAAGCCGATATTCACCGCACGGTGAATGTTTTCTAGCAACTTGGTCATTTCTGCAGCTTTAGTTGAGCTGACCGGCACCACCTGGTCGATTGCCTGTTCGTAAAGAGCGATACCGACTTCCAGACATTTCGGGGTATGACCGCCGATGACCTTGGGAATAGTCCGCGTTTCAAAATCGGGATTGCCCGGATCTTCACGCTCCGGCGAATAAACCAGAAAAATACTCTCGCCAACCTTCAGACCTGTCGACTCAACACGCGGCAGCAATTCTTCTTCAGTAGTACCGGGATAAGTGGTGCTTTCCAAGGAAACCACTTGCCCAGCACGGAGGTAAGGCGTAATCGCGTCCGTCGTATTGATCACAAAGCTCATATCGGGCTCGCGATACTTGTTGAGCGGAGTCGGCACACAGAGAATCAATGCATCACATTCGCTGGCTCGGGAGAAATCGCAGGTCGCCTCAAAACCACTCGCACATGCCTTCGATATATGTTCACTGGGAATATGCTCGATGTAGCTCTGACCAGCATTGAGCTTGTCAACCTTGACTGTATCGATATCAATACCGAGCACACGAAAACCGATGGCGTTGTAACGCAGCATCAGCGGCAAGCCGACATAGCCGAGACCGACAATGCCTACCAATGCGTCTCGACTTTTGAATTTATCGATATACGCCTGCAGCGAATCAGCCTTCACTCTTACACTCCATCACAAACTTCACGGAATTACGATTTTTAGAGTCTTGTCAGTCGCGTCGTAGCGCTGCTGCAGAACCGTTGTAAATTGCTGCTTGGCTTCAAGCTCGCCATGCACGACACGGACCTCTGACGGCCATTGCGTCATCCGGGTAACAAAGCTCACCAGACCCTTCTGATCCGCATGAGCTGAATAACCGCCTATGGTATGTACCTGAGCACGAATGTCATAGCGCTGCCCGTCAAATTCCACATAGCCACTACGCGGGCCAAAGCGCTGGATTTGCCTTCCTGGCGTGCCATCCGCCTGGTAGCCGACGAAGAGCACGTCATGCTGCTCATCACCGAGCATGGCTTTCAGGTAGTTGACGATACGCCCACTGGAGCACATACCGTTGCCTGCAATAACGATAGCCGGCTGAGCGGTTTGAACCAGGCGATTGACCATGGCCAGATGGGCCTG
>Ga0209070_100540_pt1 | contig 18808 bp, 14 predicted proteins | sample SynthPrep_5_END__FD_187205 | JGI IMG/M metagenome (GOLD analysis project Ga0209070, IMG submission 187205) | Synthetic microbial communities from Ohio, USA - SynthPrep_5_END_DS10_MetaG (SPAdes) (version 2) | ecosystem: Engineered > Bioreactor > Aerobic > Activated sludge | place: USA: Ohio... | reverse complement strand
CGATTACATCGAGATGTTCTACAACCCAAAACGCCGGCATGGTTTCAACAACCAGCTGTCACCGGTAGAGTTTGAGAAGCGACATTTACTGAGCCTGGAAAGTGTCTAGGGAATCCGGGGCGATTCAGTATTCCCTGATGAGCTGGTCGGCATTCAAGTGCGGTGATATGCGATAGCAATCCTGTTCGTGGAGCTCGTCACTCAGCTTGCTCGCGTCGATCAACTCAAAGGGGCTGCGCTCACCTTTGATAATCGCCTCGGCGCTCATCAGGAAACGCTTGGGTTGGGCTACAAGTGAGGGCCTGAGCCGCAAGCTCTCGGCTATCAGCAGCTGATCAGCGTCCTGAAGCGCGCACCAGGTGCTCCAGCCGCGTGTTCGGCCCGCGCAGAGAGCTGCTGCATCGGCCAGCATGGGTTCACTGCCCACATATCGCGCAGCCAGGGCGAGGAAAAGCGTTGTACTAATGTCAGAAAGGGGCTGCATGTTTTTGTGCCTCCCTTACGCACTGGCTCTGCGTGAAGACCGCAACCCCTGCTGGGCAGCGTTGGCGGAGCAGGGGAATGTTCTGCATCTGGTAATCCGGGATTACGATCCAGCGAGGCTTGCTCGAAGGGATTGATTCGATGTGTTTGGCCAGCTCGTAGGACGATATCCAGACCTTGGCATCAATATCCTGGTAAGCGTGGCCAAGACGGATACGCAGATCCGTTCGATCCACATCAGGCCACAGCTGCACCTCCAAACCTTTCGCCACGAGCGCGCTTGCGAGCGCAACCTCAAGCAGTCCAGGTTGGAGCGTGAATTTCCATAATGGCGGTTTGAGCATCAGCCGGTCTTCGACGGGGTGTCCCAGAAGGATGCTGTTGTCTACACGGTTGATCAGTCTCGAACCATCACGAACAAAAAGACTCTTTTTGTCCTGGCACCAAGCGGAGTCGCAACTGACCTGGTGCCGCTGAGCATTCATCGGCCATTTGCATTCGGGGCATAGATACAGAAGCCCGTTATGGTGCAGGTGAGGGGGGATGGGCTCGTAGAACTCGCTTAGAGAAAGATTGAGTGGAACGAAGGATTCTTGGGCCTGGAAGGGAACGATCACGCCATGCTCAATCAGAAACAACCGGAAGTTTCGATAGTGTGTCTCACCGTCAGCCCGAAGACGGCACGCTTGCTTGACCCGGTTTACGCTGGCCTGGACTTGCTCCCACAGCCCCCTTACGTCGAGCTCAAGCAGCATCTCATTGCAGGTTTGCGTGGCGATGTTGGAATACAGTAAGGGGCCTGAGTAGTCGGCCCTGATAGCCGAAGGCAGCCAGTCCTCAAGGGGAACGCTCAGCTTGCGCTCCAATTCTATGGCTGACATTGGGTAGCCAACAGGCTCAAGACGCCAGAGCAGGGCGCAAGCCCGCTGCAGCAAGGGAAACGCCAGTGCCCTGTTCTTACTGCAGAGTGATGCGCCTTGAGCGAGGAGTTGCAGCAGATGCTCAGGTTGCTGTTTATCCATGCACTGTTCTCCACTGCGTCAACTTTGGTCTTTAAGTGGGCCGAATGTGAGCAGCTTTAGGCCATAACCTGAGTATTCAGGGGCTACCCAGCCAGTGGGTGCGATATCGCATTTGATTTTGGCCTCTAGCAGGATCAATAGGTCGAAATAGTCGCTTATCGACATATCGCAATTGCCTTCTATTACGAGGATTGCATCGGCCGCAGTAGTGAGTCTTGTATGCCCAGCCTGCGCTAGTAATGAATCTATAGCTGCATTTGGTGTTGAGCCCCAGCTAGTTGCTGCTTGACCAATGCAGTGTTCAGGCAACTGCCATGTGGGGTAACTATTCCAGTTCAACCCTGGGATGCTTTGCATCTCTCTTGCTAAGTACAGGCTTGCCCAGAAGTCACACAGAGCTTGCTCAGTGCACCATAGATAGCTGCGATAACCCGGATATGCTTGTGCCATGCATGGGGCTAAATGATGGATGTGGATGATGGCTGCTAGTCGATCTAGGTGACTCGCGGGAGGTAGCTGGTCTGGAGATGAGCAGAAAAAATGAAGCTCATCAAAATGCTGTTCAGGCCAAGGTTCGTCTAGTCCGTGAGCGGAAAAACGATGCCTGTCGAGGCAGTTGATGCTTTCGGGGAAATAAGCTCTGGGCAGTTCAAGTATTTGGTCTGCTAGTCGCTGAGCTTCGGCTTGTGTTTCTGCGATCAAGGCGATATCGAAACTTACCGAGTATTGTTCCCGTAGATTGAGAGCTTTCTGGTGCGTTTCTGTCTTAGCGCTTTCGGTATCGTCACCTTGGTTTAAAAGGTGGTACAGATAGTCGCTAGGCTGCATGCGCTTGCGATGCGCGTTGTTCATCTTTAGCGCACCTGCACGGGGCCGTTTGCGCACTTGTAACCGGGGTATTGGGCTTCAGCCGTGACGCGAGCCATCTCGGAGCTGACGGCCTGTACCGTGATTGTAAAGTTAGCGCGTGGGCCCGCATTAGGTGTCACGCGTTGCAGGAAGGCAGAGTAAGTCTTCATAGCTGAGTCTCCATGGTCAGATGACAGGAGACAGAATGGGTTGGGTATGCGACAGCCTGTGTCGCATTCAACCTTGTTTGTACAGTGCCGCCATCCGATGCGCCGATAAGGCCATTTGTTGTCTTAGCTCAACCGGCTCAAGAACCTCCAAGTGTTCGCCCTGGCTCAATAGCCATAGTTCCAGCCCCTGGCTAAGAGGCAGGCTGCCCATCATCAGCCACCAGCCATCAGCGGTGGGCTGTAGCTGTTGATCGGCAGTGAGCGCGTTCTCGTCTAGGCGTTCATAGAGCGTCTGAGAAATGCGCAGCTTCAGTTGAGTTGGGTACTCAGATTTCTGGGATATCAGGCTGCGCTTGACCTCGAACGAGTTCATCTCAAAAGCGTCAGGAGTTCTTAGGTCTTCCCATGTAGCCTTGGCAGACTGAAAACGATGCAGGGGAAGGGATGCCAGTTTGCCTTCGGGCAAGCCTTTGAAAACACATACGAGGTAGATATTGGAGTCTTGGTAGGAAAGTCCCAGTGGCTTGATATGTAGGGTTCGTGGCTCACTGGCGCCGCGCTTGAGGTAGAACGCTTCGATAGATGCATCATCCAGAAGTGCTTGTTGGACAACCTCCAGTACCTCTGGCTTCACCTGGCCTGGTTCCAGGACAACGAAGCGGGTGTTGCTGATGACCTTGCCTGAGCAGTCTTGGCTAGGACGGTTTCCTTTCAACAGTGATGGTGCGTAATCCCGAAGGGGCGCCAGATTTGCTACCTGCGCCGCCATTCCGAATCTAGCAGCGTGCTCCATGATCATGACGAGGTTCATTGCATCTGTTGGCAGCATGCTCAGTCGCGATAGCGATTTTTCTGCCCACCACAGTTTTGCTTTGCCCTTGGGCCTACTGTGCACATGGGGGAATTTCTGTTCGAGTTCGCTGAGGTCACGTTGAATGGTGCGTTTATCAACCTGGATGCCCTGATTGGCTACTCGTTGGTGAATGGCGTTGCTATCGAGAGCGCTGTCCTTGCTCGGGAGAAGGCCAAGGATGAGCTCATGGCGGAGTAGCTGTTCCACACTTCCGTCCCTGCTTGTGTGCGACACAGGCTGTCGCATGGCTGTTGAAAATGGTCAGGCACAATCATCGATGAGGCAGCAGCATGAGCAAATCTGCGGAAGTCTTCAATCTCATGGATAACCTTCTTCCGCGGGCTGAAGACGTCGAGCTAGCTGGGCCTGACGAGTTGCAACGCCTTTACGCTGGCATTGGAATGCCATCGCTGAGAGCGATGGAGCTAAGCGGGCAGGCTGGTGTTACCTATCACGAGATCAAGGCAGCCAATCCGCTTCTTGGATTGGTTGATCCGATCAGAATTCGAAATCGCTATGTGGAGCTGCGTGAGCAGGCCCTGATTGGTGACGAGAATGCACTCAATGATCTTGGGTGGTGGTGGCTCAACGGTTTGCGGCTTAAGCCAAATCCAGCTCTCGCCAAGAGGCTGCTGAGGATTGCTGCGGTAATGGGCTCCGCAGAGGCGTTATTCAACCTCGCCGAGCTGGCCTTTTACGGCAAGGGGTTGACGGTCAATCAGGACTTAGCCGTCGACTATTACGAGCAGGCTTTCGAAGCAGGGATTCCCTGTGCTGCGCAAGCATTAGGGGGCTTGTATGAGCGTGGGGACGAGGGTGTCATCGTCGATCATGGCAAAGCCATCAGTTGGTACAAGCGTGGAGCGGCCGAGCAGGACTTGATGGCGTGCTTCTCACTCGGCAGGTTGGCTCTGGATGAGACATCACCTGAGTATGATCCAGCACTTGGCTTGTATTGGCTGCAGTCGGCGGCCATGAGGGGGCTGGTGCTGGCGACTGAGCGACTTGCTGAATTTTACTTTTCTACCTTCGAGTCTCCACCGGATCCAGATGGGCTGCTGTTTCGTTTCTGGCGGGATCTGGCGATCAGCCAGGGAAGCTTGTGGGCCAGAGAGTTGCGTGCATCGGATGTTGCTATTCAACAGGTATGCAAAAGCTCATAGCATGCTGGCTTTATGCCCCTGCAGGGATATCAATAGGTGCTGGGGTTAGGACTAAGAGGAAGGGAATGAGTCTGACTGGAAATCAAAAGGCCTTTGCACGGTACCTGGCTGATTTATGGGGCAGGCCAGAGGCACTGGGGGAGATGCGTGGTTTGTTCCCAGTGGGAGATGCTTCGGAGGCAGGGCTGCTGCATAGCTTTCGCATTAGCAAACATCAGAGCTGGAAGCCTTGGAAAGGGCGTATTGCCTCAGCGGTTCATCATTGGTGGTGTCATTCGCTTCAGGAGGCCTTTCTCCATTACTCCTGGCCTGATAGCCCTAAGCCTAATTCATTCCAATGCATTGCCGCCCGTTTACGGCAAGCACTAGCTGTGCATGATCAAGCAACTGCCCGCGATGCATGCCTGGCTATATTCCGCTGGGGGGGCGTCCGGGGACGTAAATCTCTGGCTTGGGTCGAGGATCAGTACCAACAAAAAACGCTATGCCAATCGATCATGCAGGCAGTCCAACTGCTTCAACCTGGATCTGCACAAGGCCTTGCTGCATTCGATGGCAAGAAACTCCTGATGAATTCCGCTATGACAAAGGTCGACGCGGCTGCCGACCCTGACCACATCATTATCTACGACGGTCGCGTTGGTGCTGCACTTGGATTGCTCGCCCGTCATTCACTTATGCGTGCTGGCGTCCCTAGCGTCCCTGCTGATTTATCCTTTCGGTGGGGGGCCGGACAAGGCGATACGACGAATAGAGATCCATCGCTGGGGGCGTTCAAGTTTCGCAAGCTCAATGCCGCTCAGTGCCAGCTATGGGCGGGACAGGTGTTGCTTGCAGGAGAGTTGCTGCAGCAAGTGATGGCCTACAACCCAAGCATTGGCTCCATTGCAGAGCTTGAGAAAGCCCTCTTCATGATCGGTTACAACGTAGATACAGATCTCCCCCCTCTGCCGCTTCCCCGGGTTTCCCCATAAGGAGATTTACATGGAGCTTTATCGGGCGATTCCTGCCAGCCAAGTGGGGAGGGCGGAAAAAGATCTTCGTCGTCACTCAACGATGCGAATACCCAGCAATGTTCCCTACGTGGTCGACAACCTCTGGGAGTCTCTTCGGCCGAAAAATATGCCGTCCCGCCGGCATGCAATTTACGCCAGCCCAACTCCTGAGCTCGCTTTGCAGAATGCCAGTGCTCCGCTGGCGGATGGCGATGAATACGTTGCCTGCCGGGTTGTTGTAGAACCGCAGAAAATCCGTATTGCTCAGCTTCAAGTGACCGATGCGCGCTACCACAGCGACATTCGTTTGATTGGCAAGTGGATCAGTCAGCATGGGCAGGAGTTGGCTGAGCTTTCGTTGGATCAAAAGCAGAAGCTTGCACCGCTCTTTATGCCGGGCCTGCATCGACGTGAGCTGACCGAGCTGTGGAAGGCCCATCCGTTGGTGGCCGCGCTTTGCACCTATGCGAGGCAGCACTCTTCGTTCTGGTCCTCCGCATCTGACAGCCCTCGGTCTTCGGATGGTGAGCTGTTCTTTGAATTGGTCGATGATGCCAATACCTACCGGCTTGAAGTCATTTGAGGTTGCCGGAGCGTTTCTCCAATCGCTGCCTCAGCTCAACGACGTCACTTTGCTTCTTCCGTGATCGATCCCGTGCGACACAGGGTGTCGCATGTGTTGATTAGCTTTCACTCCAGCGTACCTAGAGGGATGTGTGTCTATGCAGGAGCTTCAGCCTGGTCTCGTTGTCATCCATGGCAATCATCTAGAAGAACTGCGAGCCCTTGCGGTGCAGTGGATGCGTACCCACCCGCTGCGCCCGCTGGAAAACGAAGTGCTGCTGGTGCAGAGCAACGGCATCGCTCAGTGGCTGAAACTGGCGCTGGCCGAAGACCCGCACAACGGCGGCTGCGGCATTGCCGCGGCGCTGGATGTGCAGTTGCCGGCGCGCTTTCTGTGGCAGGTGTATCGCGGGGTGCTGGGGGCGCAGACCACGCCGCAGTCCTCGCCGCTGGACAAGGCCGCGCTGAGCTGGCGGCTGATGCGCCTGCTGCCCAACTTGTTCACGAACCCGGTTTTCGCAAGCCTGAAGCGCTTTCTGGAAAAGGACGATGAACAGCGCAAGCTGCACCAACTGTGCGAGCGGTTGGCGGACTTGTTCGACCAGTACCAGGTGTACCGCGCCGATTGGCTGGAGGACTGGGCTGCCGGGCGGGATCAACTTCAACACATCAAGGGCACTGCGCAGCCATTGGATGCGCCGAACCTGTGGCAGGCGCAGCTATGGCGCGAGGTGCTGGCCGACGTTGGCGAGGGCGCGCTTGAACAAAGCCGCGCAGGAGTTCACAAACGTTTCGTCGCTCACCTGCGCAGCGCTGCCCAGGCGCCAAAGGGGCTGCCACGCAGGGTTGTGGTGTTCGGCATTTCCTCGATGCCTGCGCAGGTGCTCGAAGCTCTGAAAGAGCTTTCCCGCTACAGCCAAGTGCTGCTGTGCGTGCACAACCCTTGCCGGCACCACTGGGGTGATATCGTCGCCGACAAAGACTTGCTGGCGCACCACTATCGTCGCCAGCCTGCCCGTGATGTTGCCGCAGCTGCGAACGAGTACGGCCAGCCCTTGCTCGCCGCCTGGGGCAAACAGGGGCGAGACTACATCAACCTGCTCGACCACCACGACGAGCCTGACAGTTATCGCCACCTGCTCGACGGCCTCAATGGCGGGCGTATTGACCTGTTTACCGAGCCGGATACGGAAACCCTTCTGGGTCAGCTGCAAAGCGATATTCTCGAACTACGCCCGCTGCCGGAAACCCGCGAAGCCTGGGGGCCGGTAGACGCTACCGCCGACCGCTCGCTGCGTTTTCATGTGGTGCACAGTATGCAGCGCGAAGTGGAAGTGTTGCACGACCAGCTGCTCGCCCGCTTTAGCGCCGACAAGCAGTTGAGCCCACGGGATGTGATCGTGATGGTGCCGGACATCAACGCCTACGCCCCCCACATCGAGGCAGTGTTCGGCCAGGTGCCAAGGAACGACCCTCGCTACTTGCCGTTTACCGTGGCCGACCAAGGCCAGCGCGGCCGCCAGCCGTTGCTGATCGCCCTAGAACACTTGCTCAAACTGCCCCACAGCCGCTTCGCTGCCAGCGACATTCTTGACCTTCTGGACGTGCCGGCCTTGCGCGCACGTTTTGCGATCAACGAATCCGACGTACCCACCCTGCAACGCTGGATCGACGGTGCCGGTGTGCGTTGGGGGCTCGATGCCGAGCAGCGCGAAAGCCTGGGCATGCCGGCGGGCCTCGAGCAGAACACCTGGCGCTTCGGCATGCGGCGCATGCTGCTTGGCTACGCCGCTGGGCGAGCGCCTCAGCTCAACGGCATCGAACCCTACGACGAGGTAGCGGGGCTGGAGGCTGCCCTGGCCGGGCCGCTGCTGACCTTGCTCGACCACTTGGACGTGGCCCTTCACGAGCTCCAGCAACCGGCCACGCCGGTGCAATGGGCTGAGCGCCTGCAAGCCTTGTTGAAAGTGTTCTTCCGCCCGGTGAGCGACGCCGAAGAGCTGTTGCTCAGTCAATTGCTCAAGCTGCTCGAAGGTTGGTTGCGCACCTGCGAGGTGGCGCAGTTCGCGCAGCCAGTGCCGCTGAGTGTGGTGCACGAAACCTGGCTCAGCGGTATCGAAGATGGCGGCCTGTCGCAGCGCTTCCTGGCCGGCGCGGTGAACTTCTGCACACTGATGCCTATGCGGGCGATTCCGTTCAAGGTAGTGTGCCTGCTGGGCATGAACGATGGCGATTACCCGCGCCAGCAGTCGCCCGTCGATTTCGATCTGATGCGCAATGACTACCGCCCTGGCGACCGGTCGCGACGTGAAGATGACCGCTACCTGTTGCTGGAGGCCTTGCTGTCGGCCCGCAAGCAGCTGTACGTGAGCTGGGTGGGCCGCAACATCCGCGACAACAGCGAGCGCGTGCCCTCGGTGCTGATCGGCCAGTTGCGCGACCACCTGGCCAACGGTTGGCGCTCGGCAAACGGCCAACCACTGCTGCCAGCGCTGACCCAGGAGCACCCACTGCAACCCTTCAGCGCCGCCTACTTCGCCAACGAGCCGGGGCCTGATGGCTTGTTCACCTACTCCAGCGAGTGGCGCGAGGTGCATGACGAACACAGCTCGCAGCCAGCAGGGGAGCGCCTGCCCGCGCTGGTGCAGGACACGCCATTGAGCCTGCGGCAACTTTCCGAGTTCGTGCGCGACCCGGTGGGCGCTTTCTTCAGCCAGCGGTTGAAGGTCAAATTCGACGACGACGAGTTGGTAAACCGCGATGACGAAGCCTTCCAGCTCGATGGCCTGGAAAACTGGCAGCACCAGGACAGGCTTACCCAGGCGCTGAAGCGCTGGGTCGAGGAGGCTTACGATCCCGAACAGGCCGTGACCGAACTGGGCCTGCAAGTGCAACGCCTGCAACGCGAGGGCGCCTTGCCACTGGGCGGCTTCGGCACCTTGAGCGCCTCGGCGCTGGTGGAGCCGATGCCGGGCCTGCTGGCGCGCTACCACGCCCAACTGCAAGCCTGGCCTGAGCTTGAAGAGGGCCAGAGCGCCGCAACCATCGAAGCCACTGACGAGCGTCCCGGCCTCAAGGATTGGCTGGGTGGCATTCGCCGCAACGCGTTGGATGAGCGAGCCTACCTGCAACTGGACAGCAAGAAGCTGTGCAGCGACGACAGCCTGCGTTGGCAGCACCTGGTGCGGCCTTGGTTGCGGCACTTGGCGTTGCAGTTGAACGGGCCTGCCTGCACGACCATTCTGGTGGGTTTGAATGGCGATGTGGTGTTCCGGCCAGTGCCTGAAACCCAGGCCCGGGAGCAGCTGCAAGCGCTGCTCCAGGCCTGGGTGGCGGGCATGCAAGAGCCGCTGCCGGTGGCCTGCGAAAGCGCCTTCGCCTGGTTGGCAGCGGGTGGGGAAAGCAGCGATTCGGCCTACGACAAAGCGCGCGATATCTATGAAGGCGGCTACATGAAAAAGGGTGAAGTGGAGCGCTCGTTCGCCCAACGGCGTGCCTACGAGGACTTCGACCAACTGTGCGCGAGCGGCCAGTTCGTGGCCTGGGCCCAGCGCCTGTATGGCGGCTTGTTCGGCCACTTCACCTCGACCGACGCAGGAAGCGACCAATGACAGCGGTTAACCTCAACCCCCTCGATTTCCCACTGCATGGCAGCCGCTTGATCGAAGCGAGTGCCGGCACCGGCAAAACCTTCACCATCGCCTTGCTGTACGTGCGGCTGGTACTGGGCCATGGAGGCGATGCTGCGTTCAAGCAAGCGCTGACGCCGCCGCAAATTCTGGTGGTGACCTTCACCGACGCCGCCACCCAAGAGCTGCGCGACCGCATTCGCGCACGGTTGAACGAGGCTGCCCAGTGCTTTCAGGCACCTGATGAGCGTCACGACCCGCTGCTGGTGAAACTGCGCAACGGTTACCCCGCCGATCAGTGGCCGGCCTGTGCTCGTCGGTTGCAGTTGGCCAGCGAGTGGATGGACGAAGCCGCGGTTTCGACCATTCATGGCTGGTGCTACCGGATGCTGCGCGAGCACGCCTTCGACAGCGGCAGCCTGTTTACCCAGACACTGGAAACCGACCAGCGCGAGTTGCTCGATGAAGTGGTCAGGGACTACTGGCGCCAGCAGTTCTATGGCCTGCCGCCTGAGGTTGCCAGGGTGGTGACGGATAGCTTCAAAAGCCCCACCGAGCTACGCGAAGCGCTGACGCCGCTGCTGTCGCGTAGCGATGCCGAGTTTCAGCAGGCAGGGATGTCGATCACAGCGCCCGCGCGCCTGGATGCTTTGCTTCAGGGGCCTGCTGACTGGGCTGCGCAGTGCGTCGCGCTCGAAGCGCAGGCAAGGGCGGCCTGGGCCAACGACATCGTGGCTCTGGAGGCGTTGCTGCACAGCGCGCGCAGCGCACTGAACGGCAAGTCCTACCCCACCAAAACCCCCGAAACTTTTGATCAAATGCTTGGCGATATCGCCGCCTGGAGCCAGGGAGGCGAAGCCAGTAGCCACGTTCGCAAATGCGGGCAAGCCCGCTTCAAGCTGAACAAAGGCGGTGCCATCGGTACGCACCCAGCGTTTCGAGCCATCGATGCTTGGGTCGACCATGAGGAGTCGAAGCAGGACATCCGCGCGCAGTTGCTGCTGCATGCTCTGCGTGAAGTGCAGGGCGCCTTCGAGGAAGAAAAGCTGCGCCGGGCGCAGATCGGTTTCGACGACTTGCTCAACCGCCTTGGCCGTGCCCTGGAAGGCCCGTCTGGCCCGCGCCTGGCGCAGACCATTCGCCAGCAGTACCCGGTGGCCCTGATCGACGAGTTCCAGGACACCGACCCGGTTCAGTACGGCATCTTCGGCAAAATCTACTGCATTGGAGAAAACCTGCCCGACTGCGGCCTGTTCATGATCGGCGACCCGAAACAGGCAATCTATTCGTTCCGTGGCGCCGACATCTACACCTACCTCAAAGCGCGTGAGGCTACCAAGGGCCGGCATTACACCCTGGGCACCAACTACCGCTCCACCCAAGCGATGGTCGATGCCGCCAACCATTGTTTCAAGTTCGCCGAAGCCCACCCCCGAGCAGCGTTCCGGTTTGCCGAGGAGGGGAAGGAGAACCCGGTGCCGTTCGAAGGTGTTGATGCCAAAGGCCGCAGCGATACGTTGGAGATCGAGGGTGAAAAGCAGAAGGCCCTGACCCTCTGGCAGCTGCAAACCAACGGAGTAATCAACAACGCCACTTACCTGCGCGAGGCCTCCGAGGTATGCGCCTCGGCGATTCAGGCCTGGCTCGACCGCAGTGCAGAAAAACCCTCGGGCCTGCGCAACAGCGATGGCCAACTCACTGCACTCAAGCCTGCCGATATCGCCATTCTGGTACGCAGCCGCAAGGAAGCCGAAGCTATTCGCAAGGCCCTTGCGCGTCGCAAACTGGCCAGCGTTTATCTGTCTGACCGCGACTCAGTATTCGAAAGCGAAGAAGCCACCGACCTGCTGTGCATCCTGCGGGCCTGCGCCCAGCCCACCAGCGATCGCTTGCTGCGTGCGGCATTGGCCACCCGCAGCGTGGGCATTTCCTGGCAGGACCTGGAGCAGTTGAACCAGAACGAGCTGTGCTGGGAAGCGCATGTGCAGTGGTTCCGCGACTTCCGCGTGCTGTGGCAGCAACAAGGCGTGCTGCCCATGCTGCGCAGGCTGCTTGCAACCTTCAAGGTGCCGGCCCGTTTGCTGGCTGAAGAACAGGGCGAGCGCCGCCTGACAAACCTGCTGCACCTGGCCGAATGGCTGCAGCGCAGCGCCGCCGAACTCGATGGCGAGCACGCGCTGATTCGCCATCTGGCCGAGCAGATCAAGGAGCAGAGCGAGGAAGAAATTCTGCGCCTGGAAAGCGACTCGGACCTGATCAAAGTGGTGACCGTGCACAAGTCCAAGGGCCTGGAGTACCCCTTGGTGATGTTGCCGTTCGCGTGCAGCGCCAGGGCGGTGGATGGCCGTAGCAAGGCGCCGCCGATGTTCCATGAACGACAGGATGAGCATTACAGCCTGGTGCTTGAACTGGCCAAGGGCGACCCGGCAAAGCCTGCGCAGAAACGCGCTGACGATGAGCGCATGGGCGAGGAAATGCGCCTGCTGTATGTCGCCCTGACCCGCGCCCGCTACGCCACCTGGATCTGCGTGGCGCCCCAGGGGTTCAAGACCGGAGGCTCGTCGATAGACCTGCACAAGTCGGGCTTGGGCTACTTGCTGGCAGGCGAAGGCACGGTTGCCCCTGATTGGTTGGCTGAAGTGGTGGACGCCTTCGCGAAGGGCTGCGACGACATCGCGGTGTGCAAGGCCCCTGCGCAAACCGAGGGTGTCCATGTGGCACCTGCGCGCCCGACGGTAAGCGAGGCCTTGCGCCCGCTGCATGCGCTGGCGACGAACTGGTGGATCGCCAGCTACTCTGCCTTGGCCATCGCCGACGACCGTGCGCGGATGGGCGCCGAGTCGCCGGTTGCCCCTGAGCCTGCCACCGCGCTGGAAGCCAACCTGCAAGAGCAGGACGACGAGCAGAACCCGCCTGCCGGCGTTGGTATTCACGCCTTCCCCCGAGGGGCGGGGCCGGGCACTTTCCTGCACGGGCTGTTCGAGTGGGCCGGCGATGAGGGCTTCGGCAACGCTGCCAGCGACGAGCAAGCCCTGCACGACGCCGTGGCCCGGCGCTGCAACCTGCGCGGCTGGGAGCGCTGGATCGACCCGCTGTCGGCTTGGTTGAGCCATTATCTCAAGGCCCCACTGCGCTTCAACGGCACCCAGTGCACGCTAGCCGGGTTGAGCACCTATCAGGTCGAGATGGAGTTCTGGTTCTCCAGCCGCAACGTGAACGTCGAACGCCTCGATGCCTTGGTACGCGAACACACCCTCGGCGGTACGCCGCGACTGATACTAGCGCCCAACCAGTTGAACGGCATGTTCAAAGGCTTCATCGACCTGACCTTCGAGCACGAGGGCCGCTACTACGTGGCGGACTACAAATCCAACTGGCTGGGCAGCACCGATAGCGCCTATGTCGCTGAGGCCATGGCCGAAACCATGCTGGACAAACGCTACGATCTGCAGCTGTGCCTGTACCTGTTGGCCCTGCATCGCCAGCTCAAGCTGCGCCTGCCCGGCTACGACTACGAGCAGCACATGGGCGGGGCGCTGTACCTGTTCATTCGTGGGCACCAGGCGCCCACCCATGGCCTGCACTTCGAGCGGCCACCGCAGCAACTGATCGAGCAGCTTGACCAACTCTTCATGGGCCAGTTCGAGGAGGCCAGCGCATGAGCCAGACCCTCAAGCAACTGAGCAGCAGCCAGGGCGATACCGAGCAGGTGGCGGTGTTCATTGGCGCCGCCAGCAGCAGCGAGCTCTTGCAGCAAGTCGATACCTGGGTGGCGCGTGGCTGGTTGCGCGCGCTGGATCGTGCCTTGGCGAAATTCATTCTTGAACAAGACCCTCAGGCCCAGGCCAGCGTGCTGCTGGCCGCCGCGATGACCAGCCACCAACTGGGCCGTGGCCATGCCTGCCTGGACCTTACCGCCACCCTGGCAGCGCCGGATTTCGTGCTGTCGTTGCCACCAGAAGGCGAGGAGGGCAGTACGCTGCCGTCGCAATGGTTGCAGGGCCTGGACGCTACGCAGTGGCGCCAGGCTCTGGCCGCCAGCACCCTGGTCGAGGACCGTGACGCCCGCCAGGACGCCCCCGAGCGGCCCTTGGTGCTGGTGGGGCTGCGCCTTTACTTGCGCCGCTACTGGAACTACGAGTGCAGCATCGCCCAAGCCTTAAGCGCACGCTTGAGCGTGGCGCCGGTCACACCAGATAACTTCGCTAGCCGTCTCGATGAACTGTTTCCCGCCCGTTCCGAAGCCGAGCGCGCGCAAGGCAGCAATTGGCAGAAAATTGCCTGCGCGCTGGCGGCCCGTGGCAACTTCAGCGTCATCACTGGCGGCCCGGGCACCGGCAAGACCACCTCGGTGGTGCGCCTGCTGGGGTTGCTGCAAACCCCGGCGGTCGAGAGCGGCAAGCCGCTGCGCATCCGCCTGGCGGCGCCGACCGGCAAGGCGGCGGCGCGGTTGTCCGAGTCCATTGGCAAGGAGGTTCGGGTGTTGCCGGTGAGTGATGCGGTGCGCGCCGAGATCCCGACGGATGTGTCCACCTTGCACCGCTTGCTGGGCAGCCGACCGAACTCGCGCAACTTCATTCACCAGCGCGATAAACCGCTGGAGCTGGATGTACTGGTGGTCGATGAAGCCTCGATGATCGACCTGGAAATGATGGCCTGCGTGCTGGATGCCTTGCCCCAGGCAGCGCGCTTGATTCTGCTAGGCGACAAGGACCAGTTGGCCTCGGTGGAAGCCGGTTCGGTGATGGGCGACTTGTGCCGCGAGGCTGAAAAAGGCGACTACAACGCGCAAACCGCCCAGTGGCTGAGCACCCACAGCGGTGAGGCGCTGGTTGACCCTGAGTTGCAGATGGCCGAAGGCGCGGGTGCCCCGCTGGCGCAGCAGACCGTGATGTTGCGCCGCTCTTGGCGTTTCGACCCGCAGAAGGGTATCGGGCGCCTGGCCAAGCTGATCAACAACAAGCAGGCGGGCGAAGCACGGCGTGCGCTCGAACAGCCCTCGGAGCAACTTTTCAACCTGCTGGTGCGTGGCGAGCAGGATGCGGCGCTTAGCGACCTGGCCATCGATGGCAACCGCAATGCGCCCGGCTACCGGCATTACCTGGTGCAACTGCGCGACTTGCGCCCTGTGGCTGATACACAGTGGGACAGCGAGCTATGGGCCGGTTGGGCAGGCAAGGTGTTGTCTGCATTCGACCAGTTCCGCCTGCTCTGCGCATTGCGCCGGGGGCCTTGGGGCGTCGAAGGGCTTAACCAGCGTGTGGCTACGCAATTGCGTCGCCGCGGCTTGCTGGACAGCGACCACGGCTGGTACGAAGGGCGTCCGGTGCTGGTGACGCGCAATGACTACAGCTTGAACCTGATGAACGGCGATATTGGCATCGCGCTATGGGTGCCGGGGCCGGACGGTGCGCTGGCCCTGCGCGTGGCCTTCCCGCGCAACGACGGCAGTGGCGGCGTGCGCTTCGTGATGCCGAGCCGGTTGGTGGAGGTGGAGACGGTGTTCGCCATGACGGTGCACAAGTCCCAGGGCTCGGAGTTCAACCACACCGCGCTGGTGTTGCCTGATGCGCTGAACCCGGTGTTGACTAAGGAGCTGCTGTACACCGCCATCACCCGCGCCAGGGAATGGTTCAGCCTGGCCGAGACTCACCCGGGTGTGTTCGAAGGCGCGGTGGGCCGCAACGTGCAGCGCACCAGCGGCTTGGCGTTGCAACTGCATGAGGCGCTGGCTCAACGCATCTGAGTGGGCGAATTCAGGCATTTGTAGCCGGGTTACTGGCCTGGGCCGTGACCTTTGCCATGTCAGAGCTTACGGCCTGGACGGTGATGGTGAAGTTGACCTGAGGGCCGGCGGCGCTGCAGGAGGCCAACCCGCTGGGGGTATCGCGGCTGGTGGATGGCGAATACCGCCGCTAGGGCCTGAATAGACACAATCGTTGCGGTTCGTCGCTCCGACAAGCCAGCTCCCAGGCAAGTCCAACCTGTAGGAACCGGTTTGCTGCATCAGTGGACGCCTGCTTAAGAGGGGGTAGACAAAATCAAGAGGTAAGTCGACGAGCCAGCATGCGAGCCTTTGGCAGCCGTGCCCATGCTGCACTCATATTGATGTTCATCTCAATCACATGAACCTGTGTCCATCCTCAGCCAGCCACTGGGTATTTGGCATCGCCCCATAAGGTGTCCGGGCTGTCCAGCGTGATCTAGATGATCAAGGGCATCAGTTTTCCTAGCAGGTAGCAGCAGTCTCGTAGCTAATCCCTACTCACTCTGCCATTCCAGGTTGCTCCACCATGAATGAGCTGGGTTGCGCAGGGTGTACGGGTTGTCCAGTAGTACGCGAGTGCTGCCGGGAAACTCCGACCAGACGAAGTCTAGATGTTTTTGTTGCTACCAAGGAACACGGTTTTTCGAGAAAGGCTTTGAAGGTTTCCCGCTCGGATAATCGCTGCTGCTCGACGATATCGGTGGCGTAGGCAGCGTTGAATGCGATCCACAGAAAAAAGAAACGGTCATTTAGTGTCTTCGGCTTGTTTTGCTCGGTTCAGCTAACTGAGTGCTCGGTGTAGTCGTAGGCTGAGATTGGGATGATGTTGATCGTTGGGGTCGTCTTTACCAAATGGTACTGGTAATAAAGATGGTCTCCAGGCCCCAATTTGCCGAAGTGTGGCTTGGACACTTCAGCGTACCGGCACGGGGGCGTTGGCGCATTTGTAGCCCGGGTATTGGGCTTCGGCTGTGATGCGAGCCATTTCGGAACTCACGGCCTGCACTGTGGTCTTGAAATTGGCGCGAGGTCCCGCATTAGGGATTACGCGCTGAAGGAAAGCGGAATAGGTCTTCATAGCTGAGTCTCCATGGTCAGGTAATCGGAGACAGAATGCTCCCAGCATGCGACAGCCTGTGTCGCATTCAACCGTACAGTCTGGCCATCCGACGTGCCGACGAGGCGATTTGCTGCCTCAGTTCAGCCGGCTCTAGAACCTCCAGCTCCTCCCCTTGGCTCAAAAGCCATAGCTCGAGACCTTGGCTAAGAGGCAGACTGCCTGTCATCAACCACCAGCCATCAGCGGTGGGCTGTAGCTATTGATCGGCAGTGAGCGCGTTCTCGTCCAGGCGTTCGTAGAGCGTCTGAGAAATGCGGAGCTTCAGTTGAGTTGGGTGCTCAGATTTCTGGGATATCAGGCTGCGCTTGACCTCGAACGAGTTCATCTCAAAACCGTCAGGAGTTCTTAGGTCTTCCCATGTAGCCTTGGCAGATTGAAAGCGATGCAGGGGAAGGGAGGCCAGTTTGCCTTCGGGCAAGCCTTTGAAAACACATACGAGGTAGATATTGGAATCTTGATAGGAAAGACCTAGTGGCTTGATATGTAGTGTTCGTGGCTCACGGGCACCGCGCTTCAGGTAGAGCGCTTCGATAGAGGCATCATCCAGAAGTGCCTGTTGGACAGCCTCTAGGACCTCCGGCTTCACTTGGCCTGGTTCCAGAACAACGAAGCGGGTATTGCTGATGATCTTGCCTGAACAGTCCTGGCTGGGCCGGTTTCCTTTCAACAGTGATGTTGCGTAGTTCCGAAGGGGCGCCAGATTCTCAACCTGTGCCGCCATTCCGAATCTAGCCGCGTGATCCATGATCATGACGAGGTTCATTGCATCTGTTGGCAGCATGCTCAGTCGCGACTGCGACTTTTCTGCCCACCACAACTTGGCTTTTCCCTTTGGCCTGCTATGCACATGGGGGAATTTCTGTTCTAGCTCGCTTAGGTCACGCTGAATGGTGCGCTTATCAACCTGGACACCCTGGTTGGCTACTCGTTGGTGAATGGCATTGCTATCGAGAGCGCTTTCCTTGTTCGGGAGAAGGCCAAGAATGAGTTCATGGCGAAGCAGCTGTTCCACAGTTACGTCCTTGTTTGTGTGCTACACAGGTTGTCGCATGGCCGCTGAAAATGGTCAGACACGATCATCGATGGGCAGCAGCATGAGCAACTCTGCAGACATCTTCAATCTTATGGACAACCTTCTTCCCCGGGCTGACTGCGTCGAGATGGTTGAGCCTGACGAGTTGCAACGCCTTTATGCTGGAATCGGTATGCCATCGCTGAGAGTGATGGAGCTGAGCGGGCAGGCGCGGGGTGTCAACTATCACGAGATCAGGGAAGCAAATCCGCTTCTTGGATTGGTTGATCCGATCATAATTCGAAATCGCTATGTGGAGCTGCGTGAACAGGCTCTGTTGGGCGATGCGGATGCGATCAATGATCTAGGGTGGTTTTGGCTAAATGGTCTGAGGCTGAAGCCCAACCCTGCGCCTGCCGGTTCGTCTGCTGTAGATGAACCATAATCCATGCGCTTTTGTTGGTGCAATCTTTAAGCGTGCGTCGGTTGCCGGGCATTAGTAAATGAAAGGCTACCGAGACAGTAAAGATTTGAAGTGGGCAGTCTTCAAGCTAATCAGGCGATCTACAATAAAGCCAACGTCTAACCGAGTCACATTGAAGTCAATTTAGTCGATTAAACGTCTTTATATATAGCGCGCCTCGGTTGCATGCGGCTTTTGATTGGGAATGCAATGGCGGGACATTAGCGCGTGCACGCTTACCGTGGTGCATTGAAACTCAAAATATCCAGTTGCTCGGTCAGCCAGCGATGCGCCTGATATGTACTCTGAAATTTACGAGCTAGGATGCGTACACCTTTATCTACGCTACAGTCACGGAGCGTGAGGCCATGACCTTCTTCGTCGATTTCGTAGGTCTTTGCTTTCATATCGCCGAGCTGCATCGCCAGCAGCCTAACGTCATCGAGTGAATGAATGGGGGCTATGCTGTGCTTGCGCACGTAGGAGCGTACCTTCTCAGAAAGCTCATTGAAGTCATCTGCATTAATGCGGTGGACTATATCATCTGAATCTGGGATTTTCTCCGGATAGTCATCATCAAGTGATACGCAGGGCGGTTTCAGGAGCTGAGTGCAACACGGTTATTGAATTGAAGCTGGAGCATCATGCCGCATAGCCATGGCTTCTTGCATCACCTCGCTCATGACTTCAATCGGGCATTTGAAGTCGAAGCGCTTGC
>Ga0209070_100539_pt1 | contig 18897 bp, 18 predicted proteins | sample SynthPrep_5_END__FD_187205 | JGI IMG/M metagenome (GOLD analysis project Ga0209070, IMG submission 187205) | Synthetic microbial communities from Ohio, USA - SynthPrep_5_END_DS10_MetaG (SPAdes) (version 2) | ecosystem: Engineered > Bioreactor > Aerobic > Activated sludge | place: USA: Ohio... | reverse complement strand
TCCAGCACCAGGTGCGCGCGGCGGCCCTTGCGCGTCACCGCTGCCAGGTTGATGTCGTAGTAGCGAGTGGACGCCTTGAGCGCGCGCAGGCGACCCTGCTGCACCCAGGCCTGGGCGTAGTGGTCGGGCAGGTAGCCGATATAACGCCCGGTGAGGATGAGAAAGGCCATGCCCTCGCGGTCCGAGGCGCTGGCAGTGCAATTGAGCGCCTGGTAATGGCTCTGCACCTCGGGCGGCACGCGAAAGGTCGGGGCGATGGCCTCCTGGGCGTTGAGTCTTTCGTCCTCGAGCTGCAGATCATCGACGTAGAACAGCGGGTGGCCGACCGCGCAGTAGAGCAGCGAGCGCTCGTCATAGAGCGCCTGGTATTCCAGACCGGAGAGGGCGCCGACCTGCGGCACCACGCCGATATGCAGGCGACCATCGAGCACGCCCTGTTCCACTTCCGACGGTGGCGTCATGCGGATGTGGATGCGTACGTCCGGCCCCTGCACCTTGAGGCGCGCCAGGGCATTGGTGATGCGCATGTGCGGGATGGTCACCAGGTTGTCGGTCAGGCCTATATTCAGTTCGCCGCGCAGGTGCTGGTGCAGGCCGTTGACCTCGGTGCGAAAGCTCTCCAGCGCCGCCAGCAGTTGCAGGGTGCTCTGGTACACCTCGCGGCCTTCCTCGGTCAGGGCGAAGCCGGCGCGGCCGCGCTGGCAAAGGCGCAGGCCGAGGCGTTGTTCGAGGTCGCTCATCTGCTGACTGATGGCCGAGCGGCCAATCCCCAGGGCACTTTCCGCCGCGGAAAAACCGCCACATTCCACCACGCTGCGAAACAGCTTGAGCAGGCGGATTTCAAAGTCGCTGACCTGGGCCAGCGGATCGGGACGGCGGCTGCTCATTTGTTTAGTAAGCCTTGAACTGAAGATAAGAAGAGTGCTGTTTTACTGACTCTATGCCCGTGGCACCTTTGCTGGCAACTGATTCAATTCCCTTGTAGGAGTGGCTTCAGCCGCGATTGCTGTCGATCTTCGCGGCTAAAGCCCCTCCCACGACACCGTCGAGTGCGAGGCTCCTCCAATGAACATGCCGCAGACCGCAACCCCGTCCCTGGCCAGCCAGCTCAAGCTGGATGCGCACTGGATGCCGTTCTCCGCCAACCGCAACTTCCAGCGCGACCCGCGTCTGATCGTCGGTGCCGAAGGCAGCTGGTTGGTCGATGATCAGGGCCGCAAGATCTACGACAGCCTGTCCGGCCTGTGGACCTGCGGCGCCGGTCACTCGCGCAAGGAAATCCAGGAAGCCGTGGCCAAGCAGCTCGGCACCCTCGACTATTCGCCGGGCTTCCAGTACGGCCATTCGCTGTCGTTCAAGCTGGCCGAGCAGGTCGCCGATCTGATGCCGGGTGAGCTCAGCCATGTGTTCTTCACCAGCTCCGGCTCCGAGTGCGCCGACACCGCGGTGAAGATGGCCAAGGCCTACTGGCGCCTGAAAGGCCAGGCGTCCAAGACTCGCTTCATCGGCCGTGCCCGTGGCTACCACGGCGTCAACATCGCCGGCACTGCCCTTGGCGGTATCGGCGGCAACCGCAAGATGTATGGCCAACTGATGGACGCCGACCACCTGCCGCACACCCTGCAACCGGGCATGGCCTTCACCAAGGGCATGGCCGAGACCGGCGGCGTGGAACTGGCCAACGAACTGCTCAAGCTGATCGAACTGCACGATGCCTCCAACATCGCTGCGGTGATCGTCGAGCCGATGTCCGGCTCGGCCGGTGCCATCGTGCCGCCGGTGGGCTACCTGCAGCGCCTGCGCGAGATCTGTACGCAGCACAACATCCTGCTGATTTTCGACGAAGTGATCACCGGCTTTGGCCGCATGGGCAAGTGGAGCGGCGCGGAGTTCTTCGGCGTCACCCCGGACCTGATGAACGTCGCCAAGCAGATCACCAACGGCGCCATCCCGCTGGGTGCGGTGATCGCCAGCAGTGAGATCTACAACACCTTCATGCAGCAGCCGTCGCCGGAGCACATGATCGAGTTCACCCATGGCTACACTTACTCGGCGCACCCGGTGGCCTGTGCCGCCGGTCTGGCGACGCTGGAGCTGCTCAAGCGCGAGAACCTGATCCAGCAGTCCGCCGAGCTGGCGCCGAAGTTCGAGGCCGCGCTGCATGGCCTGAAGGGCACCAAGCACATCGTCGATATCCGCAACTGTGGCCTGGCTGGCGCCCTGCAGATCGCCCCGCGTGATGGCGACGCGGTGATCCGTCCGTTCGAGGCCGGCATGGCCCTGTGGAAGGCCGGCTTCTACGTGCGCTTCGGTGGCGACACCCTGCAGTTCGGCCCAACCTTCAACGCCAAGATGGAAGACCTCGACCGCGTCTTCAACGCCGTCGGCGACGTGCTGAACAAGCTGGATTAAGAGCGAGCGCACCCATTTCTGTAGGAGCCCGCTTGCGGGCGATGTTGTAAAACGGATCGCCGGCAAGCCGGCTCCTACCCACAATAATTACGTCTAGGAGCTTCCCCATGAGCCATATCCCTCACCTGATCAACGGCGAGCGCGTTGCCGGCAACGGTCGCAGTGCCCCGGTATACAACCCGTCCACCGGCGACTCCACCAGCGCCATCGGCCTGGCTGATCGCGCCACCATGCAACTGGCCATCGACGCCGCCAAGGCCGCCTTCCCGGCCTGGCGCAACACCCCGCCGGCCAAGCGCGCGCAGATCATGTTCCGCTTCAAGCAACTGCTGGAGCAGAACGAGAACGAAATCGCCGCGCTGATCAGCGCTGAGCATGGCAAGACCATTGAGGACGCCGTCGGTGAACTCAAGCGCGGTATCGAGAACGTCGAGTTCGCCTGCGCCGCCCCGGAAATTCTCAAGGGCGAATACAGCCGCAACGTCGGCCCGAACATCGACGCCTGGACCGACCTGCAACCCATTGGTGTCGTGGCAGGCATTACCCCGTTCAACTTCCCGGCCATGGTGCCGCTGTGGATGTACCCGCTGGCCATCGTCTGCGGCAACTGCTTCATCCTCAAACCGTCCGAGCGCGACCCCAGCTCCACCCTGTTCATCGCCGAGCTGCTGAACCAGGCCGGCCTGCCCAAGGGCGTGCTGAACGTGGTCAACGGTGACAAGGACGCGGTCGACGCGCTGATCGAAGCGCCCGAGGTCAAGGCCCTGAGCTTCGTCGGCTCGACCCCCATCGCCGAATACATCTACAGCGAAGGCACCAAGCGCGGCAAACGCGTGCAGGCCCTGGGCGGCGCCAAGAACCACGCCGTGCTGATGCCCGATGCCGACCTGGACAACGCTGTCAGCGCTCTGATGGGTGCGGCCTACGGCTCCTGCGGCGAGCGTTGCATGGCCATCTCCGTGGCCGTGTGCGTGGGCGACCAGATCGCTGACGCGCTGGTGGATAAGATCGTCCCGCAGATCCAGGCGCTGAAAATCGGTGCCGGCACCTCCTGCGGGCTGGACATGGGCCCGCTGGTCACCGCTGCTGCGCGTGACAAGGTCAAGGGCTACATCGACGCCGGGGTCGAGCAGGGCGCCAAGCTGGTGGTCGATGGTCGTGGTCTGGTGGTGCCGGGTAACGAGAACGGCTTCTTCGTCGGCGGCACCCTGTTCGATAAGGTGACCCCGGACATGACCATCTACACCGACGAAATCTTCGGCCCGGTGCTGTGCATTGTTCGCGTCGGCAGTCTGGAAGAGGCCATGCAACTGATCAACGATCACGAGTACGGCAACGGTACCTGCATCTTCACCCGTGACGGTGAAGCGGCGCGCCTGTTCTGCGACGAGATCGAAGTGGGCATGGTCGGCGTCAACGTGCCGCTGCCGGTACCGGTGGCCTACCACAGCTTCGGCGGCTGGAAGCGCTCGCTGTTCGGTGACCTGCACGCCTACGGCCCGGATGGCGTGCGCTTCTACACCCGCAAGAAGGCCATCACCCAGCGCTGGCCGGCACGCAAGAGCCACGAAGCGGCGCAGTTCGCCTTCCCCAGCAATGGCTGAGTGAGCTGCTGCTTTGAATGAAAAGGCCGATCACTAGATCGGCCTTTTTGTTGTCAGGCGGCGCGTTGCTCGTTGCAAGCAGCGCTCCGCTGGAGACGCCGTTCACTGCGCCTGATCGATGGCCTCCTGCAGGCGCTGAGTGTTCGCCGCATTGGCTTGGTCGATCTGTTGCTTGAGCTGCTCCATCTGCTGCTGAGCCTGTTTGGCCTGCTCAGCCTGGAGTGTCGCCGTAGCGGCCGTCTCACCGGCGCCGCAGCCGCCAAGGGTGAGTAACAGGGAAAGGGTGCAGCAATGGCGCAGGTACATCATGGAGTCCTCGGGCAAGCTCGTGCGGTGAGCGATAGATTGGCGCATTTGTGCCGGTTTGTGTGTGCCGGCTGCCGCAAACCGAAAGCGCTGATTCAAGCTCGCTACGCGGCTCGTTGCATATCGTCTATCCACGGCCTCTGGTAAAACAGCCGGCAGGTAGAAAAGGGAGATGCACGATGACCGAGCCATTCATGCTGGATCTACACACATACCTCGAGCGCCTGGGTTACTCGTCGGCGCCGCCACCGACCCTCGACACCCTGCGCGAGCTGCAGGCGCGGCACACCGCCGAGTTCCCCTTCGAAACCCTGGCGAGCATGCTGCGCGTGCCGGTGGAGGTCGAACCCGCCGCGATCCAGGACAAGCTGCTGCGTCAGGGCCGTGGCGGCTACTGCTTCGAACTCAACCGTCTGTACCTGCTGCTGTTGCAGGCGCTGGGCTTCGACGCGCGCGGGCTGACCGGGCGTGTTGTGATGGGCGGGCCGGAGGATGCCCTGCCGGCGCGCACCCATATGCTGGTGCTGGTGACCCTGGGTGGCGTGCGCTACATCACCGACGTCGGCTTCGGCGGCATGGTGCCGACCGGTCCACTGCTGCTCGACAATGAGGCCGAGCAGTCCACACCGCATGAGCCCTATCGCCTGACGCTGGTGGATGGCACCTACACCCTGCGCGCGTTGGTGGCGGGTAGCTGGCGAGCCATGTACGTGTTCGATCTGCAGAAGGTGGCGGATATCGATTACGTGGTGGGTAACTGGTACGTGTGCACCCACCCGGATTCGCCTTTCCGCGGCCAGATGATCGCCGCCCGCACCGGGCCAGACCTGCGCAAGACGCTGAACAATGGCAGCTTCGCCATCCACCGCCTGGGGCAGGCGAGTGAGCGGGTGCAGTTGCAGAGTGTCGATGAGGTGCTGAAGGTTCTGCGCGAGGAGTTTGGGATTCGGGTGCCGGAGCATCCTGAGCGGCGGGAGATCATCGAGCGGTTGATTGTGGGGGCGTGAAGGCAAGGCCGCTGGTATCGCCACGTTCTTGTGGGAGGGGCTTCAGCCACGACCCGAAGCCACCCAAATCTGTAGGAGCGGCTTCAGCTGCGAAAATCTTTCAGCCAACCGAGATTGCTGACGGAACAGCGATCAATTCCCCTCTCCCGCTTGCGGGAGAGGGGCTAGGGGAGAGGGCGCTCTTGGCTTTTGTACTCCGACGCCGCACATTCGTTATCTGAAATTACGGTTTCGCCCTTACGGCGACTCACTTTTTTCAAACGCCAAAAAAGTAAGCAAAAACGCTATGCCCCGCCATCCGGGTCTCGCTGCGCTCGACTTCCCTCACTCCATCATTGCTCCGAGGGCCCGCCGCGGAGGGCCATCCCTGGCCCATCGCGGCTCTCGCGGCATCCATGCCGCTCAACCCTCTACACAACGATTCCGTTCGGCCTTCTGAACGGGGCAATTGGTGCAGGACTGATAGATCGTTGCACCGCAGGATAGGGTGGACAAGCTTCGCGTTGTCCACCCTACTTGCTAGGTGGCGGCTAACGCTTACAGAACCACCAGCCATTTAAGTAGTACAGTTAGCGGTCTAGATCGCGAAAAACTTCATTTCCATTAGCATCGAAGACGACACCATCAACCTGCTCCATTAAAGCCCCTCGCTTAATAAGAGTTTTGATAGCCCTGCTTACTCTAAGAGGCTTTGCGTCAAGTTTTTCTGCAACAATCATGTGGACACCAGGCTTCCACGGCTGTGGTGGCAGTAAATTATGAACAGAAGTCAAGAAATCCTCACTTTCCGTATAGTCGGGTTCAATGTTCTTTATCGGACGTTGGATTTCCCGCCTCCCATCGGTCCAATCGCCTTTGATGCCCCATGCTATTGCAGCAGCATTAGCAATACTTAACATCATTGCATCAGTGAGCCTTGCAGATTTTTTGCGCCCCGTAGTTTGGCTAATCACTGCCCAGCACTCATCCATAAATTTTTCTGTAACTTTCGACAGATCCATTGATATTAGATCTCGATGTTGATAAGAGTAGGTTCCTATAGAGCGAACTGCTGCAATATAAGCCAATACACCCCGCCACGCAGATAAAATTCCCGAATAAGGTCCACGCTTGGATTTTTGCGCCTTTATTATCGATAATTCAGAATAGCGAATCAAAGCCGCTATAACCGGCCATGCATTCATAGGGAATGATTCAGAGTATACGGATTGGTAAGCCTCTGTTGTTCGCAAATGCTTTTGCCTCAGCTTTGATGACCTAACAGGGTTTTTAAGAAGCAAGGCAGTAGATGCTGCAGCAATAGTCAGAGGGGAAAGTATGCGATTCTCAGGCTTCCCTTCGTTCTTATAAAAATTGGTCCGCCGCTCATAGAACCAATCATGCCGGATCAAGATCTCTTCAATGCTACGTTGAATTTTTTCGGTCGCATGGAGTGCGGCTGGCTCGACAGAACTTTGGTTGTTTGTCGCGCGAATAACTTGATCGCGGATCGACTCATCTTGAGAAACAATAACTTTGACGAGGAGGGTTCTTGAATCACTCTCCAACTTCGAAGAGGACGTATAATGTTTATAAATTGACTCTGTTGTTTGGAGCCCGTTAACGATCTGAATGTCTCTAAGCTTTAGAGTCTTCCCTACGATCGACGCACTGGTTGCCAAAATTGTGACACCATTGTTAAGCCACCAAAAATTTGGTGCCGAGATGTCATTGAGTGTATTGTGAATATCAGCGTTTACGAGATTTACTCCAAGGTAAGCTCGCACGTTAGAGTCAAATAGGTATCGCCTTAGATTTCCCTTTTCGTCTTGCACAAACGCACTATAATCTTTCAGTTTGGCAAGTACCACGTAACCTTCCTGACCTGCAGTGAGGCATTCTTGGACTGGTAGATCTAGTGCAAAACTTCGAACTTGGCGATAACGTTCGACCAGCTCGGCTGAACCCAATGCGGTAAAGGTGGATGTCGAGGCACTGAAATAGGAATTCAGCAAGCTTGTTAATTGGTTTGCTCGGGCCTTTATGCTAGTACCAAGTAGATCTACATTACCCCTTGGCGCATATACGATATCGAATACAATCGTTGGGCGTAAAAGTGAAAGCTGCTTAAATGCGGTCACAAACAAGTCACGACATTGCTTGATCTTGGCAGAGTACTTGCCGGATAACTCAGAGTTTGTAAGTGATAAATCAAAAATGTCTTGCGTTGTTGCTAATAGTGAGTCAAGGGGGGACTGCTGAAAAGTCTCATGATGCTTACAGGTTATAATATAAACCTGTATTTCTGCTCCGCTTCGAGGCCAGGAAAAGTCCGTAGAATCCGTTAAAAGTCGTCCATTAATTAATATATAGAATCCATCGATCCCCCCATCTAGCGAACCATCAGTCCATCCGAAGTCGATCTCTTCCGTAGAAAGATCATAACTTTTTAATATTTGATCCAATGCAAATCTTTCAAATATATCTCCTATGTCCCCTGGAGTTTTCTCTTGCATCTGCTGCAAAAGAGAATCTATCAGTATAGTGTCATTTCTGGCCATTTCTGAGCTCTTTATTTAAAGAAAATCAAGCATTATATTAATATTCGACAAGCCCCGCCCCCACGCTGGAAAATTAATGCTTGGATGAGGAAGTTATAAGCATCGACACTTTTACTCCTAGGTACCACAACCCACCATTTATTTTCGGATCTGCTGAGATCGAGAATACCGGCAAGAAATAATTTTTCAGAAATTTACCATGCCAACATTTAGTCTGTAGTGTGGGCAACGCGTAGCTTGTCCACCGTTTTATCGGATTCAATAAAGTCTTCAGCGATAACGACCAACGCATTATCCGCATCGATCAAAACAGCGAGGTGTTTGTGCTGGCGGGAGGGGGAGGGCTTGTTGGCCATGGTGCATCCTTGCTAGGGCGATGCACCGACCTTACTGCGAAATGATGGCTCTGCGCCATAGCCCGAAAGGCTATGGCGCTTTGCGTTGGATCAGGCGTTGCAGCTGCTCAGTTGCCAGGTGCCTTTGCCATCAGGTCGAGCAGGTGGCTGTGGAGGCCGCCGTCAGGCGCTCAGGCCAGTGCCGTGCGCTGCCGACCTTCCACGCGGCGTTTCAACGCCGCGCCTTCGACGATCTCCAATCCGCCACCCTGGGCGCGGGCGGAGCGGCCCCAGTCTTCCAGAAGTTCCATGCAGGCATGGTCGATATAGCTGACCCGCGCCAGGCTCAGGTGCAAACGGGTGCCTGGCTCGACGCTGGCCAGCAGTTTGGCCAGTTGTGGCACGCGGAGGAAGGTGGCGGCGCCGCTCATGCGCAGTTCGGCGCTGTTCGGGCCGGTGGGCACCAGTTTCACGCGCAGGCGCGAGGCGCTCCACACCAGTTTCAGCAGGGTCAGGGCGAAGCCCACCAGCACGCCGGTCAGCAGGTCGGTGAAGACGATGCATAGCGCCGTGGCGGCGTAGATGAACACCGGGGCACGGCCGTACTGGCCGAGGTTGCGCATGGCCTTGGGGTCGACCAGTTTGCAGCCGGTGTACACCAGTACCGCACCGAGGCTGGCCACCGGGATGCTCTGCAGCACGGCGGGCAGCAGAGCGACCAGGGCCAGTAGCCAGGCGCCGTGGAGGATGGTCGAGGCACGGCCGCGAGCGCCGGCTTGCACGTTGGCCGAGCTACGTACGATCACGCCGGTCATCGGCAGGGCGCCGACTGCACCGCAGAGCATGTTGCCGATGCCCTGGGCGGACAGTTCGCGGTTGAAGCGCGCACGCGGGCCATCGTGCATGCGATCGACGGCGGCGGCAGACAACAGCGTCTCGGCACTGGCGATAAAGGCCAAGGCTAGGGCGGCGATCAGCAGTTGCGGATCGGCCAGGCTGGCCAGGCCCTGTGGGGTGATCCAGTCGATGGCATCGCCGAGATTGGCCGGCAGCTCGACGCGCTTGACCGGCAGTGTCAGCCACAGGCTGGCAAGAGTGGCGAGCGTCACGCCGACCAGCGCGCCGGGTAGAAAGCGCAGCGGTGCCGGGCGAAAACGCTCCCACAGCCAGATGCTGGCGATGGTGCCGAGGCCCACTGCACCGGCGATCATGGCGTTGCTGCCGAGCAGGCTCAGCGCATCACGCACGGCGCCGGGGAAGGCCAGCAGGTTGTCCAGGCCGGAGGCCTTGGGCGCGGCGTCGATCATCACGTGCACCTGCGACAACACGATGAGGATGCCGATGCCGGCGAGCATGCCGTAGACCACCGCCGGCGCGGTAACGCGAAACCAGCCGCCCAGGCGCAAGGTGCCGGCGACCAGCTGGATCAGTCCGGCCAGCAGCAACACCGGGCCCAGCGCAGCCATGCCGTGAGTACGCACCAGCTCGAACACCAGCACGGCGAGGCCGGCAGCCGGGCCGCTCACCTGTAGTGGCGCGCCGGCGATGAAACCGACCACCAGACCGCCGATGATGCCGGTGATCAGTCCCTTGGCCGGCGGCATGCCGGAGGCGATGGCGATGCCCATGCACAGCGGCAGGGCGACGAGAAAGACCACCACGGACGCCAGCGCGTCCCGTGGCAGTGTGCGAAATACAGTCATGAATATCTCTCCTTGCCCGATCTACGGGCAAAAGCAGCCCATGCCCGCGCCATCCAGGGGCGCAGGCTCAGGGAAATGGGTGGATCAGACGCTGGCGTAGCGCGGTTGCGGGGTAGCGCAGGGCTGCTCGTCGCCATCGAGCGCGAGGAAGTGCCCCGAGGCGGCGTCATAGGCGCGGATGCCGCCACTGTCGATGTCGTAGACCCAGCCATGGATCTGCAATTGGCCGCTGGCCAGACGGGCGGCGACGGAAGGGTGAGTGCGCAGGTGGTCGAGCTGGGCCACTACGTTCTCTTCGGTCAGCACGCCGAGGGTTTCGTGGGCGCTGCCGCAATTGCAGTTGTCCGCCACCACGCTGCGCGCCACCTCGGCGTGGCGCAGCCAGGCGCGCACGGTTGGCATGCCGTCGAGGCTGGCCGGGTTGAGCACGGCCTTCATCGCGCCGCAGTCGGAATGGCCACAGACGATGATGTGCTGCACGCCGAGCGCCAGTACGGCGTACTCGATGGCGGTGGACACGCCGCCGTTCATCTGTCCGTAGGGCGGTACCACGTTACCCACGTTACGGGTGACGAACAGAGTGCCGGGGTCGCTCTGGGTGATCAGCTCCGGCACGATGCGCGAGTCGGCGCAGGTGATGAACATTGCGCTGGGCGACTGCGCCGAGGCCAGACGCTTGAACAGCGCCTGCTGCTGCGGGTAGACCTTCTGGCGGAAACGCCGAAAGCCCTGCAGCAGTTGTTGCAGGGCGGCCTGCGCGTTGTCCTTGGTGACGGGGCGCAGGGTGTTGCCGGTTCGGGAAGCGGTTGAGTTCATCGTTGCATCTCCTGTGATTTTCATCGGTGACGTTCTCGACTGCCAGCCAAACGCCTGTGACCGTTCGGTCACTTCCAGGGCAACGATAAAGATTCTTACTTAATCAAAACTGAACGAGAGGCTCTAAAACGCCACTATGCGGACATTTTCAGGGATGTAGCCTGTGGGGCCAGAGGCATGAGCGAGTAATAGGAGTATCGAGGAGCAGAACGGGTGCCGAGCTGCACGGGTGTGAGCGCCAAGAGGCAGCGCCTGGCGGGCCACCTGCTGATGCAGGTCAGCCCGCTGGGCGAGGGGTGACCATGGGTGTGGCTTAGTGCTCGCCCTTCATCGCGCCACTGAGGCCGAACATCAGCACCAGCAGGTTGGCATCGGGTTTGGCGGCGGGCTGCACTTGCTTGCGCAAAGGCTCGGTGGGGCAGGGCTCTGCGGCGGTGCAGGCTTGCGCTTCCAGCACACGTGGGCCGGGCTCCTGCCAGGCTGCGGCGGCGATTGCCGTTACGCTGAGGGCGAGGCCCAAGAACAAACCTCGTGCTATTTCTAATTTCATTTTGCTAACCCCTTGAAAGCGCTGCCAAACGCTGTTCGCTAAACCTAGATCACCCATTGCCTTGTCGTCGTCTCATGCGACGAACGGTCTTAGCGCGTAGCTGGCACCAGCCGGGGCTGTACTGGGACACAGGCCTTGTCGGTTGGTTCAACAATGCTGCGGGTAACATATCGACGTAACCTTAGGTGCCCGTTAAGGCCCCCCTGTAACAGCCGGCCCTGGCAGTTGCAGTCGCCTGCAGCTCTGTTTGCTACCCAGCGCAAAGGTGCAAGGTAGAGCCACTTCCTGGTGGGGGTGATGGGGATGGAACGAGGTGTTGCGGAAAAAACACTACCGGCCCTGGGCCGGCAGTCGTTTGTTTAGGCAATAGCCGTGCCGAGGCCTTTGGCACCATCGGCGAAGATCTGGCGATAGCCCTGTAGCAGTTGCTGCCAGTCGGCGTCGGACCAAGGGCTGTGGCGTCGCAGTTGAGGCAGGTCGTGCTGAGCGGCTTGGACGCGTGTCAGGCGGCGACGGCTTTTCTCCAGATCCAGCAGGGCAACCTGCGGCGTTTCGCCGGCAAGGTTAACGAAGACATGTTTGGCATACAAGCAACCGTGCTGCCAGCGCCCCAGGTGCATGCGCGCCAGAGTCGCGCCAACAAGTTGCAGCAGCTCGGTGTGTACGGTTTCGCCACAGGCTTCGCGGCCGCCTTTGGCGTACCAGCTTTGGATGTCCATGAAGCCTTCGAGCTCGGCGGTCACCAGCAGGCCCCGCCAGCCCTGTTGTGGGTCGCGTTCAACGCCGCAGTAGATCAGCTTGGGAACGGGCACGCCGAGTGCGTCCAGGGCCAGCAATGCACTGCGTTCGCGCAGTACGGTCGGGCGTCCCTGTGGGTGCAGCAGGCTGCGGTAGATATGGCCGATCTGTTTCTTGGCGTAGAGCACGCCGGTTTCATCCAGCAGGCGCTGCACGCCACTTTTGCCGCCGCGGCGAGCATTGGGCTCTTCGACCCAATCACCTTGCTGTTGCCACCAGTATTGGAATACCTGCTGAGGAATCTCGCGCGTACTGCAAAAGGCCATATTTTTGTTCTTCTATTGGAGGTTTGCGCAGCACTCGTCTCGTGAGCGGGGACTACGTCGTTCAGGGTTGTAACAAAACATAAGCAAACAACGTTCCCGAGTCCATCGGTAATGTCATCGGATTTTTCGGCCTGTATCGCTTTTCGTCGGGCATAAAAAATTTCCGGGAGAAATTTTTAACGTCGCGTAGCGACGGCCCTCAGGGTGGCCGCCATGGATGGCAGGCCAAAAAAAACCCCGCGACTGGCGCGGGGTTCTTGGTACTGCTAAGGAGCCGGGTGGCTTACATCATGCCGCCCATGCCACCCATACCGCCCATGCCACCCATATCAGGCATGGAAGGAGCCTTGTCGTCAGCCGCTTCGGCAACCATGGCCTCGGTGGTGATCATCAGGCCGCCGATGGAAGCAGCAGCTTGCAGGGCCGAACGGGTAACCTTAGCCGGGTCGAGAATACCCATCTCGATCATGTCGCCGTAGGTGTCGGTCGCGGCGTTGAAGCCGAAGTTGCCCGAACCCTGCTTGACCTTGTCGACCACTACGCTCGGCTCGCCGCCGGCGTTGGCTACGATCTGGCGCAGCGGCGCTTCGACAGCGCGACGCAGCAGCGCGATACCGACGTTCTGGTCTTCGTTGTCGCCTTTCAGGCCGTCGATGGCCTGCAGTGCGCGCACCAGAGCTACGCCACCGCCAGGTACCACGCCTTCTTCCACTGCTGCGCGGGTAGCGTGCAGGGCGTCTTCAACGCGGGCTTTCTTCTCTTTCATCTCGACTTCGGTGGCAGCGCCAACCTTGATCACGGCAACACCGCCGGCCAGCTTGGCCAGACGCTCTTGCAGCTTCTCTTTGTCGTAGTCGGAAGAGGTTTCTTCGATCTGCTTGCGGATCTGCGCAACGCGGGCTTCGATGTCGACCTGGGCACCAGCACCATCGATGATGGTGGTGTTGTCCTTGTTCAGCACGACGCGCTTGGCGTTACCCAGGTGCTCCAGAGTGGCGCTTTCCAGGGACAGGCCGACTTCTTCGGAGATCACGGTGCCGCCGGTCAGGATGGCGATGTCCTGCAGCATGGCCTTGCGGCGGTCGCCGAAGCCCGGTGCCTTGACGGCTGCGACCTTGACGATGCCACGCATGTTGTTGACGACCAGGGTAGCCAGGGCTTCGCCTTCGACATCCTCAGCCACGATCAGCAGCGGACGGCCAGCCTTGGCAACAGCTTCCAGAACCGGCAGCAGTTCGCGGATGTTGCTGATCTTCTTGTCGACCAGCAGCAGCAGCGGGCTGTCCAGTTCGGCGACCATGGTGTCCGGCTTGTTGATGAAGTACGGCGACAGGTAGCCGCGGTCGAACTGCATGCCTTCTACGACGGACAGTTCGTTTTCCAGGCCCGAGCCTTCTTCAACGGTGATCACGCCTTCCTTGCCGACCTTGTCCATGGCTTCGGCGATGATCTCACCGATGGAACTGTCGGAGTTGGCGGAGATGGTGCCAACCTGGGCGATGGCCTTGGAATCGGCGCACGGCTTGGCCAGTTCCTTGATCTGGGCAACGATGGCCGCGGTGGCCTTGTCGATGCCGCGCTTCAGATCCATCGGGTTCATGCCGGCAGCGACGGACTTCAGGCCTTCGTTGACGATGGCTTGAGCCAGAACGGTAGCGGTGGTGGTGCCGTCACCGGCAGCGTCGTTGGCCTTGGACGCGACGTCCTTGACCAGCTGGGCGCCCATGTTTTCGAAGGCGTCTTTCAGTTCGATTTCCTTGGCAACCGACACACCGTCTTTGGTGATGGTCGGGGCGCCGAAGGATTTGGCTAGCACCACGTTACGGCCTTTCGGGCCGAGGGTGGCTTTGACGGCGTCGGCCAGTACGTTGACGCCAACGAGCATTTTCTTGCGGGCGGAATCGCCAAATTTGACTTCTTTAGCAGCCATTTTGATCAGTCCTCAAACTCTTGAAGGTTAAACGGAGATGCGTGGGAATCAGGCTTCGATGACAGCGAGGATTTCGTGCTCGCCCATTACCAGCAGGTCTTCACCGTCGACTTTGACGGTGTTGCTGCCGGAGTATGGGCCGAATACCACTTTGTCACCGACCTTGACGGCCAGCGGACGGACTTCGCCGTTATCCAGAACCTTACCGGTACCGACGGCAACGACTTCACCCTGGTTCGGCTTCTCGGCGGCCGAACCCGGCAGCACGATGCCGCCTGCGGTTTTGGTCTCTTCTTCGCTGCGACGGATCACGACGCGGTCATGCAGAGGACGAAGCTTCATTGTCGATCTCTCCTAACAATTGATGGCCAACTTGCCGACTCATGAATGGTCGGCGGGTTTGTAAAATCCGGCGAGGCCGGGTGCGGCACGCTGGGCGTACCGCGAAAGTTGGACTGCCTCAGCGGGCAGCTACCTTGCGGTGACTGCTACATGTGGGCGGGCAAGGGTATTTCAAGGGGCGGGGGTGAAATTTTTTGCGTTGCAGAGGGGGGAGCGGCGCTCGTGGTAAGCACCGCAGCCTGACGACTTTGCGTAGGAGCCGGCTTGCCGGCGATCAGCCAGGGAGGGATCGCCGGCAAGCCGGCTCCTACAGGTGCTGTAGGGATCAGTCGCGGCGCTCGTACTCGCCTTCGAGCACGTTGGGGTTGGTCTTGCCGCTGCGGGCGGCCTGGTCGTCGAAGAAGGCGCGCTGGCGCATGGCTTGTTCCTGGGCGCGGCGACGAATTTTGCCGACCAGCAGGCGGCGGGTGAAGGGGAACAGGCAGAGCACGCCGAAGATGTCGCTGATGAAGCCTGGCAGCAGCAGCAGGCCACCACCGACGGCAATCAGCAGGCCTTCGAGCATTTCCTGCTCGGGCAGTTCGCCGCGTGCGAGTTTTTCGCGGGCGCGCCAGGCGGTGGCGACTCCGGCGACGCGCAGCAGCACGCTGCCGAGGATGGCAGTGCCAATCACCAGCAACAGCGTGGGCAGCACGCCAATGGCGCTGCCAACCTTGATCAGCAGAGCCAACTCGATGATGGGAAAGAGTAGAAAGAGGAACAGAAACGCGCGCATGGGTCGAAGAGTCCTTGGCGGAAGACAGGCTTCCCGTAGGGGTTAAGTATGGCGTTTCGCGCTTAATTCAAGCTGAAGACTCGCCATTGACCGGCCAGCTCTCGGCTCTGGCCAGTTGCACCAGCGCCTGGCGCACGGCGCCGGGATTGCTGCAGGTTACAGGAAAGGGCAGCCAGTACAGGCTCTGGCCGATGCGTAGATGAAAGCCTTCACTGTCGACACCGACCATCTGCGCCGGTTCGTGCTGCGGCAGGCCGGCCAGTTCGACGTAATGGGCGATGGCCTTGGCGTGATCTTCATTCATGTGCTCGACCATGCTCGCTTCGCTACCGTCTGTCGCAAAGGGGTTGGCCAGGGCCACCTGGTCGAGCCAGTGAATGGCGCCGAAACCGCCGATGAAACGCCAGCGCACCGGCTCCAACCGCCAGAAATCGAAATCATGCACCCGGTGGTAGTCGCGCGACTGGGGGAAAAAGCGGTAATAACGCTGGGCGGCCGCTTCGATTTCGTTCTCGTCATGCAACTGTCGTGCTTCGGCGAGCAGAGTGAGGCGACCGACCGCCTGCACATCCTCTGCGCCACGCTCGCCAACCAACAGCGAACATTTGGCGTTCTGCCCGAGGTTATGGGTGTGCTGGGCGATGCGGCTGATCAGGATCAGCGGCCGGCCCTCGGCGTCCAGGCAGTAGGGCACCACCGATCCGAACGGGAAGCCCGGCATGGCCTTGGAGTGGGTGCTGAGCACGCCACGGTATTCCTTGAGCAGCAATTCTCGTGCATGCTTGCCGGCTTTAACGCTCACCTATATGGCTCCTCGCAAAGAATCCGTAGGAACCTGTTCACTGTCAGCTGCGCGTCGGCGCTACTGCGTTAAAAACAGGCTGGAACGCCAGCCCGGTCGGAATGCTCATTTACAACTCGTAAAGTCGTGCGCGACTCCGAGCGTTCCTCGCCTGTTTTTGCCTTGTATCGCTCTAGCTCGCAAGACCGTGAACAGATTCCTAATAAACGGACAGACGCCCTAGCATAGCGCTTAGCGGGCATCAGCGGGGTCGGTAAATGCTGCACCTTGAGGGGGATAAAGCGATGCAACTGAAAGACAAAGTCATCATCATCACTGGCGGTTGCCAGGGGCTGGGTCGCGCCATGGGTGAGTACCTGGCGGCCAAGGGCGCCAAGCTGGCGCTGGTCGATCTGAACCAGGAAAAACTCGACGAAGCCGTGGCTGCCTGCAAGGCCGCTGGTGGTGACGCCCGTGCCTACCTGTGCAACGTCGCCGATGAAGAGCAGGTGACCCATATGGTTGCCCAGGTGGCCGATGACTTCGGCGCCATCAACGGCCTGGTCAACAATGCTGGCATCCTGCGTGATGGCCTGACCGTCCGCGTGAAAGATGGCGAGATGACCAAGATGAGCCTGGCGCAGTGGCAGGCGGTGATCGACGTCAACCTGACCGGCGTGTTCCTCTGCACCCGTGAAGTGGCGGCGAAGATGATCGAGCTGAAGAACGAGGGCGCGATCGTCAACATCTCCTCCATTTCCCGCGCGGGCAATATGGGGCAGGCCAACTACTCCGCCGCCAAGGCCGGCGTGGCTGCTGATACCGTGGTCTGGGCCAAGGAGCTGGCGCGTTACGGCATTCGCGTCGCGGGCGTGGCGCCGGGCTTCATCGAAACCGAGATGACCGCCAGCATGAAGCCGGAAGCGCTGGAGAAAATGACCTCGGGCATTCCGCTCAAGCGCATGGGCAAGCCGGCCGAGATCGCCCATTCGGTGGCCTACATTCTGGAAAACGACTACTACACCGGTCGCATTCTGGAGCTGGACGGCGGCCTGCGTCTGTAATCCGCCAGGCCTGAACGAAAAACGCCTCGACTGGTTCGGGGCGTTTTTGTTTCTGTCAGTGCACACCCTGCGAGCGGCGGCCTGGACTTGGACTTTAGGGTGCGCCGTGCGCACCGCTGGGCTTAGTGCGTGCGTGCGACGGCGAAACGGCTCAATTCGACCAGCGCGTCGCGGTATTCACCGGCCGGCAGCACGTCCAGGCAGGCAATGGCGCGTTCGGCGTAGTCGCGGGCGAGTTGCGCGGTGTACTCCAGAGAGCCAGCGGCATCCACGGCGGCGCGGATGCTTTCCAGGTCTTCGATACCGCCTTTCTGAATCGCGCGGCGTACCAGCGCGGCCTGTTCCTCGGTGCCTTCACGCATGGTGTAGATCAGCGGCAGGGTCGGTTTGCCTTCGGCCAGGTCGTCACCGACGTTCTTGCCCAGTTCGGCCGCGTCGCCCTTGTAGTCGAGCAGGTCGTCGACCAGCTGGAAGGCGATACCCAGATGGTCGCCGAAGGTACGCAGGGCTTCGCGCTGCGCCTCGTTGGCGCCGGCCAGGGCGGCGGCACTGTGGGTCGAGGCCTCGAACAGCATCGCCGTCTTGCCGCGGATGACTTCCATATAGGTCTCTTCCGTGGTGCTGGCGTCGCGCACCTTGGACAGCTGCAGCACTTCGCCTTCGGCGATCACGCGAGTGGCGTGGGAGAGAATCTTCATTACCGGCATGGAGCCGAGCTCGACCATCATTTCGAACGAGCGTGAATAAAGGAAGTCGCCCACCAGCACGCTCGGTGCGTTGCCCCATTGGGCATTGGCGGTGCTGCGGCCACGGCGCATGTCGGACATGTCGACCACGTCGTCATGCAGCAGGGTGGCGGTGTGCAGAAATTCGATGGTGGCGGCCAGCAGGCGCAGGTCATCGGCCTGGTAGCCCAATGCACGCCCGCTGAGCAGTACCAGCAATGGGCGCAGGCGCTTGCCGCCAGCGGAGATGATATAGTCGCCGATCTTTTCCACCAGCGGCACGCGGGAAACCACCTGTTGGCGAATGATGCCATCGACGGCGGTGAAATCGTCCGCTACCACGCGGTAGAAAGCCTGGGGTTGCATCGGCGACTGGTGCTCCTTTGAGGTTGCGCGGCATGCTAGGTGGCGGGGTGGGGGCTGTCAAGGCGAGCACTTGCGGCCCTTGCGCGGCGTTCGGCGCTTGCGTACAATCGCGCACCCTGAACTTCCCCCTGGGCATTTCCCTGCCTTACGCAATTGCAAGGGTGTCACTTCCGGCCCCAAGCAGCCATGCCAGCCAATAACGACTTTTCTAAAGCGCTGGGTGAGCAGGATCAACGGAGATTTACCATGTACGCAGTAATTGTTACTGGTGGCAAGCAATACAAAGTCACCGAAGGCGAATTCCTCAAGATCGAGAAGCTCGAAGTCGCCACTGGCGAAGCCGTGACTTTCGATCGCGTTCTGCTGATCGGCAACGGCGACGACGTTAAAATCGGCGCTCCGGTCGTAGACGGCGCTAAAGTGGTTGCCGAAGTCGTGTCGCAAGGCCGTCACGATAAAGTGCGCATCATCAAGTTCCGCCGTCGTAAGCACCACATGAAGCGTCAGGGCCACCGTCAGTGGTTCACTGAGATCAAAATCACCGGTATCCAGGCCTGATTCGTCGGCCCCGATCCTT
>Ga0209070_100531_pt1 | contig 19478 bp, 16 predicted proteins | sample SynthPrep_5_END__FD_187205 | JGI IMG/M metagenome (GOLD analysis project Ga0209070, IMG submission 187205) | Synthetic microbial communities from Ohio, USA - SynthPrep_5_END_DS10_MetaG (SPAdes) (version 2) | ecosystem: Engineered > Bioreactor > Aerobic > Activated sludge | place: USA: Ohio... | reverse complement strand
GTATTCACCAGAGGCCATACGGATGATATTGTGCGAGCGCTCAAGCGACGAAGAATTAAAGGCGGGTATTGGGCCGCAAGAAGGCATGTAGAGCGATTGCAATCAAAGGAGAAAAATGCCCTGTGATAACAGGGCATTCTTTTTGATCAAAACTTCGTTACGCTGCGGCTTCTTCAGACGCTGCCGGTGATGCAGGTTCATTCTGCGTTTCGTCGGTGATGCCGTATTTATCTTCTTCTTGGGCGATAGCCGCCTGGATCTCGGAGTCATCTTTGATGTAGGCGCTTTTCTTAGCCGCCTTGCTCAGCGTATATACCTGCCCAAAAAGGCGCTTCAGTTTAGCTGCATGTTGCTTTTTGAAGGTGATTGCGACTTCAGTTTCAATAATCCCCATCAACCAGATGGTGTCGGTCAGGATCATCAGGTTATCAAAGGCTTCGAGCAGGTCGATGACGCGCTTCATCTCAGGCGTAGTGATTTCAACGTCCTGGGTAGCCGGATTGTTGTGCTCTGCACGGCCATTGATTTTCTGAGCCTTCAGCACCGTTTCGATGCGGGCTGTCTCGTTCGTAATCTCGGTCTCGTAGTCAGAGAACAGTTTGCTCAGGGCTTTAGTGGCGGCTTTGTGATCTTTGGTGCGCAGTTGAAGCCGAGCAATACGCTTGCGCGATGTCACGTCCAGGATGAAAAGGGCAACTGCGATGTTGTCCAGCCGGTTGTTGCCCAAAAAGGCCTTGCCCTCTTCGGTTTTGCAGGTGATCGTCCGCTTCATGATCGCGGTGGAGTAGGGAACAAAGCCCTTTACAGGTTTTACGGCCATGATGGTTCTCCGTGTGTTGGTGGCAGCTCCATTGCAACAAATCAGGAGAGTCTTGAGGCGCCTAATCCGACCACTTCCTTGTAAGCAAAACGAAAAACAAGGGCTGCTGTTGACGAAGCATTGCCCCCTGATGAAAATGAGCCCATCGTCCACCAACCAGTGGCCCTGATCCAAGTGCAAGCCATGTGGCATGTACTGGCGCCTACCGAGCTTCTCTGTAGGCAACAAACCCCATACCGAGGTCATCGGTATCAATAGACAGCCCAACCTTGGGCTTTCGGAAGGCTGAAAAGCTGACCGAATCACAAACCCTGACGGGGATCTCCCGTTAGGGGGTTTCTCCGTCTGAAATTCAGAAAAGGAGAAACAAAATGAATGAAGCAATCCTGAAAGCAAAGGTTCTGTTCGGTTTCGGTCTTCTGGTGTCATTCTTCGGAATGCTCTACAGGCCTGATATCGTTCAGGCGCTTTTGCCTTTGGTATTCTGCGTATACCTTGCAAGCGTCGCACTGTATTTTCCCGATCTGTGGGACTCTGCAAAACGTCACCTGAAGGCCCGCTCTCGCGGATACCGTCAGGCCACCCCGATGTTTCAGCGCAATCTCAGCGATGTCGAGGTTCGCGTTGAGGCCATCCCGGCAATTGATTACGACAACTATCTGATCCCCACCTATCTGCGTCGTCAGGAGGTGAAGTGATGATTCGCGTCGATTTCGATCAGCCAGCCTACCTTCGCGCAAGCAGAGGCCTGGCAATTCTTTCGTCCCGTCTTCAGCACTTGCTGCCGGAGCTCGATGAAGAATTAAATGACACCCCATCTGAGCCTGTGGTCATCAACCGTCGATATTCAGGGACATCGATGATTCCAGTTCCAGTTGAGCAAGTGCTTTCTGATGACTCGATCAAGGGGGAATTTATCCCACGCGATCAAGAGGATCATGAAGATGTCGAGCTTAACTTTGGCGGGGTTAAGGGCAAGTCATTCACCGGAGTTTATGGTGGTAGTGGCTATGCCCATTATCAATTCAATAAGAAGAACGGGAGATCGTTCTTTCTTCGGATTGGTAAGCACCTCGTATGGGGTATCGAGCTGGCTCAAGAGCTTCGCAAAAGCGGCGCTGAAAAGGGTCAGACAATTGAAGTGACTTTCCTCGGTAAGAAGGCTGTAACGGTACTGAAGGAAGTCAATAAAGGTGGCAAGAAAGAGGAGGATTGGGTTGAGACCCATAAAAACCTCTGGAAGGTCACTGTTTGTTAAACCAGCAACGCGCCCATTGGGCGCGTTTCTTTTGGAGGTCACCATGTCGGACAATTCCTGGGGTTTGTATGCCCCAGAAAAGAAAGATGTGCTGCTGGCCGCCGATGGGCGCTGGCGAGACATCTTTGCTTCACTGGCTCCATCTCTTCTCCCGTTTCAAGCAAAGCCTGGTAAATCAGGCCCTTGCCCAAAGCATGGGGGTAGCGATGGTTTTCGAGTGTTCAAGAAAACTGCTGCCACCACTTCCGGTGGGTGGTGCCAAACCTGTGGCTCGAAAGCTGATGGTTTGGCGCTGCTGATGTGGGTGAATGACTGGACTTTCAGTCAAGCGCTTGCGGAGGTTGGTGCGTTACTAGGCGTTGTTGATCCAAACGGCCGTAAAGCTGATGCGGTGAGGACAATAGCCGTGCGAAAGCCTGAGAAGGTCGAGCACAAAGGACCGAGTGATGCGTGGATACGCGAATCTCTGCGAAAGATCTGGAAGGGCACAATCCCTATGACAGAACCAGCTGCAGAACCAGCACGGCTTTACCTCAGATCCAGGGGAATCCTTTCATGGGATCGCCCTGGCCTTGAGAGAACCGTTCGATTCCACCCGTCACTTGAACACCGTGCAAATGGAAAGGTGTCGAGGTTTCCAGCCATCGTTACCTGCCTTGTTTGTCCGGAAGGGCATGCGGTAACTGTGAACCGTTTGTATCTGACAGCAAAGGGCGAGAAGGCCCCTCTGAAGGATTGCAAAATGATGTTCCCTATTCCGAGCGACCGATTGAGCGCTTTTCCCGGCTCAGCGGTAGTAACGTCGAAACCTAGTGAGGTCATCGATGTTGCTGAAGGCCTGGAAACATCAATGGCCATAGAGACAGCGCTGGGTATCCCGGTATGGCCAATGGTAAACAGCTACCTGATGCAATCCTTCATTCCACCAATTGGTACTAAAGCAGTCCGCATCTGGGCTGATAAGGACCGAAGCGGTGGTGGCCTGCAGGCTGCTCTTATCCTCAAGCAGCGCTTGTGGGAACTTGGGATCAGAGCGCAGATTCGACTGCCTGCACTCGAAATCCCTGAAGGAAAGAAATCAGTCGACTGGAATGATGTGCTTCTTGCTCATGGCTCCATAGGCTTCACTAGCCAAGAGGCTTACTGCGCAATGCAGTAAGCCTCGCGGCTTTTCCGACCAAAAAGTGGTCGGTTTAGACGGCCAATTACCGTCGATTATCCCCACAATGTCGGCATCAGAATTGAAGCCGGCTGCCTCGATGAAATCCTCATACTTCCCCTTGATTCTCCTAGCTGCAGCAGTGTCCAGCGCAGCGCTAGCTGATAACGGCCAAAAGCCCCAGCGTGCCGATCCCCCTGTGGCAGGGGCTTCGTTCTACGCGGACCAGGAGCGGGGTTGGTTCTGGTATGAGGAACCGCCTCCCGAAGAACCTGAAGAGAAACCTGAGCCCAAGCCAGAGCCAGAACCTCAGCCAGTTGCTCCCACGGAGACAACCAATGAAGAGGAAGTTCTGCCGCCTACCGGAAGCGTTGCCTGGCTCAAAATCATGCTGCCGAGGCTTCGCGAAAAGGCCATTGATGACCCAAACGAAACCAATATCAAGGCCTTCTTCTACGCACAGCGGCTGATGATGGACAAAGCCGAAATCTTTTCACGGGCAACACAGGAAACGATCAAGAACGAGCCTTTGCTGGATGAGGATCTGCGCTACCCCGTATCAAACGCTGCATCAGGGGCAATTGCTGAAGCTGCAGCCAAACAGAAACAGGCTTTGCTGAAGGTCGTGGCAGATCAGTCGGCGCTGATGCTGTTCTTCAAGGGAGGCGACTGCGGCCTATGTGGTCAGGCACTGGCTTCCCTTACAGGCCTTGAAGCGAAGTACGGCTTTACGATCATTCCCGTATCCATGGATGGCCTTCCCCTGCCAGGGGGGAATTATCCCAATACGCAGTTTGACAGTGGCCTTGCCGATCACCTGGGGGTTATCACAACGCCCGCCATCGCAATGGTGGTCCCACCTCAAGATGTGCGGATTGTCTCCTACAGCACGATCTCTATGGACACGGCTGAAACCAGAATCCTATCCGCCGCGAAAGATGTTGGTCTTATAACTCAAGAAGAGTTCAACGCAACTTCACGGATGAACCCAATCGGCTTGATATCTCAAAGCCACATAGCTGACGCGCCGGCCGATCCAACTGCTGAGCCTGAAAAGTTTGTCAACAAGATGCGCGATGCCGCTACCCGGGCATTCGAATTTAAGAATGGAGCAAGTCAATGAGGCTTAAACCTTTGGCGATTGCCATATTCCTCGCCATGCCAGTGACTGCCACTGCCAACATGCAGCAGCAGGTCAATGAAATGTTCGGCGCATTGGTCAACACAACCAGCCCAGGCAGTTACCAAACCGCTACTCGGGGCGTTGTTACAGGCGGCGCGGTCACGCTGAGAAACCGCATATCTACTTCAAATTTGATTAGCATCACCCCACCATCAGCTAAAGGCGGTTGTGGGGGGATTAACCTATACACTGGGTCTTTCTCGTACATCAATGCTGAAGAATTTGTAGCACTGATGCGAAACGTCGCGTCGAACGCAGTGGGTGTGATCTCTGGTTTCGCATTTAAACTAGCACTCGAAACCATGGATAGCATGACAAGTGGTGTCATCAGTAAGCTGACTGCAAAGATACAGCAATTGAACCAGATGTTTTCCAATTCGTGTCAGCTTGCGACGGGTATTGTTGATGGTGGGATTGCAGCTCTGAATGAAAAGCGGAGCTTCAAGGAGTCCGCCAATGCATTTCTTGAAAATGTGTCCTCAGACTTCTTTTCTGCTCGAAGTCTTAAAGAGGCTACGCCATTTGAGAGACTGAAAAGTGCAGGGAAGATGGATACCTGTGAATTTTCTGGAAATGTCATGTGGTGCGCCCTGAAGAAAACTGGTTTCACAACCCAGGTTCTCTATGGAAGCGAAGAAACAGCAGAGTTCGTCATGTCCATGACTGGAACGCGTATTGTTGAGCTATCCAACGACAATAAAGGCGGGAAGTCGCCTAATTCTACGCCGCTTCCACCAACCATTATTGATGATGCATTGCAGCTCTTTGTAAATGGTACAAGTAACGACGCGTCTCGGGACAACATACGTACCTACAAATGCAGCAGCGATGATGAATGCATCTCGCCGACGCTTGTCACTATCGGTTCTTTTAAAGGCCTCAAGAAACGAATAGTCGAAGACGTTCAAACCAGCGGGGTCTTTTCGAGGTTTGCAAGAGGGCAGGGAACCCCGGCTGATGGCGCTCGGTTGAACTATCTGACGGCGAGCCGCGTTGGAACGAACCTGTTCCGCATTCTCCAAAAGAATGGTGAACAAGATGCCATGGACTATTTCACCGAATTTGCACATGCAATTGCACTGGGCGCTGCTAATACACATATCAATCACATGCTCGACCTTGCAACGGCTTCACTTACTTCAGTCGATTATCCTGAGGCGGGAATGCTGTTAGAACAAGTCCGTGATACACGGCTTCGCTTGCAGGCTGAATGGCAAAAAGAAATCATGTCAGGCACATCTTTTAAGGATGCTGATCGTCGGGCTGCGGAGATTCTTGCAAAAGGGCCTACGTTTGACCCTGGTCGTTTGAACCAAGGCACCACTGTTCAAAGCGCAGGTAATTAAATGAGCATGAATATTTATACTACCGGCAGCGCTGAGTTTCTTGAAATCATGCTCAACGCTTCTGCAATGATCACGGGATCAGGGGTGGCTGAAGACCTAGCGCGAATCGGTCTTCTCATAGGCATGTTTATTATTGCGTTTCAGGCAGTATTCAACGGCCAGGGAGTACCGTTTCAAAAGGCTGGGCTTGTATTTGTCCTATACCTAGTATTCTTTGGGCCTACTACAACAGCCGTAATCGAAGAAACCACCACGGGTCAGGTCCGTGTCGTTGATAACGTCCCCATTGGCCCTACCTTCGTTGGCTCTGTTATTTCAACAATCGCCTACGAAATTACACGAATCAGCGAGCAGGCCTTCTCAACACCGACAATGACGGATTACGGTCTTTTCTCAAGCCTTGAGACCATCGCCCGTGTTCGAGATACGCTTCGTAATCCAATGGCGCTCGATGGGTTTGTAAACTACAGAAGGAACGAAGGGTGGGATTTCCCCAAAACCATGGACGAGTTCTTAACCTTCTGTGTATTGAATCCTATCTCTTTGCGTGAGTTTAAAGATGTAAATCAGTTGTTCAGAGCGGGAAGTGCTGATGAAGTCCTAACAGCCCCACTGGCATCGCAATATATGTACATTTTTGATGGTAATCCAGCTGGAAGAATGGAATCTTGCAGCCTAGCCCAGCCGATCATAAAGCAGTCCATGGTTGCGATTTATCGAGATCTTTTTGAGGATATCTTGAACCGTGGATTTGCTCCTGAGAAAGCAGCTGGAAAAATGAACAACGGCGCTGAAGCTGAAGTGCGCATAAATAATGCCATTCAAAGCTTCGCAATTAGCGCTAAAAATGCTCAGGATTATGTTGCTTCTGCCGTCATCCTGCCTATATTTAATGATTCCCGTGTAAATGCGATGAATCATTGGCAGGAAAAGAACGCTGCAATGGCTCTTCGTGATTCTATTAACCACCAGGAAGTTCAGTGGGCTGCCCGTGGAGATTTTTTCAAAAATTACATGAGGCCAATGATCGCCTTCTTCGAGGGCCTTATCTATGCCATCACACCATTCATGGCATTTGCACTGGTATTGGGCGGTACAGGACTGTCAGTCCTTGGTAAATATATGCTGCTGCCCCTCGCGATGGGCCTCTGGATGCCCTTGCTGAGTATCGTGAATGCGTTCACTCTCTGGTACGCCAATGCCGAGATCAGTGCGATCCTCAATGGTTACGACGCTACTGGTGCTGGCTTTGCAATGCTCCAGATCCTCGACATGGATCAGGCTATTAGCAAAGCACTCGGTATTGGTGGTCTTTTAGCGGCTTCTGTTCCGCCGCTTGCTCTCTTTATCGTCTCCGGTTCTGCAATGGTGCTGAATGGCGTTATGAGCCAAACTTCCCAGGGCAGCACGTTTAAGTCCGAAGATTTTATGCCGAGAGCAAAGAATCAGGCGCCTGTGATGAGCACTGATGCTAAGTACACTTCAGATCAAATGTCCCAGGGCGCAGGGATCACCGGTGCTGCCCAACTAACGGAATCATTTAGTCAGTCTCAAGGTGCTGCTGCCGTTGTAGAAAGCAGGAAGGCAGCAAGTGAAAGCGCGACTCAAGCATTCAATGAAAACCTTGCTACATCAACACAAAAACTAACGACAACTACAGATGGCAGGCAGGCACTTGCCCAGCTTGGTAATGAGTTGGTATCTACTCTCGCCAAGAATAATCAGACAGACATATCGAACGATGTTAAGAAACTAGAGTCCTTGGGTTATACCAATAATGACATTGCAGCAGGCATCTTCACTAGAGCAGCTGGTCTCAACGTAGGCGCCGGTGGCGGTGAGGTTTCCTCTAAATCGGGTGAGCCTGGTATTCGCGGAAGAATTGCTGAAAGCGCAAAGCGCGCTGTCGGAATGGTTGGTGGTGTTGCTGGTGTTAATCTTGGGACATTCCAGGATTCCGAGCAGTTTCAGGCGCTTAGTACAAAGCAGCAGCAAGAAGCTATGCAGGCTGTGGCTAGAATCAATGATGTTCTTGGCGCTAATGAGAGCAACGCTGTTAAATTTGCCGCCGGTGATGTCTTCACGAAAAACAGACAGGCAAGTGAAGCCGTTGGAAATACAGATACTCTCTCTAGCAGCCTAAGCCAGGCTGTAATGGCTGACAGGGCTTTCCTAGAGGCATCATCGCGACGCGAAGAGTGGTCGTCAGGCCAGAACTTCAATCTCTTAGAGGCTGCTAATAAGGCTTTCGAGAAAGGTGTTGATGATAATGGTGTGGTAGATAGGGCTGCCGTTGCGCAATCGTACATACAAATGTACGGAACTTCACCAGAAGCTATGGCAAAACTAAGATCAGAAATGAACTCTCCCTCTTTAACATCAGTATCAACTGATAGCGAATCCAGAGCCGTGATGGCAGCCATCAGGCTTATGAATCAGGAAGGGCGCTTTGCTGAAGTGGCTGAAAGCCAATACAGCCCGTTCAACTTTGATGTTAATGCCGGTGACGCCTATAGCAATCGGGATGTTTCAGAAAGAGCTGCCACAGCAACTCAGGGTGCTAGTGAAATTGAGAACAATTTTGTCTCGGGTCGCTCTGCTGCCGATGAGGTATTTGTTTCTGAGCAAGCAATGAGCCAGGATGGTTACGATGCTACTAAAGCTGACGGCCAAGCGATCATTGAAGCACAAACATTAGAAAATCGATCTGCAGTCTCCAGTAAATATGATGTTAATCGCCAGGAAATCGCTGACAAAGACTACGAGCAACAGATAGTAACTCCGAACTCTGATATTAACACCACAACACCTGTCCGTGATCTTGCTCATAGAACTGTGGCTATAGCCAGTGGAAAAGGGGACGAGTACACCGCCAACATGGATCAGAGAAACCATAAAGCCAGGAAAGACGATGACGGCTACGATATTCGTCCTAACCTAACCCAAAACCAGCTAACCAAGGAAAAGGGGAAGGGGAGCAACGATGATATCCCCCCCTTCCCCAACAACTAATCAAAAAAAGGCACCTAGAAGGCAAGCCGTTGGGGTAATCTGTTGAAAATTAGATTTGCGATCCCGGCTGGCTATCACAATGAAATCAGATCGTTAGGGTCAGGTACTGCCTGATAGCCATATGACTCCTGCGCGTCGAGAGATTGAATCAATCTTTGATTGAATCCACACTATTTGCGAAGGTGATTAATTCAAGCGTTTAAAAAAAGGCCAATCAACTATGTGATTGGCCTTTTTGCTTAGGCTGCATTAAAAAGGTGTTATACGAAAATCCTTAACGAGGACTAGATTTTATGGATAATCCTTAAATCCTGGCGCTGGCCATTTTGCTAAAGTAATGCATTCTCTTTTCATACATGATATTGATCATGTATTGCTCCATATATTGCAAATCAGGATCGCCATCATCGTTAACTGGCAGCATAATTTTATCCCTAGACATCCTGGAGTCGTTTATTTCTCTGTTAAAATTATACTTACTAGACAGTCTCGATGTTTGGGTTGCCATAAACAGATAAATAAATGAGCTGAATTTGTCATTTTTAAGATGAGTAACGTGATCGCTTGCGACAAAAGTATATGGATGATAAAAACTTGCCCCCACGCTTCCACTATTGGCAATAGTAAGACAGTCTGAGAAAATCCTAACATTTACTTTATTGCTAACAAAATTATCGACACCATTGTTTTCAGCTGTTGATGAAATGTAGGGCATTCTTCCGTTAATCTGATTAGATTTTGTTAGCCTCTTGCCTCGCTGAACTGTTTTGAAAATATCCTTTAGGTAAAAATCTCTCCATTCCTTGCTCGAAAGCGGCTCGATAGGGTTGAACTGAGTCTTTGCTAAAGATAGGTCTGAATCAAATAAATACTCTCTATCCTTCATCGTCATTGAAAATTCGAAAGTTAAGTAATCACCAGCTACCTTTTCAAAATCTGAATCACTAGGTATTTCATCATCAAAGTAATAAAATGCATGAAGCCATTCATCATCCGCCTCTATACTTGTCTTTACACAGAACTTGCTATCAGCATTCATGCGATTAAACCAAACATCGAGAAGATGCTGCTTTTTGTCTTTCGCTTTTTCAGTCTCAATCAATCCAATATGAGGGCTTACTTTAAATCCATCATCTCTGAAGTCGATGAATTTACATTCTTTGCTGGCTGGGTGTGGTGTTCCTGCCGTAAAAATGGCAATGCACGGCATGGTTCCAACACGATAAAAGGTATCTTTGTTTAGTGTGATTACGCCTTCCAACGTATGCTTCTTGAGAATACTTTGCTTGATAATCTTTTCTTCGCTTGTTTTTCCGGTAACAGATGATTGAGGGATGATGACAATTACTCGCCCATCTTTTTTTACAGAATCAAGAAGATGTTCAGTGAAGGCTATTTCGTAAAGCCCAGGATTTTTCGTTGAACCTTGAGAGTAGGGGGGATTCATCATCCCAACAGAAGCCCCCTTAAGCTGAAGTTTTTTTGGATCCTCTTTCAGAAAGTCATGATTTATTAAATTGCTTTTGCCATCTCCGCGAAGAATCATGTTCGTTGTTGCAATGGTGAACATGTATGGTTGCAATTCAAAACCATGCAATTGCTTTTGCCTGATGTCTTTCTTTTGCTCATCACTTTCCGCTTTTTGCAACATGTGATGCATGGCTGCAATTAAATATCCGGCTGTTCCCGTGCACGGATCAAGAACAACATCATCTGGCTTAATGTCGATTAAGTCGCAAAAAAGATCAGTAATATGCTTTGGCGTAAGAACAATTCCAAGAGTTTGTCCATCTCCTCCCGAGTAAGACATGAACTCTCCGTAAAATCTACCCAGGTAATCCTCTGATGAGCTTGTGTATTTAATGCTCATGTAGATTTTCTGATGTAAAAATTCCGCAAAATGCTTAAGGGGGGTCTTCCCTAAAGACGGATGCATTTCATTTAAAATGTGCGTGTCTTTGATAATTGAGAACTGACCCGCGATTTTATCGCGCTTTACCTCCGGCAATACATTAGAGCGTTTCAGGTTATTCTTAATTGCCGCATATATTTTAGCTCCATCGGTTTCGATTGAGTCCCCAGTGAGGCTTTTGATGTCGAAACCGCCGATCTCAGATTCTCTTAGCGCAAGAAGTATCCCTGAAACAATCAATGGTTTTTGCGTGTCTTGCAGACTTGCATAATTTCTCAAGTCTTCATGAAGCTCAGCTGCATCCTTTAGTATTTCTGCGAGTTCTTTTTCTTGGTCAGTATCTTCCTCCAGTATCTCTCTTGTGTAGTATTCAGAGATATTATTCTTATTAAATAATATAAAGGACTCTACATCAGGTAGCTCGCGATAGTACTCTGTCTCATCGATAAATAGCGGGCTAATGCTGTGCCTCTTCTCATTTCCAGAGATGCCAAAAGCTATAACCTTCTTATATGAAGTGTTTTTTGCCAGATGCTTTCCGTAGAACAAGGCTCCATTAACAGCAAATTTCTTAACATCTTTTGGGTCAAGACTTATTAATCCATCTTTACATTGTTTTTTATGGTTTGTTAAGTCAGCTTTGTTTTCTATAACAATGAGGAAGCCATCAACAACGCCGACATACTCTGGAAAACCTACATTTCCAGATCCGCTTTTCGATGCCGACTTTAAGGCCTCATTAATCTCAATGATCGAACTGCCTTGAGGTTCTAGATCGATGCCAGCTTCCTTAAGGAGGCCGTAAACCCAAAGGTCTGTCTTTGCTTCTTTTTTTGCCATGATTAATTATCCGGGTCTTGATTTTTATTTGATCGTATTGGCGGCCAGGCTACGCCTCCGGCAAACACCAAGACAAGTCAGTCTTTTCATGACTTATAATTTTATATTACTAGTGATGGGCGTCAATAAGATTTATACAAAAACCAATTGAGGGGATTTCAAAGATGGTTATATTGCGAAATAGAGGATGTCTTCATAAGTGACAACGGCGCTTGCAAGCCCAATCCGCATTGCAGGTGTCTTCTTATCTATGGCGCTTACAAGCGTGTAGTTATGAACGACCCTCAGTACATCAAGCATCTTTTGAACCATGCTTGGGTTGTAAGGGGCATAGCCATTCCAAACGCGCCCAGAGTTTGAGCTGGTGTGAATACCCCGCTCAAGCAGTGAGAGACGCCTCCTGACCTGGTTAAAATACGCATCCACACCATGTAGGCTGGCTTTGTTGTAAAGCCAGGCTAAATGATTTTCGTCATAGCCACCTAGATCGGTCAGGTGGCACATGGCCTTCTCGGGCTCACTCATCGTTGCTAATGGGTGAAATACCCAGCGATCTTTCCACTTCCCCAGAATCTGCGCTTCCGAAATTCTTCTCTTGAGTAGCGTGAGGATGGCATCTTGCTTGTTCTCAATGCCCTCATCTTTCATGAGCTTGGCAATGGTTTTCTTGGACTCAGCTACTGCGCGGCGCTTCTCATCAACCGTAAATTCCTTGTTGATGCTCACATAGAAGGAGTCAGCAGTTCGTTCCTTGATGCGATCTTTGAAGCCCGCTAGGCAAGCCGCTCGGATGCCAGAGTCCTGATCCATGAAGATTCGGACTTTCTCGGCACCCTGAAAAAGGTGGCTCAGGTACATGAAGTGCGCATACAGCGTGTATTCCGAGTGCACCTGCATACCCATTTCGGGCAGCTTCTCGGTTGAGATTATTTCGTCCGGGCTTTCAATATCATCACGGTCTTCAGCCGCCTGGTATGTAGACTCAATGGAGCTTGAAAGGTTTTTCTTGCTCTTGGCGGCTTTTGAAATTTTGACTGTCTTCTCATAGTCAGCCTGCGTCCATAGCCTTGCATAACGCCTGTAAGGGGCTGGCAATTCATGGTCACAGCGTTGAACGGCATCTTCCTCTGTCGCCATGGCATCAACAGAGGGATCAAAGTTCAGATGCATGGCAAATATGTATTGGGTCGTGTTTTCTGCGGTCGCAACGGCTGTTAGAACAGTGTTCCGCTTGTCTTCGCGCTTAACCCAGTTGATCACATAGTCCTGATGATCAACGCTGACATATAGGCGCGGAAAACTCATTCCAGGCAGCTTAGATTCACGGCTTTGCGCAAACGCCATGCACTGACGGTGAATGAAGTCGATCTTGGCATAGACGGTCTTGACGTCCATATCGGCGATTTCGGCCATCCGCCTGATCGGGGTCTTGTTGACGATCAGCTTGAACAGGGTCTTGTTCTTATGCGACAGGCGCTGCCGCGTCTGGGGCCTGGAGCTGACTGAGAAGGTCTTCTGGCAGGCTTTGCATTTGTAGCGCTGACTACCCGTGGAGGTGACACCAAACGACGAGTAGAAGGCTTTTCCCTGAGAAACCTCCGTCCCATGATTCCGACATGAAGTGACTGGGCAAGAAGGTGCTGGCTCAGCAGGTTCCAGAGCCTTCATCATGCGTGAAAGCTCCTCGAAGATGCCCTGGTTGCTCTTTAGCGGAAAGTGCTCACCACAGCCATTGCAGTGCCCCTGGGGAAAGCCTTTGGCTGAGGCTACGATCCGATAGGCATTCGTTCCTATGGCTGTTTTCTTGCCAATAGGCACGCCGAAATTGGAGCATTGCGGGTTCTTACAGTAGTTGACCTGGATTCCATGGAATTCATCCGGGGTGCGGCGCTTGTGCAGCCGAGGATGATCGGGGTGCAGATCCCCGTTGTTGGCTGGAGAGAGGGCAGTTGAGGGCTTGGAGGCATCGCCATCACCCGCAGAAGATTTTTTCTGCACAGCCAACCCCTGAAAAGACGAAGCGCACAGCCTCATTCAAGACCATGCGCTTCATTTTTTCAACAGATTAACCCAACGGCTTGCCTAGAAGGTGCCTTTTTTAGTGCGCCCGGCACGGGCGCACTCCTGGAGGTGCAAGTCCTCCCGTGAGCTGGCCACAGCGAACGAAGCGAAGCGCAACTGCGGAAGGGTGACCGACCGTGGGGAGGAAGCGTGGAGCGTAAACCGTGAGCCGATGAACAAGAATCGGATACGAGGCACTGCCAAGCAGGGCGAGCGGGCTAGAAGCCGCGAAGCTCTTGTGGCCAAGGCGAGGCGGTGTAAATCCGGCGGTTGTGCGGTGAAGGAGTGTGTTCTTACCCGGGGAGATCTCGCCTCATGTCTGAAAGGGCGACGTGGCAACACGGAGCGAGAAGTCAGCAGAAGCCATAGTAGCTGCTTGGTCAGGGCGAAGGGCTGAACGAGAAGGAGCGTCAAACGCCTTGTCGATGAGCGCTGTAACGCATCAGATGCCCGCGCCAGCGGGGCGGGTCGCGGAACGGGAAGGTGAAGCCTTACCGAATGCGATCAGCGATGAAACAGGGCTCCCGCGGCGAGAACCGGAGGGCGCAGGGCGAAGCCTGCTTGAGCAGGCGTTCGCACGAGAGAATATGCAGCGGGCATGGAAGCGCGTGAAGTCCAACAAGGGATCGGCAGGTGTGGACGGGCTGGATATTGCCCAGACCGCCGAACACCTGCGATGGGTGTGGCCGGAGCTTCGCCAGCAACTGCTGAGCGGCTCCTACCAACCACAACCCGTTCGTCGGGTAGGCATCCCGAAACCGGACGGCAGTGAGCGGGAACTGGGTATCCCCACCGTCACCGACCGTCTGATTCAACAGGCACTGCTGCAAGTGCTGCAACCTCTGATTGATCCCACCTTCAGCGAGCACAGCCACGGCTTCCGCCCGGGCCGCCGGGCCCACGATGCGGTGTTGGCTGCGCAACGCTATGCCCAACAGGGCCGCCACATCGTGGTGGATGTCGACCTATCGAAGTTCTTCGACCGGGTTAACCACGACATCCTGATCGACCGCCTGAAGAAGCGCATAAACGACCCCGGAGTCATCCGACTGGTGCGTGCGTATCTCAACGCGGGCATCATGGATGGCGGTGTGGTCATGGATCGGCATGAGGGCACGCCGCAAGGCGGGCCGTTGTCGCCGTTGCTGGCCAACGTTCTGCTGGACGAGGTGGATAAAGAGCTGGAACGTCGGGGGCACTGCTTCGCCCGTTACGCTGATGACTGCAACGTTTACGTTCGCAGTGAGAAGGCGGGAGAACGGGTGATGCGCCTGCTACGCCGGTGTTACAACAAACTGCGCTTGGTGATCAACGAATCCAAAAGTGCAGTCGCCAGCGTGTTCGGTCGCCAGTTCCTCGGCTATGCCCTGTGGCAAGGGAGGGGTGGAGACGTTCGACGGGCGGTATCCGCCAAGGCGTTACAGGCGTTCAAGCTCCGGATCAGGCAACTGACCCGGGGGTCAGGTGGTCGCAGCATGGCACAGGTGGTGGAGAAGCTCCGCAGTTACCTGCTCGGCTGGAAAGGGTACTTCAGGCTGGCACAAACGCCACGCATCTGGCGATCACTGGATGAGTGGATACGTCGCCGCCTGAGAATGCTCCACCTCCGGCACTGGCGACGGGGCAAGACGATCTACCGGGAGCTGACCCGCTTAGGCGCGAGTTCCTGGGTTGCGGAATCCGTGGCGGCGCTGAGCCGTCGCTGGTGGCATAACAGTCGCTCTGCCATCCATAATGTGCTGACCATTGCCTACTTCGATCGGTTGGGAGTGCCGAGACTCTCGTGAAACCTCAACTTCTCGAACCGCCCGGTGCGGACCCGCATGCCGGGTGGTGTGGGAGGGGCGGAACTTATTGGTTCCCCCCTATCCCGATATACCTCAAAGTACACGACTATACGGGAAAGAATCTGTCCATCAGTAGCTTAGCGATGTACCAGCACCCGGCAGCAGCTGGCAAAATCTCATAACCAAAATTCGCCGTGGAGTAAAATGTTGCTGCCGCACAGGCGAAATGAACACCTGTACGAATTCTCGACCAGATGATGACCTTATCCATCACCTCGGCGTTCACTTCATCAAACTGCAACCACTTTGGGTCCCATTCGGTGTGGCAGAAGGGGCAGATGCTCTTGATCACGTCCTCACCATTTGCTCGCCCTCTCCACACGCGAGGAATCATCATCTTGTGGCAGCACTTACACTCAACCTTATGTCGACTCATCACACACCTCACAAATCAGCTCATGGCTTTATCATCCCACACCTGTCGCGATACCCAAATCGCAGGCATGTGCATTCATGAGCCCCAGAAAAATCAAGTCAGTTCTTCCTGGTAGGGAGGCCACTGGTCTTTATGGTGTCGCTGATCATAAGGCTTGATTCGCTCCTCGCCACCTGCACCAAGAGAGCGGCAGGGCATAGGATGAAGGGGAGACTTGGCTGACTCTAATGGCCAACCTGATTGCGTTAGCATGGCCGCACCAATGGTGGCGCGGCCAATGGATTGCTCATTTCCTCCTGTTTGAACAGGCTGGCCAGGCGCAAGGGATGATCTTCCTGGCATCGTAGATGACAGGGTTTTTGCAGTGGCGACACTCCGACATTTTGACTTCTTGTGCTCGGTATCCCGCAGCAAGCAACCAGGCTTCAGACGCATCGAGCATTTCATCCTCGTTGATCTTGATGTGGGCGCAGATCTGCCTGTACTCAAAGAGGGCTCTTGAGAACGCGAATCCGTTGATCCGGCTTATGGGCTCACGGGCGAGCATCAGGTAAATAAGGATGAACAGCGTCGAGTGCATAGGCATACGGGTCAGAGCAGACGTATGAGTGCCAATGCGGCCACCGCTCTTGCGCATAACAGAATGCTCACGCCGCAGCTTACGGTGTAGTGAATTGACCTTCTCAGGCAAGCCTACGTGGGCCTCAACGAGTTTCGGGGTAACCCCGTCCATGAGAAGGTTTGTCGCGATCTTCTCAGCTCCCATCATTTCCATAGACCAATCACGCATGGTGCCTATGGCCTTAGGGTTGTTCTTGCTCAGGTACTTGTAGTCGCCGTAGATGATGCTGATGCAGTCCCGAAGTTTCGAGTCTGGCGATGTGGCTGACAGCTCAAGCGACTGAATGTTGCTTCGCAGCATCAGCGTGAACCGGCCACGATAGATCATGTTCAGGCGGCGCAGAAACGGCTCTGCCCTGAATAGGTCGTAGCCTTTGTTGTCAAACCCGATAGAGATCAAGGGGTTGACATTGTTGCGTTCAACGAATGCGATGGATTCCATGACCATGCTAAGGCTGATGGTCGCTCTCTCGAACACGTCATCATCGAGGCCACCGCGCCCGACCTCCATACTGCGATAGCCAATCCTGAAGAGGGAGACTGGCAGCTGGTCTAGGGCCGTGAGGTTTTGCCGGTTGAGCAATTGCAGGAACCTAAGATCCGAGGCGCTGATTCGTTGCTCGGTGAGAATGGCATGGAAATTCGATTCGCTCTCCAAAATGATTCGCCTCAGCGTCATCTGGATAAGCGCAGAATTTAGTGCATACATCAGCCCTAACCCCCATTGCGCTCTAGCCGCTGAAGCGCCCGCCAAATATTGAGTACATTCCTTGCGTACAGCCTAGCGTCGTCTTCTCTGCCAGGGTTCATTGTGTGGTACCCGCCTATTGATAGTTCAATGTCATCGCGCTTCATGGCTATAGCTTCGCAGAGAATATCGGCAGCGACTTTAATGTTAATTTCAGGGTTAAGCAACATTTCGGGTGCTGCCACTCTATGGCCGTTCCATCGATAATTGATCTGCATCATCCCTATATCTGTGAGTCGATCTTCCTTGATGAATGTTGGCAGCAGACTCATTGCTTCTTCTTTGGAAGAGGGGTACTTGGCTCCACTTGTCTGGTTTCGAAGAGCGAATGGATGAGGTCTGACAAACCCTTTGCCAGCACCAGTTCGGGATTCTTGAAGTGCAATAGAGTAAAGCAACAGTGGCGGTGCGTTACACTTACTTGCTTTGGATGCACGCTCCCACATCGTTCCTTCTAGCGTAAAGCCATTACCCCAAGAACTACCAGCTGCAAGAACAAGGGCCGTGAAAAATATAGCTTTAACCTTGAGCATTATTTGTAATCCAGTTCGGGGCCTTTTTCCTTACCGGCGCTTTGGGTGAGTCATCTACAGCTGTCTCCTTCACCTGGGATACTGCACTGTCATCCATGCTGACGGTTTGATGATTCGGTACTTTGCCTGCTGCAGCAAGTTGCATTGCCGCTAATGCCAATAATCGTCTTCCGCGATATTCTGGCTTAAAACCTTCCAAGTGCTCAAGAAGCTCTGGGAAATGCTCCCCAATTCGAACTTGTAATCTCATAATAACTATGCACCTCTTTCGAGGTGCATTCCTATCCAGTTAAGCGGATGCGATGTTATAGAAACCTTCAGCGTTGCTTTTAACGCTGTTGCCAGGGCGTACAACAAGCGATTCTGGAAACTCTTGTTTGGCATATTCTTCGTAAAGCGCAGCGCCACCGCCACCGAGAATAACGCAATCAACAGCGCGGCCTTTCAAGAAGCGCAAAGATTGCTTTATTTCTGTGAATACAGCAGGAATAACAGCTTCAGATGCTCGCTTCAAATAATCACTCAGCTCGATCTTGCGCCCAAACATAAGAATGAAGTTCTTGCCAGACTGAAGAGCACTTTCAATTTTCTCAATGCCTGGAATGCCGCCATGGTCTTTAGCGATTTCTTCATTGCAGGCTTCAAGCAGAACACTCATGGCTTTTACGCTGCTGGAACTAGATTTCTGCACAAGTTCCTTATGATCGAACAAAACCCAGTCCACACTGAAGAAGCCAGGATCAATAACAAGTGATACGGACTCTTCAACAACTTCTGCGTGAGGCGACGAGCAGTAAATATCGGTGAGCGTGCCAATGGGTTGCGCAACCACAACCACTGACTTAACTTCAATAGACCGCTTGGCAGAGATCTGATGAATGCCAGTCATTGCTTGAACTACACCCTGGACGTATTTTTCATCGCGTGACTGAGAGACAGGGAGACCAGTAACGAGTACATCAATTACGTCTTCATCACCTGCAGCGTGAAGAAGAGACGCTTTGAACAATGCCATGTATGCATCCGAGCTCGTGTAGTCCTCGTGCAGCTCCCGACCTTCTTGAACTCTCCCAGGCGCTGCAAATGCAACCCATGGCTCACCTTTAATATCCACCAGCACTTCACCAGCTCGAAGCCCGCTATCGCCGGGGATATCAACCAGAGGTGCAGCTTGAGACGGTCTGACAATTGACTCCGGCTGTTCTTCGCCGTCACCGAAGACGGCGATCACATTGCTGTATCCGATATCGAGCCCAAGGAACCTTTTCATTACTCACTCCTACGATCAAAAGCCCCTACCAGGAGAGGCGATTCCGGGTACCCACCCGCTTTAAGCCCAGCTTTTCATGCTTTTTGGAATACCCAAGGCTCTTTCGCTTTGCCGCTACGGACGACATACGGCAACCTCTTCAGGTGCTTTTCGATGGTTTTGGGTATGGCAGCGCTTTTCTGTCACTCGCCTCAGTCAAGACGGATGACAAACGGCAACCGTAGGGGATTATCTGCTGTGCTGGCCTGCGAAACTGGCCTTTGCTGACCAGTTTCTTGTCGAATTAAGGGCATTTCGTGGAATCAAGAATGCGATCCTTGCCTGCAAAGCCTCCACGACCATTCAGAACCATGAAAAAGCTACGAATCGAGTGCCCCCTAGATCAGCAATATGCAGACCTCTATGAGGCTGCGCTACGTGTATCTGAGGCCTACGTTGATAGGCTTAACGCAGCGATAGCGTCCAATGATGGCAGGGCGCTGTTCACGCACC
>Ga0209070_100530_pt1 | contig 19479 bp, 15 predicted proteins | sample SynthPrep_5_END__FD_187205 | JGI IMG/M metagenome (GOLD analysis project Ga0209070, IMG submission 187205) | Synthetic microbial communities from Ohio, USA - SynthPrep_5_END_DS10_MetaG (SPAdes) (version 2) | ecosystem: Engineered > Bioreactor > Aerobic > Activated sludge | place: USA: Ohio... | reverse complement strand
ACTTTGCCCGGGGCGACGTGGGCTCAGTCGATTTACGTAACTTGGGGGTCGGCAATACCTTAGTGCTAATTAATGGCCGACGCGGAGTCAACTATCCCAGTAGTCAGGCTAGCGACAATTTAGCACCAGTATTAACTTTTAACTCAAATACCGTTCCGGTGAATGGTATTCAACGGGTTGAAGTGCTACGCGATGGTGCAGGAGCAATCTACGGCTCTGACGCCGTAGCGGGTGTCGTTAATATGGTTTATCAGGATGACTTTGAAGGCGCGCGTATCGAAGTGCAATACGGTGACGCCCCCGGCACCAATTTAAACGAAGTGACATTTAATGGTTTATTTGGTACTGATCTGAATAAAGGCATGGGTAACATCACCTTTTTCGTTAACTATACCGACCGGGCAGCATTAAAAGCCAGTGATCAAACCTTTACCTCAAACGGCGATTTAAGCCCGTTATTTGTTGGTACCCCTTGGGAAGGCAATGCAGCGCTAAGAAACGATTCAACCATCACGCCTTGGGGCTCCTTTCAAACAATAGGTAACGCCCGAGTCAGGCAAGATGGTACCTCACTCACCACTGCAGCTGGCGCCTTTCATGTGCAACCTGTTACAAACGCGGGTTGTTTAACCGATTTAGGCAACGGTATTTGTGTGGATGACGGCACCCCGGCTTATACCGGTGATGACTTCAATTTACGCTGGGATGCCCGCCAAAACTACCCTATTTCTGTCACACCGGAACTCCAGCGCCTCAACCTGTTTAGTATGGCGAAGTATGGTCTGGACAATGGTATGGAGTTGTTTGGTGAAGCCGGTTTTTATCAGGCGAAAACCACCAGTGTGCAAGACTCAGTATTCACTATTGCCTCCATGCGCATGACCATACCCGCAGCCAGCTACTGGAACCCCTTTGGGCCGGTTACGTTTGCTGACGGAACAGCAAATCCTAATCGCCTAGCGGGTATTGATGCGCCAGCTGAAGGCTTGCCGGTAGCGATTACTGCGCTGCGTTTTGCTGATTTTGGCGCCAGCCCGGTTAAGGTAACCGCAGAACAATTCCGCTTACTTGGCGGTTTGCGTGGTGAGACAAATAACTGGGATTGGGAAACTGCCATACTCTATAGTGGCGCCACCGTGGATGACCGCCAGTTGGGCGTTAGTGCCACCGCACTGCAAGCCAGCTTAGCCTTATCTACGCCAGATGCTTTTAACCCTTTTAATGGCGGCAATGGTAGTAATAGTCAGGCAACACTAGATGCTATTAGCTTTGTATCGAATCGTAAGAATAAAACCACGCTATTGCAGTGGGATGCTAATGTGACAAAAGCTGACGTCTTCCAGAACTGGGCCGGTGATGTTGGTATGGCCGCAGGTGTCGAGTTTCGGCGTGAAACCCAGTTAGATGATCGCGATCCGAATGTCGACGGCACCATTAACTGGACTGATACCGTTACCGGCTCAGTCAGTGAAAGTAACCTATTTGGCGTTAGCCCAACGCCCGACAATAAAGGTTCCCGCAATGTCGCCTCGGCTTACGCAGAACTCGCCGTGCCTCTGATATCGCCGTACATGGACATTCCTTTGATTCAGTCATTATCTTTACAACTGGCCGGTCGCTTTGAAAACTACAGCGATTTTGGCAGTGTTGCTAAACCCAAAGCGGCATTGAGCTGGGACGTGATCCCAGGTCTGCGGTTCCGGGGCGCCTATTCAGAAGGTTTCCGCGCTCCCAACTTAGAGCAAGTTAATGCCACCTTAGTTACCCGCGGTAATACTCGGGTTGACTATGTACTCTGTGAGGCCGATCTGCGAGCCGGGCGTATTAGTTCTTTCAACCAATGTAGTGCCAGCTCTGTTGCCACAGCACGCCGCGCCGGTAACCCTGATTTGCAGCCGGAAGAATCCACTAACTGGACGGTAGGTACCGTTATTGAACCACAATTTTTACCTGATGGTTTTGGCGATCTCACCTTTACCGCAGATTACTGGTCAATTAAGCAAACCGGTATTGTTGGCGTCTTTGGTGAAGGTAATGCCTTAATTGTTGATTATCTTAACCGGGTACAAGGCAGTAGCAATGCCAAGGTAACGCGACGCGAAGTAACGGCCGATGATATCGCTCGCTTTGCCGGCACCGGCCTAGAGCCCGTTGGTCAGGTACTATATGTGGATGATTTGTATCAAAACCTGCAACCACAAACCGTAGAAGGTGTTGATTTTGGCTTGTTTTGGAAGCTACGCGGCACAAAGTTTGGTGATTTTGATTACAGCTTAAATGTCGCTCGCTTGCTTAAATATACCCGTGGTGTTTCCAATGAAATTGATGAGCTATACACGGCACGGGACGCCGGTATTATCAATATCGGTACCGTATTACCAGAAACTGCTGACTTAGTAGAACGAAACGGCAACCCGAAACTGCGGCTGTCATCTTCTTTAACCTGGACTTATAACCAAGTCCGCATGGGCGCGAATGCCACCTATGTTGGTGAAGTAGACGATACCTCTATGTCTGATAGCAATGGTAATTTCTACCGGGTGGATGATCATACCACGGTAAGTCTGTACGGCCAGTACAGCTTTAGTGAAGGAGCTTTAGGTAATAGCAGTGTCCGTATTGGTGTACGTAACCTGTTTGATAAAGCACCACCGTTAGCAGATGAAACCTTCGGCTATATGGGTTCGCTTTACTCACCAAACCCGCGTTATTTCTATGTTCGTTTCCAAACGGAGTTCTAATGTCGTCGCGCCTGAGCTTGCTCAGGCGCCGCTCGTAGCAACTGATTATAATTCAATAAGGAAAACGAAAATGAGACTAACATTGTTAGCGCTGGCCTTGGCTTTGCCTGCCAGCGTGTTACAGGCACAAACGGAAGGCCCCTACCCGTCGACTTATCAGCCAACACCTGCACCGGTAACGGCTATTGTCGGGGCGACCATACTTAGTGCCACTGGGCCACAACTGGATAACAGCGTTATTATCTTGCAAGACGGCAAAATTCAAGCGCTTGGCCAAAATCTGCCGATCCCGACCAATGCGGTAATTATTGATGGTAAGGGTAAATGGGTCACCCCCGGCATTATCGATATTCACTCTCACTTAGGCGTATTTTCGTCGCCGGGGGTGCCGTCACTGCGTGATGGTAACGAGAAAACTGCTAAAAATACTGCTGAAGTGTGGGCTGAACACTCTATTTGGCCGCAAGATCCCGGTTTTGAACAAGCCCGCAAAGGCGGTGTAACCACTATCGCCATTTTGCCTGGTTCAGCCAATTTATTTGGTGGTCGTGGTGTGACGATTAAAAATGTACCTTCTGTTAGCGTACAGGGTATGAAATTTCCAGATGCCTCTTCCAGTGCCAAAATGGCCTGTGGCGAAAATCCGATAAACTACGCTGCACGGGGCAATGATCCCTTTACCCGCATGGGCAATATGGCTGGGTTTCGCAGTGCCTTTATCGATGCCCAAGCCTATCTGGAACGCCGCAATGCCAGCGGCAACAGCAGCAGTTTTAAACCTGATCTAAAACTGGAAACACTGGCAGGCATTTTAAGCGGTGAAATTGACGCCCATATTCACTGCTATCGGGCAGATGAAATGCTGCAAATGATTGATCTTGCCAAAGAGTTCGGTTTCAAAATCAAAGCCTTTCACCATGCTACTGAAGCTTTCAAAATTGCCGATATCTTAGCCAAAGAACAAATCGGCATTGCTACCTGGGCTGATCGCTGGGGCTTTAAGCTAGAAGCATACGACTCAGTGCCGCTTAATGTTGCCGCCATTGAATGGGCAGGGGTGCATACCATGCTGCACTCCGATAGCGCTACCCTGATCCAACGCCTGAATATTGAAGCCGCCATGGCGATGGCCTCAGCCAAACGGGTAAACAAAACTATCAGTCGCGAAGAAGCCATTCGCTGGATCACCCTAAATCCGGCAATATCACTGGGTATTGCTGATCGAACTGGCAGTTTGGAGCCCGGGAAGATGGCAGATGTGGTGCTATGGTCTGCCGATCCTTTTAGCGTCTATGCGGTGGCCGAAAAAGTCTATATCGACGGTGTGTTACTGGTCGATCGGACACAAGCCGCTACTGCACCGGAATCCGATTTTCTATTAGGGCAGCCCGCGCTGGAGGCAAATAATGACTAACCTCAACACTTTTCTCATCAGTATCGCCTTGCTAACCAGCAGCCAATTAGCGGCACAAACGCTGGCGCTGCAAAATGTCAAAGTGCATACCGCAGCTGCCGCTGGCACACTGGAGAACACCACAGTATTAATTAAAGACGGTAAAATTAGTGCTATAGGTACAAATTTAGCGGTACCTGCCAATGCCGTAGTACAGGATCTGACTGGCAAGGTTGTAACACCTGGGCTGGTTGTCACCGACACTCTACTGGGCATGGTTGAAATTAGCGGTGGCGCCAATGCCGCCGAAACCGGCAGCCGAACCGCCGCAATTAGCGCCGGTTATGATGTACAGTACGCTATTAACCCCAACTCCAGCGCTATTGCCGTAGCGCGACAAGGCGGCGTTAGCAGCGCTGTTGTGATCCCGAATGCTGGTGCAGGCAATGCCAATTTTGCGGGTCAACCAGCAATGCTACACCTAAGCGCTAAACCCGGGATTAGCGCTCAAACCGCCGTGGTGTGGGAAATGCGTACTCAAGCCATTGGCAGAGGCGCACTCTTTGTGCAATTACAAGCCGAGTTGGCAGACGTTAAGCGTTATGCCCGCAATAAAGCCGCTTTTGCCAAAGGAGAACTTACCGCTAAAGAGTGGTCGATTGTCGATCTGGACGCGCTGTTACCGGTTATTCAGGGCAAAAAACCGCTGATAACCAAAGTTGATCGGGCTTCTGATATTCAAACACTACTGCAAATTGCTCAGCAGGAGAAAATTCAGTTGGTGATACTGGGTGCAGCCGAAGGTTGGTTGGTTGCCACAGAACTTGCCAAAGCGGGTGTAACCGTGATTATCGATCCCACCAATAACCTACCGTCTAATTTCGATGAAATTGCTGCCTCTGCCGATAATGCCGCAAAATTGCATCAAGCCGGGGTAAATATCATTATTAAAGGCGGTTCATCCGCGCATGATGCCGGTAAAATCCGTTTTTTTGCCGGTATGGCAGTAGCGCGTGGCGTGCCTTTTGATATAGCGCTGCAAGCCATTACTGTAAGACCTGCCCGACTATTTGGTAGCAACGACTTTGGCACTGTCGCCGTTGGGCAAAAGGCTAATTTAGCCATCTGGTCTGGCGATCCGTTTGAACCCCTGACCGAACTCACTGCGCTTTATATCGATGGCATCGCGCAAGCGCTTACTTCACGGCAAAATCAGTTAGAAACGCGTTATATCAAGGTAGCGGAGGAGCAACCATGAAACTGGACATTAAGCCGCTGCAGACACTGTTATTATCACTTACTCTGGCATGCGCTGGCAGTGCCCTGGCAACGACCGGTAGTTCAAGCACCTTAATTCGTGATCTGACCATTTTTGATGCCACCGGTAAAGCACCTTATACCGCCGATGTACTCATTCAAAATGGCCGTTTTCAGGCAATCGGCCCTAAACTAAGTGCCCCCGCCGATGCCAAAATTATTGTCGGTAAAGGGTTAAGTATGTTACCCGGTCTGATCGATGTGCACGTGCATTGGATCAATATGGGTGGCGTAAGCCGGGCGGATATTGCCAGCCAGCTGCTCCTTAGCGGCGTAACCACCGCCACCGACTTTCATTCCGCGCCAGAGTCCTATGCGCCTAAACGCGATTACCATCAACAGCTATTATCGCCGCACGTTATCTATACTGCGCGCACCGGTGTACCCGGCGGCCATGGTACCGACTGGGGTGATGAAACCATAACCCGGCTGGCCAGTTCAGAACAGGAAGCCAATGCTGCCATAACGCAGTTGGCACCCTTTCAACCCGATATGATAAAAGTATTTGCAGATGGCTGGCGTTACGGCAACCCGGTAAACCGCAATAGTATTAACCCGGATGCGCTAGCGGCAGTGGTCAATGCTGCCCGTAAGCAAAACCTGCCGGTAGTAACGCATACCGTAACAGTGAACGGTGCCAAATTGGCTGCCACAGCGGGTGTAACTGCGATAGTGCATGCCATTCAGGATCGCGAGGCTGACGATGAATTGGTCGCGTTACTGCAAAAAAATAAGGTGTTCTACGCCCCTACTTTAGCCGTTTACGAACCAAGGCCGGGCAGAACGGCCAATGTTAGCGCAGCACAGGAGCATCTTACCGCGTTACGGCAAGCAGCATCGCGCAAAAACCTGCAACGTTTTGCCAAAGCAGGCATTGCCATTGCACTTGGCACAGACGCTGGCATCAATTCAACCTTTTTCGGTGAATCTTCATTACGGGAATTGGAACTGCTGGTCGAGTTTGGTTTAACGCCAACAGAGGCGCTAATAGCCGGTACGGCGAATAGTGCGGCGGTACTGGGGCTACAGCAAGATCGCGGCACCATAGAAATTGGCAAGCGTGCCGACTTCGTACTGGTAAAAGGCCAGCCCTGGCAAAATATTGCAGACTATCGCAACAATAAGTATGTGTTTGTAGATGGCAATATGCTGGTAAAACAGGGGCAACTCACTACAGCACAAGGCCCTGCTTTGCCAACAGCCACAGTTGCACCTGCCATGCTGGACGATTTTGAACGCGCAGATAACTTAACACTTACCCTTGCCAGCCGTCAGGCAGACTTAGATTTTGGTTTCCCACGTAGTCAGCTACTGACCCAACGGGTACCACGCGATAGCGGCGGTATGGCGCTGCTGTTATCTGCCAAAATGGCGATTAAAGAAGAACCTAAAGCACTGATTGTATTACCTGCCTCGCCCGGTGCTTTTACGCCAATCAATGCGACTGGTTTTAACGGTGTGCAATTTGAAGCAAGGGGAGATAGCCAACAATACCTAATAGAGCTGGTTTCCACCACGGGTGTTGTCAGTAAAACCTTTAACGCCTCCCAACACTGGCAACAACTTAAGCTAGCCTTTGGCGACTTTAGTACAACGACTAATGCCACGGCTAATAATACGCAGTTTAGTGCAGAAAATATTATTGCCATAAAAGTTGGAGCTAAAAGAGCCGCTGGCGATGTGTTTTGGCTGGAATTGGATAACGTAGGATTTTACTAACTTTAAATTAATAAAAAGATCAGAGCTTAAACTCTGGCTAACGGTAGGGCGTGTTTATCTTTGCTGATTGCTTTTGCAGCAGTTTGGCTGGTATTTATACAAGGCAGAGGTTGTGATGTGTAGTTATTCTACATGAAACAAGCTCTAACGCAGTAGAAATACCAGCCAAGCGCTGCCCGAAGGGTTCGTCTGGCGACACTCTGCTCTTTGTCACTCGTCGCTTATTTAGAATAACTAAACTTCGTTCCTCGTTTCGCGAGCAAAGTGCCGCCAGAACGAACAAAATCTAACCAGCAAAGATAAACACGCCCTGACGTCATTGCAAAATGACGCTACAGGAAAATCCAGTAGGAGAATCAGTTATGAGCAAAGTAAAAGACCACCGCATACCTAGCATGCATCGACTTGGCGTGCTAATAGCCACCCTGCTAAACGCAGATGCCGCAGCTCAGACTACAGCTCTGCTTGCAACCTGAAATGGTGGGGCATTGGGGGTTAGCCGCCACCGGCTAAAACGGTGCCGGGTGCTGGCGTAAAAAGGCGGCTACAACATCAATGACTTCAGAACTTAGCTGCAGTTCGAAGGCCGCCAAGTTTTCACTAAGCTGCGCGGTATTGGTAGCACCAATAATGGTCGACGTTACTCCATCAACTTGATTAATCCAGCTTAGCGCTAATTGTGCCGGGCTCAGCTTTACCTCAGCCGCCAGTGCCATAAAGGCAACAATGGCTGCATTCGACTGCGGGGTATCTCGAAACAAACCATTGCGCTGTACTAAACTCCAGCGGCTCCCTTCAGGCCTTGCACCACCCAGATATTTGCCAGTAAGCGCCCCGCCAGCTAACGGCGACCAAGGTAAATAGGCCACATGCTCGTGCTGGCATTGTTCAATTAAATACGGCCAGTCTTTGGTGTGTAGCGGGCCAAACTCATTTTGAATAGACACCATGCGCGGCAAGTTGTGTTGTTCACTAAGCTTTAGGTATTGGCTAATGCCCCAGGGGGTTTCATTGGATAAACCACAATGGCGAATTTTACCTTGTTGCACTAGCTTGGCTAAGGTTTGCAAAATAGCGAGTATTTCATCTTGCTGCTGTCTAGCGTCGACTTCAGAAAAGGGTATTTGATTCACGGCATGCCGGCCAAAATGGGGCGAGCGGCGGTTAGGCCAATGTAATTGGTACAGGTCGATATAGTCGGTATTAAGCCGTTGTAACGAGCCTTCTACTGCCTGAACCAAGGTTGCCGGGCTTATATTGCTGCCATCTCGAATATGATTTAAACCATTACCAGCCATCTTAGTGGCCAATACCAGCTTATCGCGTTTGCCACTGTTACGGCTAAACCAGTTACCAATAATTTGCTCGGTGGCACCATAGGTTTCTGGCCGGGGCGGTATGGCGTACATTTCGGCGGTATCAATAAAATTCACGCCAGCATCAATAGCCATGGCCAATTGCGCATCGGCATCGGCTTGAGTATTTTGTTGGCCCCAGGTCATAGTACCTAAGCAAACCCGGGATACGGTTAAACCGCTGCTACCTAAAGTTGAATACTGCATAGTTGTCTCTGAATTCGTTAAAACAGGCTGACTATAGCAGATTAAGGCGGGTTTTGGTCATTGAAGAATGATGACTACCCTGCTAAGGGCGTTGCACTAATCTCTAATCTGCTGTTATATCAGGTTGCGCAGGTTCAAGTCTGGAGCATCCGGCGGTCAAGCACTCCGTACAACTTTCCTGGGGCACGCCGTGAATACTTCCATGTAGGCTCCTCTTTGGCATCCATGCCAAAGACGTCCCCAGAAAAGTGTACTGCGCGCTTGCCACCTCGTTTGATATCGCTGTTGCCTCGATTAAACTTGATGGCTCACTTGTGTCATTTAAGCCCTTGGCTGCGGTAGAATTTTCGTAACAGCAGCAGGGATGCTGCGCAGGCTGAAAGGGCACACGGACGTGATCCTTGAAGCCGGTGGAGAAAATTACTACCCTGCTAAGGGCGTTGCGCCAATCTCTAATCTGTCGTTACTCACAGTTACACAGATTCGAATTCGGTGCACCCGGCGGCTAAACGCGCCGTACAACTTTGCCGAGGGACGCCGTAAACCCATCCTTGGGGGCTCCTGTTTTTCATCCATGAAAAACACGCCCTCGGCCAAAGTGTACTATGCGTTTACCACCTTGTTTGAACCTTGCTGCTCTTTCACGATAGCTTCGAATCAACCTATGCAGTCAGGCAGCGAGCCGATATTGCTAAACAAAGCGTGTACGGCATGGATGCCGGACAGGAGCCCCCATGGAAGGGTTCACGGCGTCTTTGTGTGCAATATCGGCTGTAAGCAGCCTGACGGTTCGACTGAAACGATCTAACAGAAGAAACCTCGAAGCCGGTGGAGAAAATTACTACCCAGCTAAGGGCGCTGTGCCAATCTCTAATCTGCTGTTACTCAAGGCTGAACACACCAGACAACCACTGCCATACCCGCTGCTGCTGCGCCTCACCAAACTCGTGCCCCGTCTCTGGCCAAAGCTCCGTAGTAAGCTGCTGCTCAGCGCCATGCGCCTGCCAAACTTGTCGCATTTGCTGATAAGCATGTAAGGTACCGGCTGCAGGCATTAACTTATCTTTAGCGCCCGTGATGAAAAGTGCCGGCTTAGGTGCCGCTATAGACGCAATGTGAGGATAATCTAACTGCGCGGCAAGCCCAGGATGCACCATCCAGAATGCGGTTTGCCCGCGTAGTTGGTTATTGCCAGGAGTCATCGTTGTATCAGCTGTCGTCATCCAACTAATCGCTGCCGCCGCCTGAATATCATCGGTTAATGCCGACAACTGCCAGGCGCGATAAGCGCCCATGGAGAAACCTATAGCCGCTATTTTTGTATTATCAGTTGCAGCTAACTGCTTTAAAAACGCCGCCAGCCGCATATCTTCATAGGCCGCAAAGCCAGCCAAAGAACGGCCCAACTGTAAGAAGTTTGCCGCCAGAGATTGCTGTGCATCGTAGGTTAAAGGCCCCCGCTCGCCCCAGCCCAACGTATCGGCAGCCAATACCAGATAGCCTTGTTGTGCCAGCTTATCCCCAACAAAGTTACCACCGTAATGCCGCTGGGCCCAGACCACAGCATCGGGTAGCTTGTCATCCTCGGCAAAAGGCCGCACCAACTTTTCTTTACCGATAGAAAAATGCGCGCCGTGATCATGTAACAATAACACGGCCGGAAAAGGCCCCTCGCCTTCAGGTCGTAGCAATAATACTGGTACGCGATTACCCGGTGTTAAGGTAATGAGCCAACGCTCGGCCTGATAGCCATGTCGCGGCTCACTGGCCATCAACTCTGGAGAAAAATCCACCGTTTGCTCTGGCCAAAGTAAGGCATCACGTAGCAGTTGCCGGGCGCGAAGACGCCAGGTAGCTACATCACTATCCTGACCAGCTTGCCAGGCTGCTGGAAAACCTTGTTCAGCTTTTAGCTGCGGGTAAAAAGCCGGTAATGTGGCATCAGTAAGTATTGCTGGTTCAGCCAGTGCTGTTTTCGCGGCATTCGCACTAGGGTTTAATAACAGCATAGTCATTGATAAAAACAACAGTAGTGATAAACGGCGCATGGTTAAGTCTTTTCAGTACAGCAATGCTGTAACAGTAAAGCAGTTTACCTAAAAGATAAATTCCATATCCGAACGATAAGCACAAAAAGCCAACACGACCTTTGCAAGCCTTCACCAGTAGGTTTAGCGTACACTCATCTTTATAGCCAGAGTAATTGTTATGATAAGGCGTGATGTGACGTTCGTTTTTTTACTGCTGATCTGTTGGCTGCCGCCAGTGCAGGCAGAAAGTGAGGCACTATGGCAAGCCTATTATCAGCAGGCAAAAGAGGTACAACAACGTGATCAACAGGTATTGAATGCCGAACTCAAAACACTCGGCCTAACTGAGTTTACCTTACCGACCGCTACTCAGCGCTTTGGTTTTGATATTCATGCCCCCGCTAGCTGGTACCAAACGGCCGCAGGTAAGCAGGTTGCCAACGCCATCCTCAGTTTGCAAACGCCAAGCGGTGGCTGGTCTAAACGTACTGATATGACAGTGCCACGAGAGGCCGGACAGCACTGGGGAGTAGAACCCAAATATGTCCCTACCTTTGATAATGGTGCCACCACCACGCAACTAAAGGTACTGGCAAAAGCCTATAGCGCAACCGCCGATCAGCGTTATAAAGCGGCATTTGAGCACGGTGTAGCATTACTGCTGTTAGCCCAATATCCCAACGGTGGCTGGCCACAAAATTACCCACTTACCGGTGGTTATCATGATCATGTCACACTCAACGATGAAGCGACCGAGAACATTTTAAGCTTATTACTTGCGGTAACCGAGGGCAAACAGGAATTTAGTTTCGTCGATAGCCACTTACAGCAACAAGCGCAGCAAGCGATAACAAAAGGCGTAGCATTGCTGTTGCAAATTCAGCAACGGGATGAGGCAGGTTTAACACTTTGGGCCGCTCAATACCAGCATCGCGAGCTAACACCGGCTTGGGCACGGGCTTATGAAATGCCGGCGTTAGCCGTGATGGAAAGCGCCACCTTACTGGATTTATTAATGCAACTGCCCGAACCTTCAGCAGCACTACAACAGGCTATTCACGGTGCGATGGCCTGGCTGCAGCGCCATGCGATTTATGATAAACATTGGCATCGTACCGAGCGGGTATTACAAGATAAACCCGGTGCCGGGCCACTGTGGCCCCGCTTTGCCGAGCTTGGCAGCAACAGAGCAATTTTTGGAGACCGCGATAACGCCCTGTATTACGATGTACATCAGGTATCGCTGGAGCGTCGTCAAGGCTACGCTTGGTATACCGATCGCCCAGCCAGAACCCTTGAACAGTACCAACGTTGGCAACAGCAATTTCCAGCAGCTGTGACGCCAAAACCGGAGCGTTAAGCACGGCTTATACTAAAGACACTATCAGCAACCACCCGCTGTAACTGCACGTCTAATAATAGTGTTTGCTGCGGGTGAAAGGCTCGGTCTAGTTCAGTGACCGGGATCATCAAACCTGCGGCCGCATTGGCCGCTACCGCATGAAAACCAACCGGTTGGCGCGGTGGCTTAAAATGCGGCTGCGCGCTAAAGCTCAGGTACAGCTGCTGAAACTTGGGATCTTGCCTAAGCCTACCTAATACGTCTAAATCAAAATAAAACGCCCGATTAGCCGGGTCCCGACTATGTGCATGCACATCACGCAAAAAGTGCCGATACAAGGTTTCCTCAAAACGGCTGTCGGCTCCCGCCGTGCGATACATTTCTAAAAAATAATCGCGTACACCCAAGCCATGCTGATCGGTTAAGCGGCACAGCACCTGACTACGCTGGTCTACCAGCCAGTTTGCTGGAGGGTTAACAGCATCAAGCTGTTTTTGCCAGCCAAAGCGTTGTTGACTATCAGCTTGAAAATCCCGATCCGTCACTTCTAACGCCTGACGGATAAACACCTGAGTTAACGGATTATGCGGCGCGTTGCGCCCTTTAAAGACAATAGTACTGTGGTTTTCTTTCGCTAGCACCGAAAAAGCAATAGCGCCCTTACTTTGCTGCCACTGTAGGCTACCCGGAATAAGCTGCTGCCGTTCATCCAGCGCCAACGTTAAATAGCTACTATTGAGGTTAGCGCCACTGATCCGCACGGTGCCGTCAGAACCTGCCTCGTTAGCAATGGCGCTAATACCCGTGTAGCCAGTATCGCCAATTAAAACCGTGGCAAGCATTCTCCCAGCGCCATACCAAGACTCGGCTGCAAAGAGATCCTGCTGGGCCAAGCTGCGGGTATACTCAGCAGCCAGCTCAAGCCCGGTAAGGATGGTCGCGCCAGTTTGAAAACCGGGTTGATTCCAGCCTTTCATCGCCCTGCCATAAAAACTGCGGCCTTTGTGTGCCAAGGGTGAGCCAAAATTAGCAGGGGCTAGCTGTACAAAGCGTTTTACCGGGTTGCGGCTGGCGGAGTAATAGCGGGTAAACCAATGGCGGGTGACCAAAGCACCGGTGCTATGCACAATAATATCGACGCTTTGCGGCATGGTGGGCAACCCCAATGCTAACCAGGCTTTTTGCATCGCTTCGGCCAGATCGGCATAGCTAATATCATCATGCATTGATAACCAGTCAGCCAAATATAGCGGCTGTACTGCAGTGCCAAAGGTGTCTTGCAGAAAGTGTGCTAGCGCTTTAAAAGAACTACTATTGTCGCTCCAGCCATGTAAGATAACAATAGGGTTGCGCATTGCAGGCTCCTGTTATAGTCATGCTCTTGATCCATAAACGATGCCTTTACAGCATCCGTTAGCAAGCACGTCATACAACTGCTGTTTGCTACCACTGCTTCAACATATACTGTGCCCGTTCACCAGTATAGCTATTAAGCGCCGCTTTCGCGTCGGCACTGAGTTCAGTTTGTACTATAAACCCCTGCTTTTGCCAATAACTAACCGAACCCTGTACCGCCACCAGACCGAGTTGATGCAAGCCAAGGCCGTGACTAAACTGCTCGGCATTAGCAAGCAAAGCTCTGGCCAATCCCAAGCCGCGGGCTTTCTCGCTAACAGCCATATCATGTAAATATAGCAGCTCTGGCCTTTTAGCGACATCAAACGCGGTTGCCAAAAAGGTGATCTTACCCAGCCGCGACGGGTAGCTAAAAAGGTAAGCCAGCAACTCGCCAGCGGTATTTTCAGCCAACCAACAGCTTTGGGCGGCACTGGCTAAGCGCGCAGCCAGCAGCGCCGGCGGCTCATATAGCACATCACCGTAGCAGCTATCTTGCAGGGCAATCACCGCGGGCAAATCGGCCTGCTGCATTAAACGTATACTGACTTGCATTAGCCTGATCTACTCCGCATGACTCGACTTCGCACCACTCTGCTCCACATAGCTCTCCTCCACATAGCTAGCCCGCACATAATTTAACGCCCCCACTATAGCCGCCACCTGCGCCAGAATGCATTGCTCTGGTGTGGCACTTGGGCTGTCTGGGTAAACTTCAGTGGTAGTAATATAGGTCGCAGCCGTCATGCCGCCACATAACCCCAGCGAGCGTTTTGGATAATTGACCACACCAAATTGTGCTATTGGCTCGCCAATTAAACAGCCATGCTCGTCGGCAGGGGCGATATGGGTAACGTTAGCCACTTCATCAATAATGGCTTTTTGAAAAGCAGGCTGCGGGTTTTCGCTATCGCCCACTAAATAAAAACCATCAGGAATATTCCAGTTCTTATTTACTGTACCATCACGGGCCGCTTTAGCCGGGCGAAACTCGCTGTTATCGCTATCGGTCGTTTCATGTAAATCAATATGTAACAGTGGTGTCAGGTCAAGCGCTAACAGATAACCGCGTAATAAACCGGCCTCAGCAGCGGGGCTATTCGCTACAAAAGAGCGGTTAGGATCCACTGCCAGCGGGTTCCAGCGGTTAATGGTTTCATAACCCCAGGGGCTGATGCAGGGTGCAATTAGCAAGTTAAATTCTGCCAGATAATCTTTTGCTTTAGTTGCAGCAAAATGCAAAGCGCCCTGCACACCGCTGGTTTCATAACCATGTACACCACCGGTTACCAGAGCAAGAGGCTTATTTGGCTGCCAGTTATGGCTTTTTAGGATAAACAACGGGTACTTACTCAGGCCCAGAAACTGATAATCCAGCTCACCATATTGAATCAGCTCAAAATCAGTTGCAAAAGCTGGCAGTCGAGCCAGCACCTCAGTTTGGTAAGGGCGTTTATGCTGTTGCTCAGAAAGCCATTGTTGCTTTTCTGCTTCACCCCATGGTTGCCCCTGAGTACCAATATGATAAATAAAAGGTTGCATACGTCCTCGCTTAGCGCCTTGCTAAAACGTCATTATACCCAAAACAGATGCAAGTGGGCAGCCAGCGTAATATCGCGGTTAAAACGGTATAAACACCTGAATGTTGCCACCACCAAATTGCAGATTATGTAATTTTACTGAGGGGTTAAGTACAACATAGGCGCCAGTTTGCGCGCTGAGTTGCCAAATAAAGTTGGGGCTAATTTTTGCTAGCCAGCCGTTATCGGCCAGCGGCTCGTCACTGTGTCGACGAAACTCACTGCGCACGTTAGCGTAACCTGCATAAAATATTGGTCGTAACAGCCAATTATCTGTTAGGGCATGTTCTGTCGCTAGATAGCTAAAAACTTCTCGCCGGTATTCAGCAGCTCGCTCGCCATTGGCATAACGGCTATCTTGCTCATTTAAACGAATGACTTGTAAGCCAAAGGTTAGCGGTTTTACGCTTGCGGCAAGCTGTCGCAGTTCGATATTAATTTGCTGAAAGCGGCGCCGTAGTAACCAATCGCTATCTACATCCGTTGTTTGCTGTGCTTGCTGGCTGCGACGCCCATATAGTCCCTGCCCTTGAATTGCTAGCTCGGTGTTGGCAGTGAGTTCAGTCTGCCAGTTTAAACCAACAGCATACTGCTCATCGCTAAATAATTGCAGTGCTACTGCATCCTCATAGCGGGTTTGCAAGTTTACATTAATAAAACCACTTAGCTGTTGTTGCTGCCAGTGCTGGCCACCTGCTACATACAATGTTACCGGCTTACGCTGATAACTATTGTCGCCATAGGTTTTACTATTGTAAAACACATCAACTAACACGACAGCACCGGTTAACCAACTGCCATCAGCAAAACTGCGGTTAGCCTCCAATTGCAGATCCATTTCTTCTTTAGCGCCACTGACATCGGCCCAAACGCCGAGATCCCAATCCTTATTGGCTTGGTAACCTACGCCGAATAAGGTACGATCATAACGGCCGTCTAAGTCTTCCGAGCGCTTATGCCGAAAACCAGCAAAAATAGGCGCTTCAAATTCCAATTTCTGCTGCAACAGTGAATGAACATAAAACTCTTTACCACGGCTGCTGCCCCCGGTACCGTACCAACCATTCTGTAGCCATAATGGCGTAACATCGTGGATAGGTTGTTCGGTAAAACTTAAGCGCTGTAAAAAGCTTTCCAGATTATAATCAAACTGCCGACCTTCCAACCGTTCTAGTCGAAATGGCTCTGGACCAGACCAACCTAAAGAAGCCTGCACCATTGAGCTTGACAATATTAATGGTAAGGCTAAAACGCTAGTCCGTTTGTTCATAATGCGATGTCCTATAATGATTTAGAAGAAAACAAAAAGGTCATACCTTACTCAATATTAGCTTAACCGGTTATGAATCCCAACTTGAGCCGCTAAGCGGCAACTGGTAAGCTATTAAAAATAATCAAAATCTGGCAAACGGAGCCAAAGCGATGGCTGTTGCCGCGTGGCTAACCACACAGATAGATCCGCAGTCTTGGCAGCGCGAAGGCTTATCGCCTTTTAATAAATTTATTTGTGCCGCTATTTTACTTTCCACCTTTATGGCAATAGTTGAAACCGAGCCAGTGCTGACAACTGGCTATCCATCGGTGTTTTTTTGGTTAAATTTGCTATTTTTGGCTATTTTCAGTATTGAGTTATTACTGCGTATTTATATTGCACCTTATGCCAAAAATCATTCGGGTATTAGCCGGATACGCTTTATATTTTCACCATGGACTTTGCCGGATATTCTGGTTTTGTTGACCTTTATGCCCGTATCCGAAGATTTGCCACTGCTGGTTATGCGCTTGATCCGGGTATTTCGCATCGTTCGTATGTCGCGCTTAACCCGCTTTAATTATTCTTTAAGCTTATTATTAAACTCGGTCGGTAAGCGCAAAACTGAACTTGGCATCAGTTTTTTAATAGCCATGTCCTTACTCTTACTTACTTCCATTTTGCTCTATCTGGTTGAGGGCAGCAGTAACCCGGACGATTTTGGCAGTATCCCGCGTGCTATGTGGTGGTCAATTGCTACCCTCACCACTGTAGGTTATGGCGATGTCACGCCATTATCGCCACTAGGAAAATTCTGTGCAGGTATCACAGCGTTAATCGGTATAGGTATTGTTGCTATGCCGACAGGCATTCTGGCGGCAGCCTTTAGTGAAGCCTATCAGCAAGCTAAACAGACAGATTCTAATGAGAATAATTAAAGGTCGAGCTCAAGTTCCAGCTGCTGAATATGCTGTAATAATTGAGGATAAAATTGCAGGAAAACCTGCTCAAGCTCACTATAGCGCGGGGTAATCTCGTCTATTATCCCGGCAAACTGGTTTTTAAAGCGCACCCGCGCCGCGATATGATCTAAAGCCTTACCTAGACTAGGCAACTGCTGATAAGCGCTTAACCAATCCTGCTGCCGTACTTTTTTCATTGTTAGCTGCATGCTCGGTGGCATTAAGGGTTCAGCTAGCAATATCTGGTGGTAAAGTTGCTGCTTTGCTTGTACAAAGGGCTGTGAGTAAAAACACTGCCAGTGCTTAATTAAAAAATGATCAAATAAGACATCTAACGCCACCCCGGCAAAACGCCGCCGCTGTGCTGAGAACTGTTGCTTGGCTTGTTGTACTAAAGGGTGGCTATCGGTATAACGATCGACCGCCCTATGGTTAGCCAAGCCCGCTAGCACAGGATGAGGCAAGGTAGTAAGATCAACCCCTTTGCAAAAGTCGCCCAATAAATTGCCTACCAATGAGTACGATGAGGGCTTTGCTAAAGCGGCGTGTGCCAAATAGTTCATGCGCCTTCTCTGTCAATTTTTCTGCTAATAAAAAACCCGCCGTTAAGCGGGTTTTTAGTAAAGGTTATAACTTTATAAGCTAACGTTTTTAATACGTGCTTTTTCTTTGATATAACTTTCCCAACTGCGCGTTTGACGCTCAGTTGCTGGATCACGCTTGGCAGCTTGCAATGAAGTATTAGCTTCACGCAATTTGCCTTGATAGAAGTAAGCTTCCATCATGCTCATATGGATCCGACCTGCATCACGCGAGTCTCTGGCTAAAGAGGCTTCAAAAGCACGAATGGCTTCGTTGTACTTTTGAATGGCCATAAAGGCCATGCCCTGACGACGATAGGCATCAGCTTCGTTAGTCATTTCTGCTAACTCACCATAGTACGCCGCAGCCTTAGCAAATTCACGAGCAGCCTGAAAGTTAGATGCAACAGCATTTAACATAGTACGGTCTTTTTTAATTTTACCGCTTTTCAGGTACTTTTCGTAAATGGTGGCCGCTTTATAAGGAATATTATTATTCGCATACATTTGGCCCAGCATTTTCAACTCAGATTCAGATTGCAAGTAACCATTAGCATAGGCAATTTGGAAAGCACTTAGTGACTTTTGATAGTCTTCCAGCAAGGTATAAAAATTACCTAGATAAACCCAGTACTGCCGTTCCTCAGGGAACAATTGCACCATAGTTTCAACAGTTTCTACTGTCTTTGGATAATTTTTAGACTCGTACAAAGCTCCCATTTTCAACATGTAATGCTGTTTATTGGGTTCCTTTGCATAACGAATAGCATTATCAATTGGCGGAAGTGCTTTAGTATATTCCTGCAGTTGATAATATGCATTTGCTATACGCAAATACACATCTGAGTCATGCTCGCCGGTAAACTTAATCCAAGCTTCGTAGTTTCTGATTGCATCTTTATGCATGCTTTCCATTGACTGCAAATCTGCAACCAATTTCAATGAAGCAGATTGATCAGCAAAACTTAATACATCAGGTTTCGTAGCCTGTTCAAGATACTTAATAGCTTGCTTAGCATCTTTGGTTGCATACAAGTTACCGATAAAGCGCGCTAAAAACGCATTATCAAACTCGTTTCCACCACGCACTTCCAAAAGCACTTTTAACGCTTCATCAACTTTCTCTTCGTTGTAAAGCTCAAATGCTCTAGTAACACTACGACCAACGCGCTCACCAGGCAGCTGGGTTTTACGAGCTTTACGCTCTTCAATCCGAGCTCGGTCTGCATCAGTTAGTGTTACCTGTGCCATTGCTGGCACAGTAAAAGTAAAGCTGGCGGCGACAATCAACGCAGAGGTTAATAAAGATAATTTTTTCATTTCTTTAGCCTCACTGTGCCATGTCTAGGGTAAAGTCCAGCTGAACCTGTTGGCCCGGCTGACGCTCTGGTTTACCGTCAACCACCTTCGGGCTGTACTTCCAACGGCGTAACGCACGGATCGCTTCACGATCAAATACGCGACGAGGTTCGGCTTCAATAACTTCCACCTCATCCACACTGCCGTCTTCCATAATGGTAAAACGTAATCTTACCCAACCCTGTAAACCATCACGGGCGGCTTGTACCGGGTAGCGCGGTTCAATCCGTACTATCGGTGTAGCAT
>Ga0209070_100529_pt1 | contig 19495 bp, 16 predicted proteins | sample SynthPrep_5_END__FD_187205 | JGI IMG/M metagenome (GOLD analysis project Ga0209070, IMG submission 187205) | Synthetic microbial communities from Ohio, USA - SynthPrep_5_END_DS10_MetaG (SPAdes) (version 2) | ecosystem: Engineered > Bioreactor > Aerobic > Activated sludge | place: USA: Ohio... | reverse complement strand
GTCGCGCCCTGTTCCAACAGGGCTTCAGTGGTGGCCAGCCCGATACCGGATGCGGCGCCGGTGATGACCGCGATCTTGCCTTGCAGCGATTCAGACATTTAATTCTCCTGCGTTTTTTAAAGAGGTTCCGGGCCAGCTCAGCGCCATTCGCGCCCGATATAGATGGCAAGCAGGATGATGGCGCCCTTGATGACATCCTGCAGATAGGGGTTGATACCCACGAGATTGAGACCGTTATTGAGGATGCCGAGCAGCACCGCACCGATAAGCGTGCCGAGGATCAGGCCCCTGCCTCCTGCAATCGCCGTGCCGCCGAGAACAACCGCCGCAATGGCGTCGAGCTCAAAACCGACACCTGCGTTGGGCTGACCGCTCATCAGGCGGCCGGTGAGGATGAGCGCGGCAAAAGCTGCCGTGACGCCCGAGATGCCATAGACCGCGAGCTTGACGCGCTGGGTCTTCACACCCGAAAGACGGGCCGCCAGTTCATTTCCGCCAAGTGCATAGACATGGCGACCGAAAGCCGTGCGCTGCAACAGCACCCAGGCCACGGCATAAATCACCACCATGATAACGACTGGCACCGGAACGACGCCGATGCGGCCGACGCCGAACCAGGAAATCCAGCTCGGAATACCGCTGACCGGGTAACCGCCGGAATAGATGAGGCCGAGACCGCGCGCCATTCCCATGGTGGCGAGCGTCACGATGATGGCGGGCATCTTCCCCCAGGCGACAAGCGCCCCGTTGAAGATACCGATGCCGAGACCGATGAAAAGGCCAGCCGGCAAAGCAACCGCGGGCGACAGGCCGGTATTTACCATCAGGCCGGCCGACAGCGTGCCGACAAGCGCCATGACCGCGCCGACCGAAAGGTCGATGCCACCGGTGAGGATGACGAAGGTCATGCCGACGGCGAGGATGCCAACGACGGAAACCTGCCGCAGCACGTTCATGATGTTGTTTACGCTGAAAAAATTGTCGCTCGCAAGCCCCATCAGGATCGATACGACAATCAGGCCCGCCAAAGGCAGGGCGAGCGGTGAGCGCAAGAGGTTGCCCAAACCAAAACCGCTCGTTTTTGCGGCAACGCCGGTGTTTGCATCAAGCGACATGTTCAACCCTCCCGGTGGTGGCATTTGTCATTATTGTTTCCGAATTGATGTCTTCGCCTTCAACGGTGGCGACGATGCCGCCGGAACGGAACACGCAGACGCGGTCCGACATGCCGATCACTTCCGGCAGCTCCGAAGAGATCATGATGATCGAATGGCCCTTGGCGGCAAATTCGCGCATGAGCGCATAGATTTCCGCTTTCGCGCCGACATCGATACCGCGTGTCGGTTCGTCGAAGATCAGTACCCGCATGTCATGGTTCAGCCAGCGGGCGATGACGATCTTCTGCTGGTTGCCGCCGGAGAGCGTGTCGACGCGGGCAAAGGGCCCCTGCGCCTTGACCTGCACCTGCGCCATGGCCTTCTTGGTGTATTCCAGCTCTTTTTTCAGGTCGATGAACCAGTGAGCCTTCGGATACTTGCGATAGTTGTTGAGCGAAATGTTCTGCAGGATGGAGAAGCTGGTGATCAGCCCTTCTTCCTTGCGGCTTTCCGGAAGCAGGCCGATGCCGCGCGCCAGCGCCTCATCCGGTCCGGAAAAACGCGTGTCCACGCCATCCACCTTCACCTTGCGGCGGGAAGCGGAATGTGCACCCAGCATGGCGAGTGCCGTTTCCGTGCGACCGGAACCGACAAGACCGGCAAAGCCGAGTATTTCGCCTTCCCGTAGAGAGAAACGCGAGACCGGGCCGCCTCTTTTCAGCTGAAGCTCTTCCACCTCGATGACGTTGCGCGCGGAGGCATCAATCTTCGGTTTCGGCGGGAAGCTCGCCTCGATGCGTCGGCCGACCATCATTTCCACCAGACGGTCATTATCGACCTCGGAGGTGAGGCAGGAACCGATGAGTTCGCCATCGCGAAGGACCGTGATGCGGTCGCAGATCTCGAATATTTCCTCAAGATGATGGGAAATGAAGATGATCGCGACACCCTGACGCCGCAACTCGCGCATGACCTTGAAAAGATGCTCGGTCTCTGACGGGGTGAGCGTCGCCGTCGGCTCGTCGAGAACGAGAATGCGCGCATCCAGCGACAGCGCCTTGGCGATTTCGACAAATTGCTGCTGGGCAACGGAAAGGCGGTGCACCGGCACATCGAGCGGGACGTCGACAGCCAGACGGCTCATGATTTCGGCGGCCCGCTTGCGCATGGCGCCTTTGTTCAACAGGCGCAGCGGCCCGCGAATTTCGCGGGCAAGAAACATGTTTTCCACGGCATTGAGATAGGGGATCAGGCTGAATTCCTGAAACACGATGCCGATACCGGCGGCAATCGCCTCGTCATAATTGGCAAAACGGCGATCCGTTCCGTCGATACGGATCGTTCCCTCCGAAGGCTGCAAAATGCCGCAGAGGATCTTCATCAGCGTCGATTTACCCGCGCCGTTCTCTCCCAGAAGCGCATGCACCTCGCCGGGGCGCGCCTGAAGGTCGACACCGCGCAGAACCTCGATCTTGCCGAAGCTTTTTCTTATTCCATTCAGTTCCAGCATTTCACCCTCCTCGATGGTCGGGACTTGTCCCGCCCCCACACAAGGTGGGGACGGGACCTGGGAGGAATTCTTACCAGCTGAAATCGCCGGCGTTCTTGCTGTCAACGACCATGACGTCGATCGGCACTTCCTTCGGAACGACGCGGGCGCCCCACTTCTGGGCAAGCGCCATGGCAAGACCAACGCGCACCTGATCACGCGGGAACTGCGCGGTGGTTTCGATGAAAGGGCCACCGTCGGCAATTGCCTTCACAGCTTCCGGAGCACCGTCTACCGAGGTCAGCTTGATGTCCTTCCCAGAACCCTGGATCGCAGCAAGCGCGCCCATTGCACCGCCATCGTTGACCGAGAAGATGCCGGCGAGGTTCGGACGCGACTGGATCATGTTTTCGACGACACCCAGGGCAACGGAGCGGTCCTGACGGCCGTTCTGCGTGTCAACAAGCTTGATCTCCGGGAATTCTGCAAGCGCTGCCTTGCAACCTTCGACGCGCTGCAGGATCGGCACGACAGGAATACCGTCGAGGATAGCGACCTCACCCTTGCCGCCAAGGGCATCGCCGAGATACTTGCACGACTGGTAACCCGCGTCGCGGTTCTTGGAGCCGACGAAAGTGTCGACCGGGCCGTTGGCGTTGGCGTCAACCGCAACAACCGTCACGCCGGCAGCCTTGGCCGCATGCACGGCGGCTTCGATGCCGGCGCTGTCGGTCGGGTTCAGAAGCAGGATGTCGATCTTCTGCTGAAGCATGTCTTCAACGTCGGAAATCTGCTTTGCCACATCGTGACCGGCGTCCGTGACGACAACGTCGGCACCGATGCTTGCCGCGGCTTCCTTCAGCGCTTCCTGCATCGACACGAAATAGGGGTTGTTCAGCTCCTGGAACGTCATGCCGATCTTCAGCTTTTCCTGCGCCAGCGCCGGAGCGGCCATCATTGCAACTGCGGCTGTCGCCATCAGGAATTTCGATTTCATTCTCATTGTAACTTCCTCCCGTTTGGAAAGTTTGGGCAATAAGGGCCCGTTTCCGGACAGTCCTCTGTCCGAATTGGTGAAAAATCTGCGATGTACCGGTGGTTTAATCCGCCATGACCGCCGCCTTCTGGGCCGCGAATATGGTCCGGAACCTCGATGGCGACATTCCCTTCAACTTCAGGAAATGCCGGTTGAAATTCGAAAGGTTGGAAAAGCCCACATCATAGCAGACTTCCGCCACCTTCACGTCCTGATCCGCCAGAAGCATCTGGCAGGCGAGATCGATGCGCAATTGATTGCGATAGCGCACCAGCGTCGTGCCCGTATGACGCTTGAAGGCGCGGGAAAAGGCGCTCGGGCTCTGGCCCACCATGTCGGCGAGATCGATTTCCTCGACCTGTTCGGTCAGGTGCTGGCGCAGATGCGACAAAGCGCGGTTGATGCCGCTGTCACCAATGCCGGTCAGATCAAGCTCATAACTCAGGCTCGCCAGAACCTCGGGCGCAGGCGCACTGACCAGCAGGTCGAGAATTTCCCAGAAAAGCGCCAGACGCGTCAGGCCCTGGGCCTCGATCAACCGAAGGATCAGCGGGCGAACACGATCGCTCGTCTCGTCGTCAAACAGAATGCCGCGGCGGCTGCGGTCCAGCAGGGCACGCACCACGTCCATCTCGGACATGGACGCGCAGGCATCCTCGATAAAGGTCTCCGGAAACTGGATCACGAGAGAGCGCGTCGGAACGATCTCGTCCGGCTCGATCTCGCTGATCCAGTTCTGGGGGAGATTGGGACCGGTCATGATGAGCTGACCGGGGCCGAAGCGACCAACGAAATCGCCGATATAAAACGTGCCCGATGTCGCCACGACCAGATGAATTTCATACTCAGGATGGTAATGCCAGCGCACGGTACGGAACGGATAGCCATGCCGCCAGGCGGCGAAGGATTCGCCCTTGCGGATGTGCACCAGTTCCAGATCGGGCTGCATCAATATTCCTCCCTTCAGTCACGTCCGCCGCATTCACGGAGAAAGCCATTCCTCTTTATGGCCCGTCCCTAAGCGTTGGCGGAGAGCATATGGCCTGCCGCGCAGAGTTCCACATCATGCCGGGGAAATTGCTGATACTTTTTTGACTGTTTTTTGTCGAGAATTGAATAGTACGCTGCGGATGCTGCAAACAAAGCCGGCGGTTGCGCCGATTTTCCTGCGCAATTTTGCGTGATACGCCCATATAATGCGCATGAGGGAAAGGGATGTGATGAATTTTTAGAGCGCGATCCACCGATCACCAGCAGTTCGCGCTCATACTTTTCCGCAGGATATCTGCCGCTCGATCATCAGCGGCCGATTGCCCGGAACAGCTTATTGCGGCATCAGGATTTGCAATTTCACATCCGTTTCCCTTGCCTCCACCGCGCGATCAAAACCGGCGATGCTGTCTTCGAAAGGAATGGTCGCGGAGATCAAAGGCTTCAGATCGACCTTGCCCGAGGCGATGAGGGCAACCGCACGGTCATAAACATTGGCGTAGCGGAAAACCGTCTCCACCCGAAGCTCCTTGGCCTGCAGGCCGACAATATCGACCGGAACGGGATCGACGGGCATGCCGACGAGGACGATCGCGCCACCGGGACGCGCCAGTTTCGCCATGCCCAGTATGGCGGGTGCAGCACCGGAGCATTCAAAAACGATGTCGCAGCCCCAGCCGTCCGTTGCAGCTGCAACCGCTTCGGCGAGGTTGTGCTCGCGGATATTGACGGTTTCGATGCCATCATAGGCGGCAATGATATCCAGCTTCGGCTGGGCAAGGTCGGCGACGATCACCTTGGCGCAGCCACCCGCGAGCGCAGCCAGCGCCACCATCATGCCGATCGGGCCGGCACCGGTGACAACGGCGATATCGCCGGGCTGGATGCGCGCTCTCAGCGCCGCCTGCATGCCGATGGCGAAGGGTTCAACCATGGCGCCCTCGGCAAATGAAACATTGTCGGGCAGCTTGTAGGTGAAGGCTGCGGGATGAATGACTTCCGGCGTCAGGCAACCATGGACAGGAGGGGTCGCCCAGAAGCTGACGGCCGGATCGACATTGTATATGCCAAGCTTGGACGCGCGCGAGGTCGGGTCGGGAATGCCCGGCTCCATGCAGACACGGTCGCCCGCCTTCAGATGCGTCACCTCGGCACCGGTTTCGATCACCGTTCCAGACGCTTCATGGCCGAGCACCATGGGTGCGTTGACGACGAAATGGCCGATTTTGCCATGGGTATAATAATGGACGTCCGAGCCGCAGATCCCGACCGTGTGCGTGCGGATGCGCACATCCTTCGGTCCGAGCTTGCCGGCAATGTCAAACTCCCTGAGCGAGAGCTTTCCTTTTTCTTCGAGCACCAGTGCTTTCATCTCATCCTCCGTCGTTTGCGATGCGCTTTCGCAGCGAATTCAAACAGCGTGATGCGGTGCAACTTCGGCAAAAGTAAACAGAAATCAGCCGGATCAGCCGGTTTTTCTTCAAGGAGGAAAAACTGTATCGAGGAGCCCGGAATTTCTCATCATCCGCGATGCTCTGCCGCTTTTTCAGAAATTGAAGGACGACGTGATTCGCTCGCCACACCCCGATCGCTCTGGCTCACAGCACACGAAACAGGTTCGCGGAAACATTCACATCCTCTCACCGGGCAACTGGCTTGCCTGTTTCACCCAGTCGATGAATTGCGCTTCATCGAATGCACCCTCGTGAATATCGAGGTAACGAACTTTCTGTTGTTTGGAAGTGCCCGGCGGCATCGGCTGCAAAGATGCGCCGTCGAAGAAGGTAACCTTGACGTATTTCGTAAAACAATGAAGGGCGAGAAACCAGACATCCCCTTCTCTCCCATAAAAAGGCGAGTTCCACTTCACCGCCTTGCGCACGCCAGGAACAGTGCTCTCGATCAACGCGTCGATCCGGGCTCCGACAGCGCTTTTCCACTCGGGCATGGCCGCGATATAGGCCTGCACCGGCGCATTACCATAACCCTTGGCAATCTGGGGATTGCCGCCCGAAAGAAGCTTCGGCGCCGCATCCGCCGGCTCGGTCTTCGCGATACCGGCAGCTTTGTTCGACTTCCTGTCGACCATCACGTCCACCTCGTAGCGTTCGTGTTCATTGACGATCTCGCCGGCCGGGTGGGCCAGCGTGAACAGCAAATGTACACACGGTCGTCAAGACGAGCCAGTAGAGAATGAGGCCACGGCCCTATGCAACCAGCACGAAGTGCCCTTCACCGGCCTCTTCGTAAACGCGCTTCGGCGGCACGTAATCGGCGGGACGGAACGGGCTTTTGATCTCCTCATTGGAGATCCGCCGCGTCTGCCGGCGAGATGGATCGGCAATCGGCACCGCTGCCATCAGGCGTTTGGTATAGTCGTGCTGGGGATTTTCAAACACCGACTGGCGCGAACCGATTTCGACGATCTCGCCGAGATACATGACGGCGACACGGTGGCTGATGCGCTCCACAACGGCCATATCATGGCTGATGAAGAGATAACCGAGGCCGAATTTTTCCTGCAGGTCGAGCATCAGGTTGATGACCTGCGCCTTTACCGAAACGTCGAGCGCGGAAACGGATTCGTCGGCGATCAGGAGCTTCGGTTCCAGTGCCAGAGCACGCGCAATGCAGACGCGCTGGCGTTGGCCGCCGGAGAATTCGTGCGGAAAACGATCCGCCATCGAGGCGGAAAGGCCGACCCGTTCCAGGAGATTGCCGACACGCTCGCGCGCCTGCGCAGCGCTCGCCAGCCCATGGGTGACGATGGGTTCGGCGATCGCCTGGCCGATGCGGATGCGCGGGTTGAGGCTTTCGAACGGATCCTGGAAGATCATCTGTGCTTCACGGCGAATATCGGCAAGCTCACCCTTGCCGGCTTTAAGCACATCCTTGCCGCCGATGCTGACCTTACCGGAGACGGGATCCGTCAGCCGGATGATCGAGCGGCCGGTGGTGGACTTGCCGCAACCGGATTCGCCGACAAGCGAGAGGGTTTCGCCCTGCCGCAACTCCAGCGAGACGCCCTCGACAGCGTGAATGCGGCCGATCGTCTTGCGCAGGAAACCCTGCTTGATCGGGAAGCGCGTGATCAGATTGTCGACCTTGAGGATCGGCGGCGTATCCCGCTTGACCGTATCCTCCGTGGGCTTGACGGGCTCGATCTCGCCGGTCGCCATGTCCACGCGCGGGAAGCGCAGCGGCCGGTCCATGCCGGTCATCGAACCGAGCTGCGGCACAGCGGAAAGGAGCGCACGCGTATAGGGGTGGCTGGCGCCGGCAAATAGATCATGCGTCGTGCCGGTTTCAACCTGCTCGCCGCGGAACATCACCACCGTGCGGTCGGAGATTTCGGCGACAACACCCATGTCGTGGGTGATGAAGAGAACCGACATGCCCTCCTCTTCCTGCAGGGTCTTGATCAGTTCGAGGATCTGCGCCTGAATGGTGACATCGAGCGCCGTCGTCGGCTCATCGGCAATCAGCAGCTTCGGGTCACAGGCAAGTGCGATGGCGATGACGACGCGCTGGCGCATGCCGCCGGAAAAATTCATCGGATATTCGTTGAGACGCGATTTTGCTGATGGAATGCGTACTTTCTCCAGCAGCCGTACGGCTTCGGCTTCCGCCTGCGCATGCGACATGCCGCGGTGCTGCACCAGAACTTCGGTGATCTGCTGGCCGATCTTCAGGACCGGATTGAGCGATGTCATCGGTTCCTGAAAGATCATGCCAATGCGGTTGCCGCGGATTTTCTGCATGGCCTCGAGCGGGAGAGACAGGAGATCCTTGCCCTCGAAATCGATACGGCCGGTCACCCGCGAATTGCCGGGCGACAGAAGCCGCATGATCGACATGGCTGTGACGCTCTTGCCGGAACCGGATTCACCGACGACGGCGACGGTCTCCTTCGCATTGATGTCGAAGCTGACATCGTTGACGACATTGCGCCATTCACCGCCGACGCGGAAGGCCGTGTTGAGGTTTGAAATCGACAGGATCGGATTGGTCATTGGTGCGGTCATGGCATCAGCCCTCCCGTCGCGGATTGAGAATGTCGCGCAGGGCATCGCCGATCAGGTTGATCGCGACGATGAGCAACAGCAGGACAAGGCCCGGAAAGAAGCTGATCCAGTAGTCACCGGAAAGCAGATATTCGAACCCGTTCGAGATCAACAGACCGAGCGACGGCTCCGTCACCGGCAGGCCGATGCCGAGGAAGGACAGGGTCGCTTCCAGCATGATGGCATAGGCGACACGCATGGTGGCGACAACGATCAGCGGCGGCAGGCAATTGGGCAGAATATGCCGGAAGAGAATGCTGCGATCCGGCAGCGCCATCGAGCGGGCCGCGTCCACATAGGCGCGCTTGCGCTCCACCAGCGCGGAGCCGCGGATTGTGCGTGCATAATAGGCCCATTGCGTGACCACCAGCGCCAGAATGATCTTGTCGACGCCCTGGCCGAGAATGGCGAGGAAGATCAGCGCGATCAGAATGGCCGGGAAGCTGAGCTGGATGTCAACGATACGCATCAGGATGGAATCCAGCCGGCCGCCGGCATAGGCGCTGATAAGGCCGATGGACGCACCGATGACGAGTGCGATCGCCGCACTCGAAAGGCCGACGAGAATACTGGTTCGCAGGCCATAGAGAATGGCGCTGAACAGGTCGCGGCCCTGTGTATCGGTGCCGATCAGATAGGTCAGGCCCGACATGCTTTTCGAAAGCGGCGGCAGGCGGCCGTCCATAATGTCGAGCTGAGCGAGATCGTAAGGGTTCTGCGGCGCGATCATCGGCGCGAAAACGGCGGCGAGAATAAAGACCGTCACCAGCACGATGCCGATCAAGGCGAGCTTGTCATGCAGCAGCGCATAAACGACTTCCCGGCCCGGCGAACGGGAGATCGCGCGGGTATCGGTGTTTGCGGCGGCGTGAACGGAAACAGTCGGGGACTTGCTGTCGGTCATCACGAATTCCCCTCAAGACGGACGCGGGGGTCGACCAAGGAATAAAGAATGTCGACCAGAAGATTGATGACGCTGAACATCACGACGGTGATCATCAGATAGGCGAGGATGACGGGGCGATCGAGAACGCCGATGGCGTCGATGATCAGCTTGCCCATGCCCGGCCACGCGAAGATCGTTTCGGTGACGACGGCGAAGGCAATCAGCGAGCCGAGTTCGAGGCCGATAACGGTAATCAGCGGGATCAGCGTGTTCTTCATGACATGCACGGTAACGATACGGCGCTCCGTCAGACCCTTGGCCCGGGCGAAACGGACAAAATCCAGCTGCATGGTTTCCATCACGCCAGCGCGGGTGAGACGGATGACGAGCGAAATCTTGAACAGCGCCAGATTGAAGGCCGGCAGCAGAAGATGCGACAGGCCGTCCAGCGTGAAGAGGCTGAGCGGTACGCCGAGCACGGACACGGTATCGCCCCGACCTGATGCCGGCAGCCAGCCCAGATAGACGCTGAAGAACATGATCATGACAAGACCGATCCAGAAGGTCGGCAGGCTGAAGCCGAGGATGGAGAAGGTCATGATCGACCTGGAGATAAGGCCCTTCGGCTTCAGGCCGGCATAAACGCCGAGCGGAATGCCGATGACGAGCGCCATGAACAGCGCAACAAAGGCAAGTTCCAGTGTGGCGGGCATGCGGTTCAGGATCAGCGTCAGCGCCGGCTGGTTGAACACGAAGGAATTGCCAAGATCGCCCGAGAGCGCGCGGGTCAGGAACAACCAGTATTGTTCCCAGACCGGCTTGTCGAGACCGAAGGACTGGATGACCTGCAGCCTTTCAGCCGGAGTCGCGGTCGGGCTCAGCAACACGTCGACCGGATTGCCGACGAGGTAGAGGCCGGCAAAGACCAGAACCGACATGACGAGAAGGGTGAGCACGGTCTGCATCGACCGGCTTAGGATATATCCGCTCATGATCTTGAGCCTCCCGGTGTTTGTCCGCCGAGCGCTTCGCCGCCATGACGGGCGATGCGCTCGATCAGCAATTCGATGAAACCGGTCTCGTCAATATCGGTGACGACGGTGGCATTGGCCGCCCGGTCCATCTTCCTGTAGAAATCGGCATAGGTATAACCCATTGTCAGGCCTGTGACCTGCACACCGACAAAAGCTTCGCAACTGGTGAAGAGTTCAGGGCGGATCAGCCACGCAATCGTGGTCGCATCGTGGATCGGCCCGCCCGGGCGACCGAAGCGTTTGACGTCGCTACGGTCGAAGGTGGAGAACAGGTTGAAGAGCGCGCCACCCGCTTCGCCGCCGGCGCGGAATCTTTCAAAATGTTCGGCCGTGAACAGCGCCTTGAACGTCATGTCGAGCGGCATCAGCACGATCGGCACACCAGACTGGAAGACGATCTCGGCGGCATGCGGGTCGGCGTAGATGTTGAACTCCGCCCATGGCGTGCGGTGGCCGAGCGCGGTAAAGGCACCGCCCATGGCAACGATCCGGCCGATGCCGCGCGCGACATCCGGATGCTGGACGAGCGCCAGCCCAATATTGGTCATCGGCCCGATGGCGCAGATGGTGATCTGTTCGCCGGCATCCACTGCCGCACGTGCGGTTCGCACGATGAACTGCACCGCATTTTCTTCTTCCGGCACGACCCCGCCGGCCTTGACCAGCGCGTCATCGAAAGCGCCGATGCGGGCATATTTGCCAAGCACCTGCTCGCGCACCAGCGGTCCGCTGGCGCCGGCATAGACCGGCACGCCGCGCCTGCCGCTCAGGCCCACCAGCTTGCAGGCATTGACGACGGTGTCGTGCAGCGGCACGTTGCCGGCAACGATGGACAGGCCCAGAACCTCGATCTCCGGCGAGGCGAGCGCCATCAGGATGGCGGCGGCGTCATCGACGCCGGGATCCGCATCGATGATGACCTTATGCGCTTTCATGCCACCACCTTTTCGGCGTAACGCGACAGCCGTTCCAGGAAGAAGGCGATGACGCCCTCGGCATCAACCCTGGTGACAATGTCGGCATTGGGTTCAAGACCGCTCTTGCCGTACCAGTCGGCAATCGTCTGTCCCATGCAGAGTTCGCTTTCATATTCGACGAAGACCCGCGCCTTCTGCGTTTCGAACAGATGCGGCGCAAGGATATAGGCCATGACGAGCGGATCATGCAGCGGGCCGCCGCGCGAACCGTAGCGGGGAACGTCATTGCGGTCCCAGAAGGCCATCAGCTCGGCAAGCGTCTGCGAAATGCGACCGCTGACGCGTGAAAACTCGGTGACATGTTCCGGCTTCAGCATCACCTGATGGGTGGCATCAAGCGCCAGCGCCACAATCGGGATGCCGCTTGAAAACACAACATGCACGGCGTGCGGATCGGCCAGAACATTGTATTCCGAGGTCATCGTGCGATTGCCAGGTTCGCGATAGGCGCCGCCCATCATCACGATACGCTCGATGCCCTCGGCGATCTGCGGCTTCATGCGCAACGCGACTGCGACATTGGTCATCGGGCCAAGGCAGCAGAGCGTGATACGCTCGCCCTTTTCAGCCGCCCCGCCCAGCGCTTCGATCAGGAAATCGACGGCGGACATGGTTTCCACCTTTTTGGCAGGCTCGGGCAGAACGGTGTTTCCGAGCCCGGTCTTGCCGTGGAACTGGCCATGGATCGGCTCACGCAGCATCGGGCGGAAACAGCCGGCATAGACCGGGATATCGGTTCGTCCACCAAGCTCGCAGACCTGCAGGGCATTGCGCACCGTCCGCTCCAGCGGCTGGTTGCCACAGACCGGCGTGATGCCAAGGATCTTAAGTTCCGGCGACACGAATGCGGTGAGGAGCGCAATGGTGTCATCGATACCGGGATCACAATCGACGATGATCGAAATCGGCTTCATTCTCAAATGCCTTCAATGTGTGGTGTGGGATGGGAAAAAACTCAGAGCGCGCCGACATCGCGCAGCACGTCGGCGATCTCCGCCCGCGCGGCTTCACTGAGCGGCAACTGCGGATGGATCGGCGCCCCAACGGCGAAACCCTGCAGCTCAAGCGCCGTCTTGATACAGGCGGCAATCGAATATTTCGCGAAGATCTCGTTGACCTTCCACATCGGCCGCTGCATCTCCATCGCCAGCATCCAGTTTCCAGCCCTTGCGGCTTCATAGAGCGCTATGCTCTGCCGGGGTACGATGCAGGCGGGTCCCGCCATCCAGCCCACCCCGCCGATCATCATCACGCAGACCGGAATATGCGCGGAGGCGGCAAAGACCTGCATCCGTCCACGGGTTCGTTCGATGATGGAAAGCAGGCGGCCAGTATTGGTCGAGGCGTCCTTGATGTAGCTGACATTATCGATATGGCTCAGCCGCTCGATCACCGGGAGAGAGAGATCGGAACGCTGGAACTGCGGATTGGTGTAGAGCACCACCGGCCGCCCTTTGGCCGCTTTCGCAATTGCGGTGAAGTAAGCTTCCACACCCTCGTCGCTGACAGGGAAATAGGCTTCGAGAATGGCCAGAATGCCATCCGCCCCCGCTTCCACCATATATTCGGTCTGAGCCACCGCATCGGCGGTCGAGGTCGACGCCACGCCGGCGACAACGGGGACTCGGCCGCGATTGGCCGAAATCACCGTGTCGACGACGCAGCGTCTCTGCTCCTGGGAGAGATAGGCAAATTCGCCGGTGCTACCGAGCGGCGCGAGGCCGTGAACGCCCTCGCCGATCAGATGATCCACCAGATCCGTCAGCACACCTTGCATCACCTTGCCGGATGCATCGACCGGCGAGACGAGATAGGGAAATACACCGCTGAAAGACATGGCGGATCGCTCCTTTTTTCGGATCAGTTCGGCTTCACGTAGTAGGGAAGCGTGTAGCCGTCCGAACGGCCGGCATAGCTGATGTCGCTCTTCACCGCCCATGTATTCGCCAGATAAAAGACCGGGATGACGCCGAGATCGCCCATGGCGACTTCGGTTGCCTTGCGCAGCAGTTCCTCGCGCTTGGCATCGTCAAGCGTCGCGCGCGCCTCATTCAGATCCTTGTCGAATTCCGGGTTGGAATAACGGCCGCGATTGCCCTGCCCCGCCTTCTCGCCATAGGTTTCGAGGATAGGCCCAAGCACGCCGGAGGCTTCGCCGGTTTCGACAGCGGCGCCACCCATGATGAAGCTGAATTCGAGGTTCGAGGCACGGGTGAAATAAACGCTGCCCGGCAGGGTCGCGACTTCGGTTTTGACACCGACGCGGCTGAAGAACTGGCCGATTGCCTGCGCGACCTTGCTATCGTTCGGATAACGGTCGTTCGAGGCGTGGAAGGTTAGCTGGAAACCGTCGGGATAACCGGCCTTTGCCAACAGTTCCTTGGCCTTGTTCGGGTCATAAGCATCGACCTTGATTGCCGGATCGTAACCGAAATAACCTTCGGGAACGACCTGACCGGCCGGAACGCCCTGTCCATCCATGATGCGGTCAACAAGTGCTTCACGGTTGATCGACAGGGACAGGGCACGGCGTACTTCCGGCTTCAGAAGCGGGTTCTTGCCATCCGACCCCTTGGCGAAAGGCGATTCCTCTCGGGCCTGATCCATGTGGAGATACATGATGCGGTTGCCGGCAATATTGACAACCTTCAGCTTGTCGGATGCCTCAAGCCGGCGGGTATCGGCCGTCGGAATGCTTTCGATCATATCGACATCGCCCGAAAGCATGGCGGCAACGCGCGCGCTCGGGTTCTTGAAGACGCGGAACGTCACCTTGTCCCAGGCGGCCTTTTCGCCCCAGTATTCGTCGTTTTTCGCCACCACCACATTATCGTCCGGCGACCAGGAAACGAACTTGAACGGACCGGTGCCGATGACGCCCTTGCCGGAGTTCATCTCGCCCGTCGTCACCTTTTCCATTTCGGCCGGCAGAATGGCGATACGGCTGAGGTTGTTGAGCAGCAGCGGCGTCGGGCCGGCCGTGGTGATGCGTACGGTGAGGGGATCGACGGCGGTCACCTCGGTGATCGCCTTCACATAGGCCGCAAACGAGCTTGGGCTGTTGGTCGAGGCCAGCGGAATGCGCTTGATGCTGGCGACCACGTCCTCGGCGGTAAAATCGCTGCCGTCGTGGAATTTCACGCCTTCGCGCAGCTTGAATTCCCAAGTCTTGTCATCGACGACTTTCCAGGAAGTGGCGAGTGCGGGCTGTATCTGCTGCTTCTCGTCCTGGTTGACGAGGCCATCGAAAATATTGCGCGCCATCGCGCTGTTCGGGCCGACGACGTAAAATTGCGGATCCATGGACGTTGTCGAAGCGGAAAGACCAACGGTGAGGTCCTTTGCCTGACCTGCGAGCGGCATGGCGAAAACAGACGCTGCCAATGCGGCTGCGACAGCAGAAAACTTCATGGTGAGGACTCCTCCGGGTTGTTCCAGCGCGCACTCTCCCCGCGCGATCAAGAGGAGTTAACGCTTCTTTATGGAAAAGAAAAATTGCATTTGGTACAGAGTTCATGCCTGAATGTTATGGGAGGAGCAAAGGTTGCGATTAAAACCACGGCAGGTCGAAGCTTTTCGTAGCGTCATGATGACCGGTGGCATCACGGCTGCGGCGGAAGCCATGAACGTGACGCAGCCGGCGGTCAGCCGGTTGATCCGCGATCTCGAAGACATCGTACAGATGACCCTGTTCGAAAGAGCGGGCGCCCGGCTGATGCCGACTGCCGAAGCGACAAAACTCTATCGCGAGGTGGAGCGCCTCTATCTCGGGCTTGACCAGATCGGGCAGGCCGCCGCCGACATCCGGCTGCACAAGAATACAGTCCTGCGCATCGCCAGCGTCACATCGCTGGTGCGGCCATATCTGCATCAGGCGATCATCGACACGATCGGCGACCGGCCGGATATTCCACTGGTGATCGACGTTGAGAATAGCCGCTACATCTGGGACATGGTCGAGCAGAACCGTTATGATCTCGGCCTCGTCTTTAGTTCTCCACGGATGGTCGAAAAGAATGCCGTCCGCCTCCACAGCGCCGGCGCGGTCGCCGCCATGGCGCCGGGCCATGAGCTGGCCGGACGCAGCGTCATAACGCCGGCCGACCTCATGGATGAACGGGTGCTTATTCCGGGCAGAAACTCACCATTGAGGCTTTCCCTCGACAGGGCCTTTTCGCGTGAAGATCACCAGCCTGTCAGCACGATGGAAACATCCATGCTGAACTGCTGCCATTTCGCAGCAGCCGGCATGGGGATCGGCATCGTTGACAATACCAGCCTCCGCTCCGCCGGGGCCGAGGTTGTTGCAATTCCGTTCGAGCCGAGGATCGAAGTCTCCTATTTCGCGATCCGCCCGAGCGGCGGCCAGAGGATTGCCATTCTCGACGAAATCGTCGGGCGAATGCAGGAGATGCTGCGAGCGGAATGAATGAAACCGCAGACCGCACGGTCATCGGCCCATGCCCTCCGGCATTTGCTCCGCTCAAATGATGCCGCGGCTGCTCAGCCTTTCCTGATCCGCAATCCTTCCAGAAAGGCCCGGAAGCTTTGCACGGCTCGTCTGGACGTCGTTTCGGGGTCGTCGGAGTTCGCGATCCACTGGGCGGCACTGCTGCTCGCCGCATTGATGAAACGGGCGCATGCTTCAGGATCAATGTCGCCGATAGTCCCCTCCTGTTTCAGCGCATCGAGGCTTCGTGCAACGGCTGAGATACAGCCATTGGCATTTGGCCAGCGGGAGGGGTCACCCAGCACGGCCGGTCCGTCGCGGAACATGATACGCTGGATTTCAGGCTCCAGAGCCATGCGGACATAGCCGACATTCTCCTCGATGAAGCCCTCCCATCGCGTCTCGGCCCTTGAAGAGATGTCACAGAGCCTCTTCGTCATTTCGGCATCGATTTCACCCACGACCGCCAGCAACAGGCCTTTTTTATCGCCGAAGTGGTGATAAAGCGCACCGCGGGTCAGTCCCGCTTCGGCCGTGAAGTCGTCCATGGACGCGTCGGCATATCCGATGCTGCCAAACGCCTTGCGGCCGGCGGCCAGAAGCTTCGCCCGCGTCTCGGCAATCATTTCGCTGCGGGGCTTGCGCATTTTTTCTCCTTGCTCGACATACGCCACGTATATTAGTTGACATACGTCGCGTATGCAATTATCTAATTTACATACGCCACGTATGTGTGTGGTGGATACTCCCTAAACAAGGTCCATCCCGATGTCTAATCCATACAGAGAAATTTTCCGGGCTCCCGGCGCCAAAGGCTTTTCCGCCGCAGGTTTCTTCGCCCGCCTTCCGATTGCGATGGCCCCGATCGGCATCGTCGCCATGCTGTCCCAGACCCATGGCGAATACTGGCTTGCCGGTGCCGTTTCGGCGACCTTCGCGCTGACCAATGCGGCCGTTGCGCCGCAGATTTCCCGTCTGGTGGATCGCAGGGGCCAGAGCCGCGTCCTCATCCCGGCCACCATCCTATCGGTGATCGCCTTTGCGATCTTGATCATTGCCACGAACCAGAAGTGGCCCGTCTGGACACTGTTTCTTTCGGCCTTCCTCGCCGCCGCCATGCCGAGCATTCCGGCGATGATGCGCGCCCGCTGGACGGAGATTTTCCGTGACAGGCCAGAGCTTAACACGGCCTTCGCCTTTGAATCCGCCGCAGACGAGCTGGTCTACATTTCCGGCGCATCGCTTTCCGTCGGCCTTGCGGTCTCGCTCTTTCCGGAAGCCGGCATGATGATCAGCACCACCTTCCTTGCGCTCGGCACCTTTGCCTTCCTTCTGCAAAGATCAACGGAACCCAAGGTGCGCCCGATTGAAAGCGGAGGCAGGCAGCGTTCCGCGATCTTCCTGCGTCCCGTCCAGATCATTACACTTGCCCTGATCTTCGTCGGTTCGACCTTTGCCACGGCCGAGGTGAGCGCCGTTGCCATCACCAAGGCACTCGGCCAGCCTGAAGCTGCGAGCCTCGTCATCGGCGTCTATGCCATTGGTTCGTTCGTCGTCGGCCTGCTACTTGGCGCGATCAACCCCAAAATACCGCTGCATCGCCAGTTGCTGATTGCCGTCAGCGTCCTTGCGCTGACGGCTCTACCGCTGCTCTTTGCAACCACGGCAGTAGCCCTGCTGGCCTTCGCCGTGTTCCTCAGCGGTGTTGCAATCTCCCCCATCTTCATCACCGCATTCGGCCTGATCGAACGCCGCGTGCCGGAATCGATGCTGACGGAAGGCGTGACCTGGGTGATGACCGGCATCGGTATCGGCATGGCGCTCGGCGCCTTCATCTCCGGCTGGGTGATCGACAATTTCGGCCCGGGCAATGGCTTCTGGGTGTCGGTTGCCGCAAGCCTGTCGACAGTCACCATCATCGCCCTCGGTCAGCGCAGCCTCTCCGCAGAGGGCAGGCACGCCGACACGATATCCGTGGCGCAGCCTGCCGAGTAATGCCCTCAATCATGGACTGCCGCGATCCTCGCGGCAGCTCGTCTCAAGCCGAGCCTGCCGGTGTTTCATTGGACGGTTATCCGCCTCATCCAGACCATGACAGCCACCGCGCCGCCATCTGCATGCCCCTTCGCGCGTTCGCCGAGATAGCTGGCGCGCCCGAGGCGCGGCGTCATATCCTTCGTCGCTTCCGCTCCAGCCTCACCGGCTGCGACCGCTTCGCCCCACGCAACCTCGACGGACTGCCCCTCGGCCAGCCTGTCACGGAAAGTGGTGGCGGCGGGATGAAGGGCATCCACCATCGTTCTGTCACCGGGTTTTGCGCCGCCAAGCTCGGAAACAGCTTCAACCGCAGCGACAAACGCCTCCGCCAGCTCTTTTGCCGTCGGTGCATCTGAGCCCGCAAGATGCCGGGCGGCCCGCATGAGGCCCGTTGCGTAGAATGGGCCTGAGCTACCGCCGATCGCCTTCCTCATGGCATCACCCATCGCCGACAGCCCGCTCGAGACATCCGCGAAGGCCTGAGCCGGAAGCGCGAGGACCGCTTCGGCGCCACGCTTCATGCTGGTGCCGAGATCGCCGTCGCCTGTAACGCTGTCGAGGTCCGTCAGCTGCTGTTCAGCGGCAATCAGGGCCTTTGCGACATCTTCCGCCACCTGCCGAAGACGCGCGCCTGCGGCGGTCATTTCCCGGTCTGGCTGGGCTTCAACCGGGAGTATGGACGAGGCAAGCATGCTATGTCTGTTTACAGCACCACCGCGTGGCCAGGCGGTCGCATCCGTTGTCGCGTCGATGAGTTCGAGAGCCCGGTCATCAACCTGCATGATGGAAAGCGAAAAGCCCGGCATGTCCAGCGCCGACAGGAATGTGCCCGCCCACGCACGCTCGACGCTTACCCCTTTCGCCTCGAGAGTGCTGAGCGCCGAACGGGCAACAATCGACAGCTCCATTGGCGGCGTCGAGCCCAAACCATTGACCAGCAGCACGACGCGATCTCCGCTCTTCAGCTTTCCGTCGGCCTCGATCGTGTTCAGCACAAGCGATGTCAGATCATCCGCAGAAGCGATCTCCATTCTGCGGACACCCTGTTCGCCGTGAATGCCGAGACCGACCTCGATCTCCCGCTCGCCAAGCGTAAAACCTGGTTTCCCGACAGCCGGCAGGGTGCATGAACCGAGCGAAATTCCCATTGACGAGAGCCCGGCCGCAGCCCCTCGCGCCACCTGCGCAACTTCGCTTAGAGGCAACCCAAGCTCGGCTGCAGCACCGGCCAACTTGTGCACCAGCACCGTTCCGGCAATGCCACGGCGGCGGTCGACGGGCACGGTGTCTTTCAACGCCACATCGTCGGCGACGACAACGATCTCGACGGGAATTCCTTCCGCCCGGGCAAGCTCTGCCGCAAGGCCGAAATTAAGCCGGTCACCCGTGTAGTTCTTGACGATGACCAGCGCACCCGCCGGCCCCGCAGAAGCCC
>Ga0209070_100526_pt1 | contig 19658 bp, 16 predicted proteins | sample SynthPrep_5_END__FD_187205 | JGI IMG/M metagenome (GOLD analysis project Ga0209070, IMG submission 187205) | Synthetic microbial communities from Ohio, USA - SynthPrep_5_END_DS10_MetaG (SPAdes) (version 2) | ecosystem: Engineered > Bioreactor > Aerobic > Activated sludge | place: USA: Ohio... | reverse complement strand
GAATTTCCGGTTGATCTGAGGGGCGCATGGTCTTAAAGTCCGCGCCCGAACGTCCATGCTGGAAACGATCCATCCGGCTCAAGTACTGACGACGAGAGGTTGCCGGCCGGCTAGTGGTCGGTACCGGTGATGCTCGGCGACATGCCTTGGGAAGTAGGCGAACCAAAGTGGGGAAACTGTCAGACGTTCAGGCCAGCGTTTAGCGCGGCCAGCCCCGACACGTAGCGGAACCTGTAAGCGGTTCTGCTGCCCGAATCAATGTGTTCCCGGTTTTGCCATTGGAGTCCCCAGCATGTCGATCAAGGTCGAAGACTATTACGCACCCGCCACTTTCCAGCGCATGAAGGCATTCGCCGATCAGCACGAAACCCCGTTCGTGGTGATCGACCGACAGATCATCGCTGATGCCTACGATCAGCTGGGCACCTGCTTCCCCTTCGCCAAGATCTACTACGCGGTCAAGGCCAACCCGGCCGTCGAGATCATCGAGTTGCTGCGTGACAAGGGCTCGAGCTTCGACATCGCCTCGATCTACGAGCTGGACAAGGTCATGGCCACCGGCGTCGGCCCCGAGCGCATCAGCTACGGCAACACCATCAAGAAGGCGCGCGACATTCGCTACTTCTATGAAAAAGGCGTGCGCCTGTTCGCCACCGACTCCGAAGCCGACCTGCGCAACATCGCCAAGGCCGCGCCGGGTTCGAAGATCTACGTGCGTATCCTCACCGAAGGCTCCACCAGCGCCGACTGGCCGCTGAGCCGCAAGTTCGGTTGCCAGCCGGACATGGCCCTGGACCTGCTGATCCTGGCCAAGCAACTGGGCCTGGTGCCGTACGGCATTTCCTTCCACGTCGGTTCGCAGCAGCGCGACATCGATGTGTGGGACGCCGCCATCGCCAAGGTCAAGGTGATCTTCGAGCGCCTCAAGGAAGAGGACGGCATCACCCTGCAGATGATCAACATGGGTGGCGGCTTCCCGGCCAACTACATCCAGCGCACCAACGACCTGGAAACCTACGCAGCGGAAATCACCCGCTTCCTCAAGGAAGATTTCGGCGATGATCTGCCGGAAATCATCCTCGAGCCGGGCCGCTCGCTGATCGCCAACGCCGGTGTGCTGGTCTCGGAAGTGGTGCTGGTGGCGCGCAAGTCGCGTACCGCCGTCGAGCGCTGGGTGTATGCCGACGTCGGCAAGTTCAGTGGCCTGATCGAAACCATGGACGAGTCGATCAAATTCCCGATCTGGACCGAGAAGAAGGGCGAGATGGAAGAAGTGGTGATCGCCGGCCCGACCTGCGACAGCGCCGACATCATGTACGAGCACTACAAGTATGGCCTGCCGCTCAACCTGGCCAGCGGCGACCGCCTGTACTGGCTGTCCACCGGTGCCTACACCACCAGCTACAGCGCGGTGGAATTCAATGGCTTCCCGCCGCTGAAATCCTACTACCTGTAAGGCGCTGCAAGCCTTAACCGTAGCCGGAGGCCATCCCGCGTAGCGTGCGCTTATAGCGCTGGTGCGTGCGGCGCACTCTACAGGCGCTATGCCTGCCATGCTGCGTGACAGACGCCCACTTCGTGTGGGCGTTTTCATTTCTGCCCAGAGCCTCTCACCTGCGCTGAATCAGCGACCTAGAGCGCTCCATCTGGAACAGGGGAAAGGCGCTGACATTTTGTTACAAAGAAGTTTATGCAAATCATTCGTAATGATTGATTAAGATTGAATCTCAAATACTATCGCGCACAGTTTCCATCTGGAGTGACTCTCGTGAGCGATAAACACAACAAGCGTGCACCTTTCCCCCAGCGTCGTCTGCTGGCCTCGGCCGTCAGCCTGGCTCTGCTATCCGGTTTCGCCGTGGCCCAGGAGTCGGCAGTCGAACTGGACGACGTAACCGTTCAGGGGCAGCAGGAGAACGGGCTCAAGGTCGACAAGGCGTCCTCGCCGAAACAGACCGCCGCATTGCTCGATACGCCGCAAACGGTCAACGTCATTCCGGAAACCCTGTTCCGTCAGCAGAACGCCCGCACCCTGACCGATGTGCTGAAGAACACCCCCGGCATCAGCTTCAACGCCGGCGAAAACGGCTTTGCCAGCGGCACCAACAACTTCAGCCTGCGCGGTTTCGATACCAGCGGCAGCATTTTCGTCGATGGTGCGCGTGACAATGGCAGCTACACCCGCGACGTGTTCAACGTCGAGCAGGTCGAGGTATTCAAGGGCCCGGCCGCCGACAACGGCCGCGGCGGCGCCGGTGGTTACGTCAACCTGGTGACCAAGACGCCAACCCTGGAAAGCTTCATCGCCGGCGGCGCCAGCTTCGGCTTCGACCAGTACGACTCCGAGGCGCGCCGCCGCGCCACCCTGGACACCAATCAGATCATCCACGACAGCGCCGCCTTCCGCCTCAACCTGCTGGTGGAAGACAGCGGCGTGGCGGGTCGTGAGCACGCCGAGAAGAACAGCTGGGGTATCGCCCCGTCGCTGGCCTTCGGCCTGGGCACCGACACCCGCGCGATCTTCGCCTACGAGCACGTGCAGATGAACGACCGCCCGGACTGGGGCGTTTCCGGCGCGTCGGTCAAGGGCATGAAGGGCGACACGCCCTACAACCCGGCGCTGTCCGGGGTCGACCGTGACGAGTTCTACGGCCTCAAGTCGGACTTCGACGACACCACCAGCGATGCGCTGCTGGTGCGTCTGGAACACGACCTCTCGACCGGCATGACCCTGAGCAACCAGACCCGCTGGGCGCGCGTCGACCGCCAGGCGCGCTACACCGTGCCTTTCCAGTACCTGGGCGGCGACCAGCTGCGTACCGACACCCAGTTCTACGACCGGGTCAACACCAGCCTGAGCAACCTGACCAACCTCTCGGCGCAGTTCGCCACCGGTTCTATCAAGCACAACCTGGCAGCCGGCCTGGAGCTGACCCGCGAGGAGTCCGAGGCCGGCACCTACGCCGAGGTCAACCCGGGCAACGTCAATATCTTCGATCCGGACTGGGAGCGTAGCGGGCCGGTTTCCAAGAACAGCCGCCTGCGCGAGCGCAGCGACGTGACCGTCGACACCGTGGCGCTGTACGTCTACGACACCCTGGAGTTCACCCCGCAGTGGCAACTGACCGGCGGCCTGCGCCTGGAGCAGTACGACGTCGATATCCGCAGCCGTAACGTCCAGACCGGCGCCGCTGTGGGCGCCGACGGCTTCGACGACCGCGAGTTCAGCATTGGCGGCAAACTCGGCCTGGTCTACAAGCCGGCGGAGAACGGCAGCCTGTATGCCGCCTACGGCGTGTCCACCCAGCCGCCCGGCTCCTACCTGTCCAACCCGGACATCTCGCGGGTCAACGGCCAGGCCTTCCCCGGCTTCGTCCCGGGCGCCGATCCGGTGCGCGCGCACAACTACGAAGTCGGCACCAAGTGGGACTTCTTCGACAAGCGCCTGTCCACCACCGCGGCGCTGTTCTACACGGTGAAGAAGGATGTGGCCATCACCGGCCGCGACGCCGGCGAGACCAGCGACAGCCTCAAGGGCTATGGTGAGCAGGTGGTCAAGGGCCTGGAACTGGGCGCCTCGGGCCAGATCACCGAGGCCTGGAACGTCTACGGCGGCATCGTCTTCATGGACAGCGAGCGCAAGCACAGCGCCTATCTGGACGAGGTGCGTCGCCGTGCCAACGCCGGCGACTACGGCACTGCGCTGCGCACCGACGGCGACGAGCTGGCCTTCACGCCCAAGGTCTCCGGCAACCTGTGGACGACCTACCGCCTGCCGGTCGGCCTGACCCTGGGCCTGGGCGCTCAGCACGTCGGTTCGTCCTACCTGGGCCGCCCGGACGATGCCAGCCGCATCGTCGCCAACGGCCTGCATGGCAAACTGCCGAGCTACACCACCTTCGCCGCCATGGCCAGCTATGAGGTCAATGCCAATGTGGACGTGCGCCTGAACGTCGACAACCTGACCGACGAGGAATACGCCGTCTCCAGCAACTGGAACGGTCGCCGCGTGCTGCTGGGCGACCCGCGTACCTTCACCCTGAGCACCAACTTCCGCTTCTAAGCACGCTTGAGTGGTACAACGCCCCGATTGCAGCGCTCTCGGGGCGTTTTCATTTTGGTGGCGACAGCAGATCGGGCTTCTGTCCGAGTGCTGCAGCCCTTTAGAATCATTCGCAACGGCGATTGGCCTGGAGAACCCCGAACATGATGCTGAGCATTCCCGACGTGCTGAATGCCGAACAGCTGCAGCAGTGCCGCACCGCGCTCGCCGGCGGCAACTGGCAGGATGGCCGGCTGACGGCTGGGCACCAGGCGGTGAACGTCAAGGCCAACCAGCAGCTCGCTCAGGATGATCCACTGACGCAGCAGCTGGGCGATTTCATCCTGGCCTGCCTGGCCCAGCATCCGCGTTTCATGGCTGCCGCGTTGCCGCTGAAAGTGGTACCGCCGCGCTTCAACCGCTATGCCGAGGGCGGCACCTACGGCGACCATATCGACAATGCGGTATTCAGCGTGCCGGGCACGCCGCATCGTATTCGTGCCGACCTGTCGGCCACCCTGTTCTTCAGCGAGCCGGACGAGTACGACGGCGGTGAACTGGTGGTGCAGGACCAGCGCATCAAACTGCCGGCCGGCCATCTGGTTCTCTATTCCAGCGGCAGCCTGCATCGGGTCGAACCGGTGACCCGCGGCGCGCGTCTGGCCTCGTTCTTCTGGGTGCAGAGCCTGGTGCGCCAGGACGAGCAGCGCAACGTGCTGCTGGAACTCGATGACAGCATCCAGGCGCTGCGCCAGCAGGTGCCAGACAGCCCAGAACTAGTGCGCTTGACCGGGGTTTACCACAACCTGCTGCGGCAATGGACGCAGACCTGAACGCTCGATCCATCACCCTGATCGAACGTTGCCCTCCATGCACCGACCCGCCGAGAAACAGCATGCCATTGCCCAAGCTGCAGCAGATTCCGCCGACCATCGCCGCTGTCGTCGACTACGAGCCCTATGCCCGCGAACGCATGAGCGAACAGGCCTGGGCCTACCTGGCCGGCGGCGCGGCGGATGAGCTGACCCTGGCGGACAACCGGGCGGCGTTCGAGCGTCTGCGCCTGCGTAGCCGAGTGCTGCAAGACCTGAGCGGCGGCAATACGCGCCTGCGTCTGTTCGGCCAGGATTTCGCCCACCCGATCTTTCTTGCGCCGGTGGCGTACCAGAAGCTCGCCCATCCCGATGGCGAGTTGGCCAGCGTACTTGCGGCGGCTGCACTGGGCACGGGCATGGTGGTCAGCACCCAGGCCAGTGTCGAGCTGGAAGCCATCGCGGCGCAGGCGCAGGCGCCGCTGTGGTTCCAGCTGTATATCCAGCCTGATCGCGAGTTCACCGCGGCCTTGATCCGCCGTGCAGAAAGCGCCGGCTACCAGGCGCTGGTGCTGACGGTGGATGCCCCGGTCAACGGCGTGCGCAATCGCGAGCAGCGCGCCGGCTTCGCCCTGCCGGCGGGCGTCGAGGCGGTCAATCTGCGTGGGATGCGACCCTTGCAGGCGCAGGCCGACCCGCAGAACAGTAGCCTGCTCCTGGGCGGCCCACTGCTGGCCGCGGCACCGACCTGGGCCGACCTCACCTGGCTGCGCGAGCAGACGCGTTTGCCCATTCTGCTCAAGGGCATCTTGAGCGGCGCCGATGCCGAACAGGCGCTGGCGGCGGGCGTGGATGGCCTTATCGTCTCCAACCATGGCGGGCGTACGCTGGATGGCCTGCCAGCGACCATCGAGGTGCTGCCCGAAATTGCGGCAGTTGTGCAAGGACGGATGCCACTGTTGCTCGATGGTGGTATTCGCCGTGGCAGCGATATCCTCAAGGCGCTGGCGTTGGGAGCGGATGCCGTGCTGGTCGGCAGGCCCTACGTCTTTGGTTTGGCAGCGGCCGGTGCGGTCGGGGTGGCGCATGTGCTGCAACTGCTGCGCGCGGAGCTGGAGGTGGCCATGGCTCTGACCGGTTGCGCCGACCTGGCCAGCATCGGGCCGGATGTGATCTGGCGTCCTGCCACTCGCTAGACGAACGTTCTTTGGCAGATGGCTTCTACGGCCAATGTTTGCGCCATGCCGAGTTGGCTACGACTTACTACTCGATGATCTGCCGCTGATGACTGCAGTGGTGTGGCTTCCCACCTGCAGGGTCGGCAATTGCTAGAAAGCAGAACGCCAGCCCCAGGGCTGGCGTTTTGCGTTGTGGGGTGACAGTCAGAATTCGACTACTGCCGACAGCCACAGGCGGCGACCTTCTTCCACGGTGCCGGTGGTGGACTGGCCGCTCTGGATGTAATAGGACGACCAGGCCGGGTTGCCACTGTTGTCCGTATACACCTTGCCGTCGAGGAAGTCCTTGTCGAACAGGTTGTAGATGCTGGCGTTCAGGGTCACGTTCTGCGAAGCCTTGAACGAGCCGCCGAGGTGGAATACTTCGTAGGCCTTGAGGTCGCCGACCTGTTCATGGACTGCCAGATCGGCGGCCGACAGGTTGGCCGTGCGCTGCAGGAAGCGGGCACGTTCACCCCGGTATTCGCCGGAGAACCAAAGGCTCAGGCGGTCGGTCGGCTTCCAGTTCAGCTTGGCATGCGCCATGTGCTGAGGCGTGTTGGTCAGCGGTGCGCCCTTGTTGGCGCCGCTGCTCTGCTCGCTGTCGGTGTAGGTGTAGTTGCCCGACAGCGTCCAGCCCGGTGCGAACTGCCAGCTACTGGCCAGTTCCAGGCCTTGGGTAACGGCCTCATCGACGTTGACCAACGGCGCACAGCCGGGGTTTGGGGTGCCGTTGGTGTTCTGATTGTCCAGGCACAGCGGGTGATCGACGATGTTCGGGCCCGTTGCGATCTTGTCCTTGAACTTGTTGTGGAACAGGGTGGCATTGGCCTTGAAGCCAGCGAGGCTGTCGAAGTAGGCACCAATCTCGGTGCTGGTGCTGGTTTCCGGCTTGAGGTCCGGGTTGCCGACCGTGACTGCGCGACCCTGCGCGGTGATGCCGTTGATGCCATCGTGCAGGTCGTTCAGGTCGGGCGTTTTATAGCCACGGCTGACACCACCCTTGAGGGTCCAGTTGTCGGTGGTATTCCACACCAGGTAAGCGCGCGGGCTGACATGGCCGCCGAAGGTTTCGTGATCGTCGTAGCGCACGCCGAGGGTGAGTGCGAGATCGTCACGCAGGCGCCATTCGTCCTCGGCGAACAGCGCCCACATGCTTTGCTCGTAATCCTTCTGCGCCAGGCTGTCGGTCATCTCGGCTTCCCACCATTGACCGCCAATGCTGGTGATATGGCTTTCACCCAGCGGGGCGACCAGCTTGGTGTCGAGCACCAGATTGCTGGTTTTCAGTTCGCGATCATCGCCGACGACGGCCCAGGGGGCGGAGGGCAGCGGCTGGCCGATATCGCCACCGGCGTTACGGCCGGGGATGGTGCGTCCGAAGGTTTCCGTGGTGCTGTGGGTCAGGCTGCTGTCCCAGGTGCCGAAGCCCAGGCGTGCGGTGTGGCTGAGGGCGTACTGATCGCGCTCGAAGCGCAGCTCTTCCTTATAGCCGCTGGCGCGGGGAGCAGTCGGGCCGCAGCCGGTGGTGGGGGCGCTGTTGCCCGTGTTGGTGCCGTCGAGGCTGCCGAGCTGGCAATCGTCGTTGTTGTAAACCTGGCGACCGCGTTCGATATCGAGCGCGAAGTCATGATCCTCATGGGGGGTGAAAGTCAGCCGGCCTCCGACGTTATTGTTGCGACCCTCGACCGGCGAGGCGCCGCGACGGCTCACCGTGCTGTCGTTGTCGAAGCTCAGGTCCGACGCGTTGCGATCATACAGACTGCCACGCAGTTGCAGGCCGAGCAGGCTGTCGACCAGTGGGCCACTGGCATACAGGCTGGCCTTGCTGGCATCGCCGAAGTCGTGGTTCTCCTGATAGGTATGATCCAGGGTCAGAGAGCCCGCCCATTCCTTGCCGACCTTGCGGGTGATGATGTTGATCACCCCGCCCATGGCGTCGGAGCCATACAGGGTCGACATTGGCCCGCGGATCACTTCGATACGCTCGATGGCCGACAGCGGCGGCATGAAGCTGGTGGAGGTTTCGCCGAAACCGTTGGGCGTGACGTTGCCGGCTGCATTCTGCCGGCGGCCATCGATCAGGATCAGGGTGTACTCGCTGGGCATGCCGCGAATGCTGATGTTCAGACCGCCAGTCTTACCGGTGCCCTGGCGTACGTCGATGCCTTCGACATCCTCGAGTGCCTCGGCGAGATTGCTGAAGCTCTTCTGCTGCAACTCCTCGCGGCTGATCACGCTGATGCTGGCCGGGGCTTCGGTGATCTTCTGCTCGAAGCCGGAAGCACTGACTACCACATCGCCCAGGGCGATAGGCTCGTTTGCCTGGGCGCCGAAACTGGCGGCCAGAGCAATGGCGCTGGCCAAGGCGGTGCGGGAATTGAGGGCGGACATCGATCTACTCCTGGCAGTAAGAGGGTGCAGGCGGAACGGTTGCAAACGGCCGGGATGATAGTGATTTGCATATAAGGTTCAATTGCGGATGATATCGATGGGCATGGCAACCGGCTGGAGAGGCCGTGGTGGTTGGGCTGCAGGCAGGTGTAAATTTTGTAAATGCGATTAATTCTCGAGTGTTGCTCGGGCTTTACGCAGGCTTTCCAGGCGCTCTAAGCTGCCGGCATGAACCCTATTCTTCTCAACTGCGACATGGGCGAGGGCTTCGGCGCCTGGCGCATGGGCGACGATGAACTGGCCATGCCGCTGATCGATCAGGCCAACCTGGCGTGCGGCTTCCATGCGGGCGATCCGCTGATCATGGCGCGCAGCGTCGAGCTGGCGGTGGCGCATGGCGTGAGCATTGGCGCGCATCCTTCCTATCCGGATCTGCAGGGCTTTGGTCGGCGTCATCTGCAGTGCTCGCCGGAAGAGGTTCGCGCGCTGGTGCTGTATCAGGTGGGGGCGCTGGATGCCTTTTGCCGAGCGCGCGGCTGTCAGCTGGCTTACGTCAAACCGCATGGCGCGCTTTACAACGATCTGGTTCGTGATGATGCGCTGCTCACCGCGGTACTCGATGCCTGTGCCAGCTACCGCAAGGGCCTGCCGCTGATGGTGCTGGCGCTGGCTGACAATGATCGGGAGCTGCGTCTGGCCGACGAGGCCGATGTGCCGCTGATGTTCGAGGCGTTCGCCGACCGCGCCTATCTGTCAGATGGGCAACTGGCGCCGCGCCGGCTCAGCGGCGCGGTGCACCATGATCCCGAGCGAATCCTGGACCAGGCGTTGGCCATTGCCAGCGGCGAGTCCTTTGCCGACATCGATGGCAAGCCGCTGCGGCTGCGGGCTGACAGCCTCTGCGTGCATGGCGACAATCCCGAGTCGCTGGCGGTGTTGCGCCGTTTGCGCGCGCGGCTGGATGCGCTTTGAGGGGTCAGATGGGCTGCCAGTCCAGGGTCAGCTCCTCCTGCCAGGCGAAGCGTTCGAAGTGACTGCCGACGACACCCTCCAGGCGTTGCAGGTCTTCGCTGTTGGCGCTTTCCACCTGTAGGCGCAAGCCCTGGTTCTCCGCCTTCAAGGTCGCCACACCGGCGCCGAATTCGATACGGCCCTGGTGCTCGTCGAAGCTGACTGGAATCTTGTGCGCGAAGTGTTTGCACAGACGGCTGATATAGCGCGCCGGGGTATCGGTAGCGACGAAGGCACTGCTGCTGAATAGGGTCATGCAAAATCCTCTTGGGCTGTGTCTTTCCTGATAGCTGCCGTGTTGCGACAGCGCGGCGTGGTTCAGTACGCCAGGGTAAAGCGTTGGCGAATGTGCTGCGGCTGCTCGACTTCGTCCAGCAGTGCTACGGCTAGGTCGGCCACCGAAATGCTGCCCGGCTCATCGCCATTCATAAGCAACTCGTCTCGGCCCAGGCGGAACTTGCCGGTACGTGGGCCTGGAACGAGCAGTGCGGCTGGTGAGAGAAAGGTCCACTCCAGATCCTGTTCGCCGCGCAGGATTTCCAGCGTCTGGCGCGCACCTTCGGCGCCTTCCTTGTAATCGGCAGGAAAGTCCGGTGTATCGATCAATTGCACGTTGGGGGCGACGTACAGACTGCCGGCACCACCGACCACCAGCAGACGTTTGACGCCTGCCTGCTTGCTCGCCGCGATGATCGAGCGGCTGCCGGCGATGAACTGCTCGCGAATCTCCGCCACGCCCCAGCCTGGGTTGAAGGCGCTGATTACCGCGTCGTGGCCGTGCAACTGCCGGGTCAGTGCTGCGCTGTCGTGAACGTCCGCCTCAACGACGGTGAGTTGCGGGTGTACGCTCAGCTTTTGTGGCTGGCGTACCAGCGCGGTGACCTGATGACCGCGACTCAGTGCCTCTTGCAGCAGCGGCGCGCCGACATAGCCAGTGGCACCGATCAGTGCGATTCTCATTGGGATAATCTCCAATAGTGACGATGAACACATGATCGCTGCTGGATAAACCCCGGAAAAAGTGGCCTGATGCACATGGATAATTAAGCGGGACTTCATAATGGAGCAGCTCAAGCGCATGGCGTTGTTCGCCACCGTGGTGCAGAAGGGTTCGATGGTCGCGGCTGCCGAAGCCATGGGCATGACGGCTTCGGCGGTCAGTCAGCAGATACGCCGACTGGAGGAGGCCACTGGCGTCACGCTGCTGCACCGCACCACACGCAAGCTGACCCTTAGCGAGGCGGGTGCGCAGTTCTATGAAAGCTGCCGACAGATAGTCGAGCTGGCCGAGCAAGCGGAGCAGCGCCTGGCCGAGCAGCGTGATGCGCCAGTGGGCGAGTTGCGTGTCGCCGCCCCGGTCGGGTTTTCCGGGCCACTGCTGAGCGAAGCGCTGGCGCCGTTGCTCAGTGCTCATCCGGGGTTGAGCCTGAGCCTGTTCTTTCACGATGAACAGATCGACCTGATCGAGTCGCGCATTGATCTCGCCATCCGTGTCGGCCGCCAGGAGGACTCCAGCCTGGTGGCCCGTTACGTGACCGATTGGCGCATGATCCTGTGCGCCGCTCCGGCCTACCTGGCACGCGTCGGTTTACCAATCGAACCGTCGCAATTGCTCAAGCTCGACTGGATCGGCCTACATCTGGAACGCAGCCAGCACCTGACCTTGCTTGGCCCCGGTGGAGTGCAGCAGCGCCTGCGGCTGGAGACGCGCATCAGCTGCAACAACATCCTGGCCGCGCGCCAATTCACGCTGGCGGGTATGGGCGTGTCGCTGCAGCCGGTGCCGGAAGTCCGTGAACTGCTGGCTCGCGGCGAGCTGTTGCCGCTGTTGCCGGATTGGCAACTCGAGCCTATCGGTCTGCATATCGTCACGCCACGGCGCGATGCGCAACCGGCCAAAGTGCGCTATGCCATCGAGGCGCTCAGGCGTCATCTGGTCAGTGCATGATGATCAACAGTCGGCATACGCCTCTGGCTATGCGAGGATGGCGCCATAATCATTTTCTCCGTCAGAAAGGACCCGTGATCCACACCGATGAAGACGCCCAAACGTATTGAACCCCTGGTCGAGGATGGCCTGGTGGATGAGGTGCTGCGACCACTGATGAGTGGCAAGGAAGCAGCGGTCTATGTGGTGAGGTGTGGCGACGAGCTGCGCTGCGCCAAGGTCTACAAGGAAGCCAACAAACGCAGCTTCCGCCAGGCATCCGAATATCAGGAAGGCCGCAAGGTGCGTGGCAGCCGCCAGGCGCGGGCCATGGCCAAGGGCAGCAAGTATGGGCGCAAGGAGCAGGAGCAGGCCTGGCAGAATGCCGAGGTCGCCGCGCTGTTCCGCCTGGCCAATGCCGGTGTGAGGGTGCCCAAGCCCTACGACTTTCTCGACGGCGTGCTGCTGATGGAGCTGGTGGGCGACGGCGAGGGCGATGTTGCGCCGCGGCTCAATGACGTCGACCTGCACCCGGACGACGCCCGTGAATTTCACGCCTTCATGATCCAGGAGATCGTCAAGATGCTCTGCGCCGGCCTGGTGCACGGCGACTTGTCGGAGTTCAACGTGCTGCTCGGCCCTGAGGGCCCGGTGATCATCGACCTGCCGCAAGCCGTGGACGCCGCCGCCAACAACCACGCCTTCAGCATGCTCGAGCGCGACGTGCGCAACATGGCCGAGTACTTCGGCCAGTTTGCCCCGGAGCTCAAGTACACCAAGTACGCCAAGGAAATGTGGGCGCTGTACGAGGCTGGCAAACTGCTGCCCGATACGGCGTTGACCGGCGAGTTCGCCGAGCCTGAGGACGCTGCCGACATCGACGCGGTGATGCGCGAGATCAAGGCCGCCCTGGCCGAGGAAGCGAAAAAGCAGGCGCTACTCAACGCCGAAGACGAACCCAAGGACGCCGAACCGATACCGCCCTGGATGCGCTGATAAAGCTTTTGCCGAGCTCTGCTCCGTAGGGTGCGCCGTGCGCACATCCTCACGCTGCTCCCGGTGCCATGGGAAGGGCTTTAGAACTGGCGTCGCCACTGACGTAGGGCGGGTGCAACCCGCCGTTGTCGGTCTGGCGGGTTTCACCCGCCCTACGGCTGACGGTGCGACGAACATCCCGCCGCGCCGCAACTCACTCCTTCCTCCAGGCCCTGCAGAATCGGACAATCCGGCCGGCTATCGCCCTGGCAACTGTTCGCCAGATCCACCAGCGTATCGCGCAAGGCGCTCATCTCGGCGATCTTGCGTGAAAGAGTGGCGATATGCTCCTCGGCCAGCGCCTTCACATCGGCACTGGCGCGCTGCTTGTCCTGCCACAGCGCCAGCAGCTTGCCGACTTCTTCCAGAGAAAACCCCAGATCCCGTGCGCGTTTGATAAAGGTCAGACGGTGCAGATCGCCCGCGCTGTACTGCCGATAACCACTCTCCGACCGCCCGGCATGGGGCAGCAGGTCGATGGACTCGTAGTAGCGAATCATCTTGGCACTGAGGCCGGTGTGTTTGGCGGCTTGGCCGATGTTCATGGTTGATTTCGCATCGAATGGAATGACGGGGAAGTATCTCAGAAATATCCAAGGGTCTTCCCCTCCGGCGGAGTAGTCAGTCGTACCATTTCACTGCTGCGGTCTACCTCTTTTTCGCGCCTGACCTCAGGAGAGATGAGCAAACCGGTCATGCGTACTGGCGAGCTGGAGGGCTGGAAATTTTGGCCAGCTGTTCTGCCTCTCGGTTCTCATCCAGGGAGCGCCATTGAGCTACCAGCTCATGCAGATCCTCTCTCTCGATCAAGTCGCCAAAAACGTCTTGGGCGGTCAGCGGTCGTTCTGCCTGGTTTAGCAGGCGCATCTTGGCACGCTCCAGTGCTTCACGCTGTTGCCGGCCCAGGGTTCGCGCCAGGGTGATGCCCTCGTTATACATCTGCCTCAGCTGCAGATCGGATTTGTTGTAGAAGCGCGTGTCGTGACGCTTTCTGATTTCATGGCGGAATTCGACGAAGCTGCGTGGTTGCCAGCTAGCCAATTGTTCTTCAGCACGCTGAATCAGGTTGTGGATGTCCTGAATCTCGGCGGGAGAGAACAGCGCACCTTCGCGATTTTCCACGCCGGCATGCCAGCGCAGCAGGGTGGTGAGCATGGCGCGGCTGTAACCGCCGTCGCTGGAGTGTTCCGCGGCGGAGAATGCCTGGTTCACCAGCGACATGCGCTTTGGCATGTCGCCCTGCAGATCGACGGCTCCGGTATAGCTTGCACAGGCCCGCTCATCGAGAATTGCGCAGCCGGGTTGCCAGAGAATGGCTGTCTCGCTTCCGGCCCCCGGTTTGCGCGGCACGAAGTGGCGTTGCTCGCCGTGGTGCTCGTAAGGGTCGCCCTTCAAATTGAGCAGGCCACCCAACAGCAGTGCGATACCCAGCAGCGGAGAGCTGAACAGCGCCACGGTGCCTGCACTGGCCAATTTCCACTCGGCGTCCATCCAGGTGAAGGGCACGGCGGGCACCGGGTCGTTATGGTTGACCAAGCGATGATGCGGCAGGGCTGCGGCGGCCTGGACGAAGGCGCGGTCGCCTGCGCGAGGGGCGCCGAAGGTGTAGAGCTGGATATTCTGAGACCAGTTCGTTCTTAGCCACTCAGCTAAAAGCAGAGCGATGGCTCCGCCAAGACTGTGTCCGCAAACGATTACGGTCTGTTCATCCGTATAGAACGCCTCCATATAGCGCTCGACGAATACCTTGGCCGCCTGGAAGGCGCCGTAAAACCCCCGGTGAGCCTGGCCGACCCCTTCGGCGTAGGGCACCTGGCGGGCATCCAGGTCGCGCAGGATATCCGGGGTTTCCTGGGTGCCGCGTACCGAGATCAGCAGCACCTTGTCGTTGTGGGTGATGAAGGCCTGCGTCTCGGTCTTCTCGTCATAGAGAAAGTGCACGTCCTCCGGGTTGTTCCAGCCATTTTCCGCTTCGGCCTTGTAGCGTTCGGGGTCGTGGGGCATGACCTCCAGGCGCTTGGAGTAGGGTACTTCCTCGCAGAGCAGGTGGTAGCTGGCGGTATTGAAAAGCGTGGGCCTGGCCAGGCGTGCAAGCTGCTCGCGCAGTACATGGCCGATGCTGCCCTGGAGGGTATAGGGCGGGGCTGTCGACACATAGCGCTCCTTCGGCTGCTTGGCCTTGCCGAAGGGGGCGTAGACGAAGGTGCTCATCACCGCCAGGTGATAGGCGTTCAGCGCGCAGAAGGCCTTGTCGTGCGACAGCAGCGGGCTGTAGGCGCGCAGCGCCTTGACTTCGAGCAGGTGGTGCAGGTTGGGCGCCAGTGCCACGCCGGTGCGTTCGGCGGCCAGGCCAGCGTTCTGCTTGAGCACGGTGGATGGGCGTGGCCACCAGTCACTGTCGGCATCCGGCAGATGCTCCTTGGCCTCGACGAAGTCCCTGACCTCCACCCTCAGAAAACGGGCGTTTTCCCGTGTCGCGCGTCCCTCCGCCAGGTAGGTTTTGCCATCGGGGTTGCGAGGGCCGGATGGGGAATGTTCGGCGGCGACTTGTAGGGCTGTCAGAGGGAGTTGAAAGGATTTTCGGTCAAGAAAATGTTCGTACCATTTGTCACCGCCACGATAGTCAGTCAGAAGAGAAAGAACCGATGGGCCGCAGTAGATATTTTCAACACGCGCATATCCATCCTCGTCCAAGGCTCCTTCGTACTGTTGACCTTGGCTGTCATGCAGCATGTAGGGCAGGCCGGCATAAGGGTTTCCTTCGCCATGTTCGTCGACCAGCCGGAAACTGACCCAATTTCCCCGTAGGGGGCAATCCAGCATTTCCACCCTGTTCGTTTTAGTCGAGTCATTCATCCCTGATCACTCCGTGCAGTTGGGGTAGACGGTGCATTCCTGCCCGTTCATCTGGAAGGTTTTGAACGCAGGTGGGTTCTGGCAGCGATCAGATGATTCCGTTCCCTGGCATGGGCGCCAACCTGCATCGGTCTTGATCCAACGCCTATCATAAGAGGGCTCTTCCTCCGGGTTTTCCCGAAAGTTCAGGCGAACCGTCTTACCTGGCAGCTCATCGGCTACCAGATAGGCGCCTGCACCTTTGCAGCTCAGGAGCTTGCTGATTTGACCTTGTCTGGAATGAGCTTTGCTGAGCTGAAACAGCCATGTGCACTCGGCCTGCTTGGTCAGGGTACCATCGGCTTCGAAGCTCGGCGCCCCCAGTGGGAGAGTTTCTACCAGCGTCAGGCCGCCGTTGTCGTAGGTACGCTGCCAGTCCTTGTCGCCATAGCGACCATGGATAAACAGCCCGACCCGCCCCAGGCGCATCTCGCAGAGTCCATCGCGATAACTGACGGGGATGTTGAAGCGGTACTGCTGCGGTGTGCTCTGGAAATCGCTCTCGAAGGAACGAGCCTGGCTGCGGCCATTGCAGTTATTGGCCACGTCGTAGTGGGCCTGGGCCTTCAAGGCGAAATCGGCCGGCAGTTCCCCCTCCAGGGTGAAACGCTCGCCGGTAAGCGGCGCGAGCGAGCTGCAGGCACTCAGTGACAGCCCCAGCAGCGGCAGCCATAACACATGGATAATGGGCTTGTTCATCCCTGATTCACTCCGTGCAGTTGGGGTAGACGGTGCATTCCTGCCCGTTCATCTGGAAGGTTCGAAACTGTGGTGGTTCTGTACAGAGTTCTTCGAATTGTGTGCCCCAACGTCCGGTACAGGGTTTCCAGCCTGACGGGGTCTTGATCCAGTAGCCCCGCATGTAAGGGCGTTCTTCTCCAGTCATTTGGAAATCTAGGCGAACCGTCTTACCTGGCAGTTCATCGGCTACCAGATAGGCGCCTGCACCTTTACAGTTAAGGAGCTTGCTAATTTGACCTTGCCTGGAATGAGCTTTGCTGAGCTGAAACAGCCATGTGCACTCGGCCTGTTTGGTCACGGTGCCATCGGCTCCGAAGCTCGGCGCTCCCGGTGGCAGGGTTTCTACCAGCGTCAGGCCGCCGTTGTCGTAGGTACGCTGCCAGTCCTTGTCGCCATAGCGACCATGGATAAACAGCCCGACCCGCCCCAGGCGCATTGCGCAGAGTCCGTCGCGGTAACTGACGGGGATATTGAAACGATATTGCTGCGGTGTGCTCTGGAAATCACTCTCGAAGGAACGGGCCTGGCTGCGGCCATTGCAATTATTGGCCACGTCGTAATGGGCCTGGGCTTTTAGGGCGAAATCGGCCGGCAGTTCGCCCTCCAAGGTGAAACGCTCGCCGGTAAGCGGCGCGAGCGAGCTGCAGGCGCTGAGGGCGAAGGGCAGTGTGCCGATAAGCAGCCAGGTGGGGTTGCCGTGCCGCATCATGGTCAGGCCTCCGCGGAATCGATCAGGCTTTGGCAGCGGATGAAGTGCTGCTCGGGCGTTTCCCCCTCCCGTGCCGGCCAGGCCGGGTGCGACGCCAGTTCGGGAGTCAGTTGGTGGCGAATGAGGAAACGTACCTGCTCGGGGGATTGCCATTGCCAGTTTTTGGCCTTGGCCAGTTGCCCGTCCAGCCAGTCGTCCAGCGGTTCTGAGTCCGCCAGCCGAGCGGTGTCGGTCGCATGTCGTTGCCAGAGCCATTGCAGCAGGTTGTGACGCACGATCCGCTCGGCGACGGGTTGCCGTTCGGCGATCTCCTGCCATGGGGTCGGAAATGGCCGCAGGCAGGGGCCGGGAGCGGGATTGTCGAAACTGCTCCAGGCTGCTCCATCCCAGCACAGGGCACTGGTAAGAGGGCCCAGGAGCAGGGAGATATCCTCGGGCGGCAAGTGAGCCAGGTGGTGCGCTATCACCCGGTTGTCCTGCAGGCGGTACAGTGCACGCTGGCCGTCGTTTTCGATCAGCATACGTTCCCGCCAGTGCTGGGTGAGCAGCTCCCGGTCGAAGCGCTCGACGCTGGCCAGCCAGCCCCAGTTGCGCTGAGGATTGGCCAGCAGGTCGTCGATGAAGTCCGACTCGCCATCGGGCAGACGTGCCAGCCAGGGGGCGACCGGCGCCAGGTCGGCGAATTCCGTACCCAGGTAGAGGTTGAGATGATCCTGCGCCAGGCCAGCGCCGAATAGTGCCACGACCGGATCTGGCTCGGCGAGAGGGTCGAGGACGATCAGCAGGTCGCGCTGCAGGGAAAACTGCCCTGTTATCCACTCGCGAGCCTGATTCGATGAGGCGTCGAGTTGGAGGTCGTCATGCCGTTTCATGCGAACCTCCATATGAATAGCGTTTTGCATTGCCGGGCGTCGGTCTTGATGGCGGCGATCATGGGCGGGAATCCCTGGCCGGAGCCGGTAGGTCGCATATGCCCTCGCGGCAGGCTTCGCAGATCGGGCAGCGGCTGGCGCCCAGTTCCCGGGCCTGGCGCGCGATCTGCAGCTGTACGTTGGCCAGCGCCCGTTCAGGCTTGGCGCCGGCCTTGTCCTGATCGGCTGCCCACGGAATCACCGGCATCAAAATCTTTAATCCCGTTCCACTACCCGGCCCTCCCCCCGAATTCATCTTGATCGTCGCCCCGCTCAGGGTCACGCCGCTCGGGTCAAGCTTGAGGAAGCTGCCGCCGCCTGCGGCGGTGAGCTCCATGCCGGCGTCGATCACCACCTTGCTGCCGGCGTTGTAGTGAATCTCGTTGCCGGCTTCGATGAACAGGCCGGTGCCAATCTTGTTGTGCTGGGTGACGGCGACGGTGAGGTGGTCGTTGGCGCGCACTTCCACCTTGCGGTCGAGGTCGGTGGTACGGTGTTCTTCGGCCTGAAGTTCGGTGTAGCTGTTGGCTTCGACCGTATCGTGGCGCTCGTTGCCGACGCGGATCTTCTGGTTGTTTTCGATGTTTTCGTCCCAGTCACGCTGGGCGTGGATGTAGATCTGCTCGGCGCCCTTGCGGTCTTCGATGCGAAATTCGTTGTAACCGCCACCGCCCGGGCTGCTCAGGGTCTTGAAGACGCTGCGGGTCTTGTTCGCCGGCAGGTCGTAGGGCACCACGTGCTCGGCGTGATACAGGCAGCCGGTGATCAGCGGCTGGTCGGGGTCGCCTTCGAGGAAGGTGACCAGCACTTCCATACCCACGCGCGGAATGGCCACACCGCCATAGGCGTCGCCGGCCCAGTTGGAGGCCACGCGCAGCCAGCAGCTGGTGGTGTCGTCACCCTGGCCTTCGCGGTCCCAGTGGAACTGCACTTTCACCCGGCCGTATTGGTCGCAGTGGATTTCCTCGCCAGCCGGGCCGGTGACCACGGCGGTCTGGCTGCCCAATACCTGGGGTTTGCGATGTTCGAGCGCGGGGCGGTAGGGGATGTCCCAGGGCGTGGCGGTAAAGCGGTTGCGGTAGCCCTGCTGGAACCCGTCGCCAGGCTGGGTGTTGCTGGTCACCGACTCTTCCAGCACCTGTGGCTGCTTGCCTTCATGGATGACTTCATTGAGTAGCCAGAGGTCGTTCCACTGCTGGCGCGGGTGGTCGGCGAGGGCGAGGAAGTGGCCGCTGATCAGGTAGGCGTCGCTCTGGCCTTCAGCCAGTTCGTAGTCGCTGCGCAGACGCTCCAGGCTACGTTTGGCCAGGTGCTTGCCGCGTGTGCGGTCGGTGAAGCGACCAGGGTAGTCGTAGACCTCCAGTGCCGGGCTGAACTCGCTGCGGTAGTCCGCCTCCATCTGCAGCTTGGGCTGCTCGAAGTCATAGTCGCGCCAGGTGGCGTGGGTGCTGCGGGTTTCCAGGCGCACACCAAAGGCGCGCACCACTTCGTGGTCAGCGGCCAGGCCGCTGCCCTGCTGGTAGTTCAGCGGGGCGAGCTTGGGGAAGACGCTGGCGTCGTCGCCAAACACCAGGCGATGGCTGTCTTCGCTGTGTTGGAAGTGGAAGCTGATGCCTTCTTCCTCGCACAGGCGCTGGATGAAGTGCAGGTCGCTTTCGTCGTACTGCACGCAGTAGTCGCGTTCGGGATAGATATAACCGAGCTGGAATTGATAGGCGTCGCTCTGGATACCATGGTCTTCGAGGACCTGGCTTATGATCTGTGGCACCGTCAGGTGCTGGAAGATGCGCTGGTTGTAGCGGTGAGCCAGGTAGGCGAGTTGCGGCCGCAGGCTGATGCGGTAGCGGGTCAGGCGTTTGCCGGAGTCGCCTTGCGTGATGGCGTAGACCACGCCATGCACGCCTTTACCGGAGGGGCCGAAGGCCAGGTAGGCGGTCTGATTGATCAGCGCGTCGAGGTCGAGA
>Ga0209070_100523_pt1 | contig 20006 bp, 19 predicted proteins | sample SynthPrep_5_END__FD_187205 | JGI IMG/M metagenome (GOLD analysis project Ga0209070, IMG submission 187205) | Synthetic microbial communities from Ohio, USA - SynthPrep_5_END_DS10_MetaG (SPAdes) (version 2) | ecosystem: Engineered > Bioreactor > Aerobic > Activated sludge | place: USA: Ohio... | reverse complement strand
GCGGGTAGAGAGACTCGAACTCCCACGCCGAAGCGTTGGTACCTAAAACCAATGCGTCTACCAATTCCGCCATACCCGCACGTTGGGCGGCGGTATGTCACAATGTTCAGAAAGGGTCAAGCACGCCTTGTCGCCGCCTTTCGTTTCATCCGGACTTTTATTGGCCCCTGCTCCGGAAGCGTAAGGACCCCCGCCGCGCTTTTGCCCACGCCGGAAGGGAATGGACCCGCGACGGACAGGAAAACGGCTGCACCCCTCTTGCCTCCGCACCGCCTGGCAGCAGCCGAAAGGACAGCCACGCCGCATGCGTGGAAGCACATAACATTTATGCGGCTACCTGACATTATATATAGGGCGTTCCGCATGGGCTTCCGTGAGGGCCATGCGCCTGCCCCGGATCAGGGACCGTAACGGCCCTGCCCTGCCGCCGACATGTTGTAATCGCCCACGCATTCGCCTTGATCGCACGGCTTTACATCCGCCCGATCGGATCGCTTCACCAAAAGCACACAAAATGGTCACAAATTATGCATGAATCGCCGCAATCGGGTCGATTTACGGGCTTGCATTGCATCCCGTGCATAGGTGGCATCTTGCATTGTCTGTTTTTGTTTTGATTAAACCGATTATATTCATGGTCATACAGACATCGAGTTCAGCCCCGGTCCAAAGCCTCCCAAGACTGGCCGTGGAGACTGAACAGCACGAAGAGGAAGATGACCATGAACATTGCACGCTCGCTGACCAACTGGCGCAAGTATCGTCAGACCGTAACCGAACTCGGCCGTATGACCGACCGCGAACTGAGTGACCTCGGCATTGGCCGTCAGGACATCCGCCGCGTCGCCCGTACCGCCGTCGGCATCTAATACGCCCCGCCGCTTGAATGCGGCGGATGCGAGACTACCCTTTCAAAAGGCCTGAGGCTCCCCGCCTCTGGCCTTTTTTCGTTTTGGGCAATGCCTTGAGATCGAACCAGCCCCCACACTCTGGAAGGCGCTGGAAGGAAACCGATCAAAAATGCATCGGCAGGCCGGTCGCGTAGCGTGATTTTGAGAGCCTGAAGGCGCCATCGACACTCTCTGACATCGAAAAAGGCCCGCTTACTGTCGCCAAAGGCCACGGAGCCCTCCAAAAACGCCCGAAAGACAGGCATTTCCGCTCATATTTTGCTCAGATGATACTCAAAGCCGTAAAATTAGCCGACATAGTGCACAAATGCATGGCAGTAGCCTAAATTCTGCACTGCACAACATAGCTGAATGTCTATATATAAACCTCAACAGCCGAGAGCACAGAAACACTGAGCCGGCAGACGAATTCACAAAGAAAGATTGAGGAAACGACCATGAACCCTATCCGCATCGCAAAGAACTGGATCTCCTACCGCCGCACGATCAACGAACTCGGCAGCCTCTCCAACCAGGCTCTGAGCGACATCGGCCTGACCCGTTACGACATCCGTAACGTAGCAGCCCGTTCGTTCCGCTAAGGCGTAAACGGTCGTCCCGCTGCCCGACCTCCAGGGCGCGACGATCGAGCGACAGGTTTTAAGAAAACGGCGCCTCTGGCGCCGTTTTTGATTCTGGCGGTATTTGCGGGGAATTGGTTCTCCGTCGCGGCTTATACCGAGCGCCAAAGGCGACCGATAAAGTCTCGGCAGCGCGGCACATGTCTTGTCCCCGCCCGGGGAGAAAGTGGCCCGAAGGGGTCGGAGGGGCAAGCTCTCCGCATCTCTCTACCCTCGCCCCCCTCATCCCGCTGCCGCGACCTTCTCCCCGGCGGGGAGAAGAAACAAGCGGCGACCGCTCGTCCCACAAACGCTTGCCCAGATCTCGGGCTTCGCCAAAACTCCGGCCGCCGCCTGCCCCTGGTTTCTCCCACCCGCAAAAACATTTGGCTGCCCCGGCCATGCATGCTAGTGCATCCGCAAACAATGCCGCGTCCTTCGGGGCCCGTGCAAAACAATCACTCGAAAGACAGCCGCCGGACGGGAGCCCTTGGCAACCGCGCGGCTCATGGACGCCAGCATGCAAGACAAGACCACTTCTCCCATTCACGTCGTGGGCGGCGGACTGGCCGGTTCGGAAGCCGCCTGGCAGATTGCTGAGAGCGGCGTGCCCGTCATCCTGCACGAAATGCGCGGCGTGCGCGGCACGGATGCGCATAAGGGCGACACGCTGGCGGAACTGGTCTGTTCCAATTCCTTCCGCTCCGACGATGCGACGGCGAATGCGGTCGGTGTCATTCACGCCGAAATGCGCCTTGCCGGCTCGCTGATCATGGCCTGCGCCGACAGGCATCAGGTGCCGGCCGGCGGCGCGCTCGCCGTCGATCGCGACGGGTTTTCTGAAGCAGTGACGAAAGAGCTAGAAAATCACCCGTTGGTGACAATCGTCCGCGAAGAGGTTTCCGGCCTGCCGCCAAAGGAATGGGGCAACAGCATCATCGCCACCGGCCCGCTTACCTCGCCGGATCTGGCCGCAGCCATCCAGTCGCAAACGGGTGCGGATGCGCTCGCCTTTTTCGATGCCATCGCGCCCATCGTGCATCGCGACAGCATCAACATGGATATCTGCTGGTACCAGTCGCGCTACGACAAGGTCGGCCCCGGCGGCACTGGCAAGGATTACATCAACTGCCCGATGGATGAGAAACAATATAACGCCTTCATCGACGCGCTGATCGCCGGCGATACGGTGGGTTTCAAGGAATGGGAAGGCACGCCCTATTTCGACGGCTGCCTGCCGATCGAGATCATGGCCGAACGTGGCCGCCAGACGCTGCGCCATGGCCCGATGAAGCCCATGGGCCTGACCAACGCCCATAACCCGACCGTCAAGGCCTATGCCGTCGTCCAGCTGCGACAGGACAATGCGCTTGGCACGCTCTACAACATGGTCGGTTTCCAGACCAAATTGAAATACGGCGTCCAGGCGGATGTGTTCCGCATGATACCGGGCCTCGAAAATGCGGAATTCGCAAGGCTTGGCGGCCTGCACCGCAACACCTATATCGATTCCCCGATACTGCTCGATCCGTCGCTGAAGCTGAAATCGCGTCCGGACCTGCGCTTCGCCGGCCAGATCACCGGCTGCGAAGGTTATGTGGAAAGCGCCTCGGTCGGCCTTCTGGCCGGCCGCTTCGCCGCCGCCGAACAGAAGGGCGAGGCCCCAAGCCTGCCGCCCGCAACCACCGCACTCGGCTCGCTTCTCAACCACATCACCGGCGGCCACCTCTCTTCGAATGATGAGCCGGGCAAGCGCTCCTTCCAGCCGATGAACATCAATTTCGGCCTCTTCCCGGAACTGGAACCCGGCTCCATCGTCAAGCCGGAAGGCGTCAAGCGCTTCCGCGGCAAGGACAAGACGATCATGAAACGCCAACTGGTTGCAGCGCGGGCATTGAGGGATTGTGCGGAGTGGTTGAAGGAGGGCGAAGCCGCCACGACCGCTGGTATCGTTCAAGGCCCCTGATAGACATGGTATTGGAGCGCCAAGAGCAACTTACCCAATGTTCCCGTCAGCGAACGTTCCAGAACTTCCAGTCAGAATTGCCCTTCTGATACTTATAGTGCCGCGAGAAATAAGGGTTGACAGTCGCCACATATTGGAACTCGAGGGTCGTATTGCTGAGAAACGAAAAGAGCGGTCGATATTTGTAACGGCCCGAAATCACGATGACGGCCTCTTCTTCCTTGAAGTTCCCCGCCTTCAACATCTTATCCCATTTCACGTTTTCGGCGGAGCCGAAGAAGTTGTAAGGCGCAAATTCGGTGACGGCGACCCCCCCCACCAGTCTGGCACTTCGCAAGGTCAAATCGAGCTTTTCGGGGTCGAGAGGCCGGCCGGCGGCGATGACAAAGGTTTTGACGCCCGTCCGAACACGCTCTTCGAATTCCGGGAAACGGGCGGACCAGCGGGCTGTATTGTCGACGACCGTTACGAATCGATCGTAACTCAACCAACCCCGACCGGTTTCGATCATCACCGCCAGAAGGACGACCAGCATTGGCAACAACAGGGAAAATTCCACGGCAGCCACGCCGGCGCGAGATCGCATCATGGTGGTGAAAATGGATTGCAACCGGACGACCATCATTCCGTCACCCGATTTGCGGTGATCGCCAGAGAGAGATTTTGCAATTGCGGCCGGTTACCCCCACCTTGGACCAGCAAACGGGTGGTGGGAAGAATGAATCGCCAATTATAACCGAGTGCCAGAAGATATTGCCCGGTCTTCCTGTCTGGCGCCTGAAACTTGTTCTCGATCGGAAACGTCAGCGGCGCGGCGGTGAAGTCCGCATCCGGGATGGGAATGAGCGCTATTTTCATATCCTTTTCCGTTGTACCAAGCAGGAAATTTGAGGCTATTACCCGCCTGAGCTCTGCCTCGGTGACCGCTTTCTGGCTTACCGCAGCCTTGCGCAGCAATTCCCCGCCAGCATTGGCCGCGGTCGCCAGATTGAGACTAAGCAGCAGGGCCAATCCGACTTCGAAAATACCGAAGACCAGCAAAAAATAGACCGGCATCAGCAAGCCGAACTCGACGGCGGTTGCGGCCCGGATATCGGCGACGCAGGACCTGAGCAGACAACAACAACGGAGGGAGACAATACTACTTCGGCGAGTCGACATACTTCACCTCGAAAGCCGTAATGATGCCGCCGATGCTGTCGCTTTTCCCGCCTGCGGCAATCGTTAGCTTGTAGACGGAATAGGTATCAACCGTGATCGAGTAGCTTCTGCGCTCCCAGAAGACCTTACCCTTTTGACTCATTTCAATAATCTTCTTCTCGGGGCCTAATTGCGGGCGCTGGACCTGCAGAAAGATATCGATGTCGTTGGTGCCCCCATAGGCGTCGTTGCGGCCATTATACCAGACCGAAACCTCGTATTCTCCGGGATGCAGTTCAACAATTTTGAAAATGGAGCTGTTGGCGTCTCTTCTCTTCTGCCCATCCCAATTGCTGTCGAGTTCGACCACGTATTTGGTCGGCGGTATTTTCTGTACACTCAGCATAGATGCTTTCTGCGGGTCATCCGTCTTGGCCGGGCACTGGTTGGCTTGCTGGGAACTAGACCCGCCCTTGTCGTTTTCTTTCTGCTGGTCGACTTCCTTTGATTTGTCGTTCTTTTTTGTATCCTTGGGATCTGTCGATGTGGTGCCGCAAAGGGCAGCATCGCCCTTCTCAGGCTCCTCATAGCCTTGCCAGCCGTGTCTTTTGCGGCATTCGGCATTGCTCCAGTCCTGAAGCTCGATGCCTGGACCAGCACCGCCATCCCACCCAAGCTCCTCGTAGCTATAAACGCCCCAGCAACCGTTAGGGGTAGTGGGGCTTTTGCCGTGTTTGAGAATGCGGTTGGCACCATTCAACACATCGAATGTGTTATTGACGATCACTTCACCGTCATAAGGATAGGGGGGAATACCGCCACACCGATAAGTCAGCTCGTAGTCCATCTTTTCGACGTCGAACATCCCACCCAACATCGTTTTGTAGGTGAATTTAGCGTTGATGTTCGTGGTCAACCAATCGATTTTCACCTCCCGGCTCACCACCTTCTGATTGGTGGAACGGATGAGCGCATCGAAGGTATCGAGCACGTTTTTACGACGTACCTCATCAAGGGGTACATTCGTCCGCGTCGGTTTCGTGGAGCGCTCACAGGCTTGTGCGATCACCCGTTTTGACTGGCTGTAATAGGCCAGCCCCCGGCCGCCTTCGAAAAGCATGCCGAAAGTCAAAAGGAAAACCGGCATGAGCAATGCCGTAATAATGGCGAAATTTGCCCGCCGATCCCTCAGAAACGAGCGGAAGCCATTCGTCAATGCGTTCAATATTCTTCCAATATGCAACATCTAAAACTATCGCTTTTCGTCCAACCGCCACGGATCACCCGAGTTCGTTCCACCCGGACAGACAAAGGCCTGCAGCCGGACGAAACACCCGGACCGCAAGAAAATAAATTCAGCAAAACCGCTGATGCAGGCCGCTCTCATGGCGGCGCGACACAAATGGCCGGAACCAATCGGGCTCAGGAGATTTAAAACATCTTCTCGGACTGGCGGCTGGGGGCAACCGCAGGCCAATTGCATTCGTCATTCTATATGGCGAATTAAACACTGGATTCGTAAATTAAAGATCACTTCAAAATCAAAAATAATATGCAAAATCATATTCTTAATTCGAATATTTATAATACATTATTATCGAAAAAATGAATTGAACACGACAGGTAGAAATTCGATCGCAGGGACACAACTTCCCCGATCCGCGCTTCTTTGCAGCAGCTTTGAAAGGATCTTTCATTTTGTGTGCGACAGATACACGAAAGACCTCTTGCCCCTCCCGCCTAGCTCGGGCAAAAAGCCCTTTCCAATCATGAGACAACGCCAGGAGATCGAAAATGGACGTTCGCGCCGCAGTTGCCATTCAGGCCGGAAAGCCGCTTGAGGTCATGACCGTTCAACTCGAAGGCCCCCGCGCCGGCGAAGTGCTGGTTGAGGTCAAGGCGACCGGCATCTGCCATACCGACGATTTCACGCTCTCGGGCGCGGATCCCGAAGGTCTGTTTCCGGCCATCCTCGGCCATGAGGGCGCCGGTATCGTTGTTGATGTCGGCCCCGGCGTCACTTCGGTCAAGAAGGGCGACCATGTCATTCCACTCTATACGCCGGAATGCCGCGAGTGCTATTCCTGCACCTCACGCAAGACCAATCTGTGCACCTCCATCCGCGCCACCCAGGGCCAGGGCGTGATGCCTGACGGAACAAGCCGGTTCTCGATCGGCAAGGACAAGATCCATCATTATATGGGCTGCTCGACCTTCTCGAACTACACCGTTCTGCCCGAGATCGCGTTGGCCAAGATCAACCCGGACGCTCCCTTCGACAAGGTCTGCTACATCGGCTGTGGCGTGACGACCGGAATCGGCGCCGTCATCAACACCGCCAAGGTGGAGATCGGCTCCACCGCCATCGTCTTCGGTCTCGGCGGAATCGGCCTCAATGTCCTGCAGGGTCTGCGCCTTGCGGGCGCCGACATGATCATCGGCGTGGATATCAATCCGGACCGAAAGGCCTGGGGCGAGAAGTTCGGCATGACCCACTTCGTCAACCCGAAGGAAGTGGGCGAGGACATCGTGCCTTATCTCGTCAACATGACGAAGCGCAATGGCGACCTGATCGGTGGCGCGGACTATACGTTCGACTGCACGGGCAATACAAAGGTCATGCGCCAGGCGCTGGAAGCTTCGCATCGCGGCTGGGGCAAGTCTGTCATCATCGGCGTTGCCGGCGCCGGCCAGGAAATCTCGACGCGTCCGTTCCAGCTGGTCACCGGCCGCAACTGGATGGGCACGGCCTTTGGCGGCGCACGTGGCCGCACCGATGTGCCGAAGATCGTCGACTGGTACATGGAAGGCAAGATCCAGATCGACCCGATGATCACCCACACCATGCCGCTTGAAGACATCAACAAGGGCTTCGACCTGATGCACAAGGGCGAAAGCATCCGCGGCGTCGTTGTTTATTGATCAATTGATATGATCAGGCCCCGCCTTTGATCAGACAAACACAAGGGCAGGCGCGCGGGCGCGGCTGTCCTTCATGCAAATGTGATCGTCCTCCCGCACCCTGCTCTCACTGTGATTAACGGGACGGTAAATCTATCGTCGTAAGCCGATACTGCGTGGAGTTGAAAACGCTCCACGGGCCAGAACGACGCCAGACAGCGGGAGCGACCTCTGAGAATCGTGCCGATCGACAACGGAAACCGCGTCGCCGCCGTTGCGCTTTTGACGAAGGGTTTCCCGGAAAAAAGCGAGGCCTTCTGGTCTCGCGGGCTGTCGTTCGTCAGCGCACATCACGCGCGGCTAAATTTCGGCGAGATCGGGCAATTGCTGATGAAGGGCGATGATGCCGTCGGTGTGCTTTTGACGATCAAAAGCCGCCTGCCCGACGAAGACAGGATGGTCGTCAATCTGTCGAGTTGGTACGTCGAGCCTTCCAGCCGGTGGTTCGCGCCACGCATGCTGCAAATGGCCTCGTCCTCGCAGGAAGAAACCTTCACCGACCTCACCCCTTCCCCGGAAGCCTGCAAGCTGAACGAAAGGCTGGGGTTCTCGACGGTGACGGATTATACGCTCTTTTATCCGCTGCTGCCAAAGGCGCTCGGTCCGGCAAGGGCGCGGCTTCGCCCGCTTGCCGACGTGCCCCCGGGCGCGCTGCCGGCGGCGATGCGTGACATGCTGGAGGATCATGCGCGTTTCGGCTGCATGGTGGCGGTTATGGAGGCGGATGGACGTCATCATCCCCTGGTGTTCTTAAAAACCATGACCAAGCGGCTGCCCACCGCCCGCCTCATCTATTGCGAGGACAGGCAGCTCGCGCAAAGGCACATCTCCGCGATCGCCCGCCATCTTCTTCGCAAGGGCCGGCTCGCCATGACCATGGCGGCCTCTGACGAGGAGCGCGACGCCGGCGGATTTGCCGTTCTCAAATCCGCGCCAATGCAAGTAAAGGGCGTATGGAACCCACGGTTTATTAACGAAACATACTCAGAATTGGTGTTATTGCCACCCTGGGTATTGGGACGCTCTTGAAAAGACCGCGTTGAACCTTGCCTGCAAAGAAGAAAAGGCGCTTCGGCCACTCTATCCCGAGAGCGCGAACGAGCGGAGAACAAGCATGGTTTCAGCGCAACTCAGGGAAGCGGATGTGTCAGAGACCATCTATTCCTACCTCTCGCAGCGTTTTCCGGCTCACGCCCCCTTTGCGGCGGATACGCAATTGCTAGAAGGCGGCGTGATCGATTCGCTCGGCTTTCTCGAGCTGATGATCTTTCTCGGCGAAGGCTTCGGCATCATTCTCAGTGACGAACATTTCACGCCGGGCAATCTCGGCACGCCGGCGGATCTGATCGCCTTCGTCATGCAGGAACGCCGGAAATGACACCCCACGTGCTGCTGCACCACCTGCTCACCGCGCGGGCTGAAAGCAGCGGTGAGGCGCTTGTCTTCAAAGAAAAATCACTGAGCTACCGCGAATTTTCGCAGGCGGCCGAACGCTGCGCGGCAGCCTTGCAGGATGCAGGGGCGGAGCGTGGTGACCGCGTCGTCATCTTTCTGCCACGCGGCATCGAGGAATGCTGGTCGATCTTTGGCGTGAGTATGGCCGGCGGCGTTTTCGTGCCTGTCAACGCGCTCCTGAAAGCGCAGCAGATCCGCCATATCGTCAGGGATTGCGGCGCGAAAATCGTCATCAGCAGTGCTGCGATGACGGATGAGCTGAAAGCGGCGCTGGAAGATCTGCCGCATGTCAAAGTGCTGCAGGCGGAAGATATGGATAACCGCCCGGCCGCGCCCGCCAAAGCCTCGGCGGCAATCGGCGAGGACCTCGCGGCGATCCTTTATACCTCCGGCTCCACCGGCTCGCCCAAGGGCGTGATGCTGTCGCACCGCAATCTTCTCGCCGGTGCGCGCATCGTGCGCACCTATCTTGAGATCACCGAAAAAGATCGCATCCTCTCCATCCTGCCCTTCAGTTTCGACTATGGCCTGAACCAGCTGCTGACGGCGGTGGAACAGGGTGCAACGACGATCATCTCCACCTTTAGGCTGGGCGACGATATCGTCAGGGATCTGCGTGACCATGCCATTACCGGGCTTGCCGGCGTTCCGACCGTCTGGGCGATCCTCACGAGAGCAGCACCATTGCTGGCGAAGACGCCGCTGCCGCATCTGCGTTACATTACCAATTCCGGCGGGCGTGTGCCGCAGGAAACCGTGAGGGCGTTGCGCGAAAAGCTGCCGGACACCAAAATCTACCTGATGTATGGCCTCACCGAAGCCTTCCGCTCCACATTCCTGCCGCCGGAAGAGATCGACCGCCGCCCGACCTCCATCGGCAAGGCCATTCCGGAATGCGAAATCTTCATCGTCACCGCTGAGGGACAGCGCGCCAAACCGGGCGAACCCGGCATTCTCGTCCATCGCGGCCCGACCGTCTCGCTGGGTTACTGGAACCGGCCGGAAGATACCGCCAAGGTGCTGCGTCCTCACCCTTTCATTCCGGCTGAACGTGGCGGCGAGACCGTGTGTTATTCCGGCGATCTGGCGGTGGAGGACGAGGACGGCTTTTTCAGCTTCGTTGCCCGTAATGATGCGATGATAAAATCCTCCGGTTATCGCATCAGCCCGACCGAGGTGGAAGAAAGCCTGATGTCGACAGGCCTCTTCCAGCAGGTTGCGGTCATCGGCCTGCCGGACCCCTTTGCTGGCGAAAAGGTGCATGCCGTGGCAACCGCCGCAAACGAGAATATCGATCTTTCGACAGCGCTCAAAAAAGCCGCCGAAATGCTCGCTCCCTTCATGATCCCGCGCGCCATAGAACTGGTCGACCGGCTTCCGGTCACGGCCAATGGCAAGGTGGATTACCGCGCGCTGGTGCGCGAACGGACGGACAATGGCGCCCACGGATAAACCCCAAAGCCACGGCCCGGCCCTTGCCGCCGCGCAATTCGCAGTCGACGAAAACGATCTCGTCATCGGCGGCCTTGCGGTGCGCGATATCGTTGCCGAGACCGGAACGCCGTGCTTCCTCTATGACGCGAGCGCCATGCGCCGCGCCTATCGGGATCTCGCAACCGCGCTCAGCGGTTTTGCCGATATCTTTTATTCGGTGAAGGCCAATCCCCTGCCCGCCATCATCTCGCTCTTCCGCGAAGAAGGCGCCGGCGCGGAAATCGCCTCCGTCGGTGAATATCACGCCGCCATCAAGGCGGGCATGCCGCCGGAAAACATCATCTTCGCCGGCCCCGGTAAACGCGCGGCCGAATTACTGGAAGTGATCAAGGGCGGCATCGGCGAAATCCATATCGAAAGCGCCGAGGAAATTGCCCGCATCGAGGCAATCGGCAGGCCGGTCAAGGCCTCCATCCGCATCAATCCGGTGCCGGATACGCAGGCCGGCGCCATGCGCATGGGCGGCAAGGCCACCGCCTTCGGTTTCGATGAGGAAGAGCTGGAAAACGTCCTGCCGCTGTTCAAAGACATCAGGCATATCGATCTCGTCGGCGTCCATATTTACGGTGGCACGCAGATCCTCGATGCTGAGATGCTTATCTCCCAATGGAGACACTCCATTCTGCTTGCGGCGCGCATGGCGGAAATGCTCGGCAGGCCGCTTCGGACCATCGATCTCGGCGGCGGCCTCGGCATCCCCTATTTCACCGGAGAAACGCCGCTCGATCTTGCAGCGGTCAGCGCCGCCATTCCCGACCTCAAGGCCTTGATGCAGGCGCATCCGCTGATCGCCGACGCCCATGTCATCGTCGAACCGGGCCGTTTCCTGGCAGGCCCCGGCGGCGTCTATGTGGCGGAAGTCAATTCGGTAAAGACCTCGCGCGGCACCACCTTCGTGGTAACGGATGGCGGCATGCACCACCATCTGGCGGCCTCCGGCAATCTCGGCCAGATCGTCAAGCGCAACTACCCCATCGTCACACCGGCCATGATGCAGGCGGATTACGGGGAAACGGCAACCATCGTCGGCCCGCTCTGCACACCGCTCGACACGCTCGCCCGCAATGCGACCCTGCCGAATCTGAAGGCCGGCGATCTCCTCGCCATCCTGCAATCGGGAGCCTATGGCGCCAGCGCCAGCCCTTCGGGTTTTCTAAGCCATCCGGCGGCAAAGGAAGTGCTGGTGGAAGATGGTGCGTTTGGGGTGATTGGGCGCTGAAGACGTGTGGTCGCGAAACCCGTAGCCGGTTTTCTTACGAACGCGTATCTGGCTGCTGATATTGGAGCCTCCTCCAACCTCCCTCATTCCTGTGCTTGTCACAGGAATCCAGTCGGCGCACGTCTGTGCGACGGGAGGAATCTTTTCAGCCCAAGGACTTGGGCTGGCTGGTTTCCTGTGACAAGCACAGGAATGAGGGAGGAGAGAGCATTGCCGAAGACAGAACACTTCGAGTTTGCCGCACCTCTCTCCCGATCACTCCCGCAACAACCTGTCGCCCACCGCAAACTTGGATTTCAGCAGACACTCATCATATTCCGCCTCGGCCACGGAATCGAAAATGATACCACCGCCAACGTTGAAGACCGCGCGGCCATCATCAAACAGGCTGAGCGTGCGGATCGCCACGGAGAACCGCATCTCACCATGTGGAGACATGAAGCCGATCGCACCGCAATAGGCGTCGCGCGGCGTCTGCTCCAGTTCGCGCAGGATCTTCATCGCCCACATTTTCGGTGCGCCGGTCACCGAGCCGCAGGGAAACAGCGCCGCAAAAATATCCTCCACCGTCACACCGGGCAAAAGCTTCGCCCGCACATGGCTGACCATCTGGTGCACGGTGGGATAGGTCTCGATATCGAACAGTCGCGGCACATCGAGGCTGCCGACTTCGGTGATGCGGGAAATATCGTTGCGCAGGAGATCGACGATCATGCGGTTTTCGGCGAGCGTCTTTTCATCCTCAAGCATCGCCGCGATGATCGCCCGGTCCTCTTGCGCATTCGCGCCACGCGGCGTCGTACCCTTCATCGGATGGGTCTCGATGAAACCTTGGGCATCAACCGCGAAAAACAGCTCCGGTGAGCGTGACAGGATGACAGGTCCGCCGAGATCGACCAGCGCGCCATATCTGACCGGCTGGCGCTCGACCAATGACCAGAAGGCCGTCAGCGGATCGCCGCTCCAGCGGGCATGGACCGGCATGGTCAGATTGCCCTGATAACAGTCGCCCCGGCGTAGATGCCCGTGCAGCCGCTCGAAGCGCTGGCAATAATCTTCAAGGCTCCATGCGGGCACAGGATCGGACAGAAAGGCATCTGCATCCGGCAGGTCTGTAGGCCGCGCGAACCGACCCTCATCCGGCTGCGGGCCGGAAAAGACGCCGAATCGCAAGAACGGCACATTGCGGGGCTCGGCCGCAAGAGGCGCAAGCTTCGGCTCGAACAGGAAACCCGCCTCGTAAGACATATAGCCGGCAAGATATTTCCCGTCGCGACGCAGCTGTTCCATACGCTTCAGCGCCGCGAAAAATGCCTCAGGCTCGTCCGCGACGATGATCTCCTCCGGCTCGGTGAAGGCTGTCACCGTGCCGGTCGTGTCATCCCGGAAAAGAACGTAAGGCGCATGTGCCAATGAAAGCGTCCGAAACAGGAGAAAGGTCGGGAAACGTCAGACCGGGTCTATATCGCCCCGCGCCCACATCTCTATGGTTTCCGCATAAAAATCGGCGAAACGGCCTTCCTCGATCGACTTGCGGATACCCTGCATCAGCTCCTGATAATAGGCAAGATTGTGCCAGGAGAGCAGCATGCCGCCCAGCGCCTCGTTGGAGCGCGTCAGATGATGCAGATAGGCCCGGGAATAATCGCGCGAGGCCGGGCAGTTGGACTGCTCGTCCAGCGGCCGCTTATCCTCGGCGTGGCGGGCATTGCGGATATTGACCCTGCCACGGCGGGTAAAGGCAAGCCCGTGACGGCCGGAACGGGTCGGCATCACGCAGTCGAACATGTCGATGCCGCGCGCTACCGACTTCAGGATATCGTCAGGCGTACCGACGCCCATCAGGTAACGCGGTTTCTCGGTGGGCAGCACCGGCAGGGTGATATCGAGCATGCCGAGCATCACATCCTGCGGCTCTCCGACGGCAAGACCGCCGACCGCATAGCCCTTCAGATCAAGCTCTTTCAGCCCTTCGGCGGAGCGGATGCGCAGATCCGGCTGGTCGCCGCCCTGCACGATGCCGAACATGGCCTTGCCCGGCTGTTCTCCGAACGCGACACGGCAGCGCTCCGCCCAGCGCAGCGACATTTCCATGGCGCGCTCGATTTCCTTGCGCTCGGCCGGTAGCGCAATGCATTCATCTAGCTGCATCTGGATATCAGAATCGAGCATGCCCTGGATTTCGATCGAGCGTTCCGGCGACATGTGGTGCAGCGAACCGTCCACATGGCTCTTGAAGGTTACGCCCTGCTCATCCAGCTTGCGCAGGCCGGAAAGCGACATGACCTGAAAACCGCCGCTATCGGTGAGGATCGGATGCGGCCAGCGGATAAGCTCATGCAGGCCGCCAAGCCTTGCCACGCGCTCCGGGCCGGGCCGCAGCATCAGGTGATAGGTATTGCCGAGAATGATATCGGCCCCCAGCTCGCGCACCTGATCGAGATACATGGCCTTGACGGTACCAACCGTGCCAACCGGCATGAAGGCGGGCGTGCGGATGACGCCGCGCGGCATGGCAACTTCGCCAAGACGTGCGCCGCCACTCGTGGCTTTCAGGGTGAAGGTGAATTTCTCGTGCATCAGTTCTTCCGGAACAACAGGCTGGAATCGCCATAGGAATAAAAACGGTATCCGGTTTCGATGGCGTGCTTATAAGCGTCACGCATCGTTTCGAGACCGCAGAAAGCCGAAACGAGCATGAACAGCGTCGATTTCGGCAGGTGGAAATTCGTCATCAGAATATCGACCGCGCGGAAGCAGTATCCCGGCGTGATGAAAATCCCGGTGGCATCGGACCATGGATGGATAACACCATTCTCATCGGCCGCACTTTCGATCAGGCGCAGCGATGTCGTGCCTACGCAGACGATGCGTCCGCCGCGCGCCTTTACCGCATTCAGCCGGTCGGCGGTTTCCTGCGACACATGGCCGATCTCGAAATGCATCTTGTGACCGTCAGTATCGTCGGACTTCACCGGAAGGAAGGTGCCTGCCCCAACGTGAAGCGTCACGAAATGCCGCTCGATGCCGGCTTCGTCCAGCGCCGCAAACAGATCGGGCGTGAAATGCAGGCCGGCAGTGGGTGCGGCAACGGCGCCCTTTTCGCGGGCATAAATTGTCTGGTAATCGGTCTGGTCCTGCGCATCTTCCGGCCGCTTGGCGGCGATATAGGGCGGCAGGGGAATATGGCCGACGGAGGCGATCGCCTCGTCCAGCACCGGGCCGGAGACGTCGAACAGCAGCGTGATCTCGCCCTCCTCGCCCTTCTCCTCGACGGTGGCTTCCAGATGGGCAAGGCCGCAGGCATTGTCGCGCTCGTAACCGAAACGGATGCGGTCGCCCTGCTTGATGCGCTTGCCGGGACGCGCGAAGGCCTTCCAGCGGGATTGATCGGCGCGCATGTGCAGCGTGGCCGAAACCGCCGTCTCCGGCGCACCTTCACGCAGCCTGACACCTTCAAGTTGGGCGGGAATGACGCGGGTGTCGTTGAAGACAAGCGCATCGCCGGGCTTCAGGAAGGACGGCAGATCGAAGACGCGGTGGTCCTCCATGCGGTTTTCATTCGGATCGACCACCAGCAGGCGCGCACTATCGCGCGGGTTCGCCGGTCGAAGGGCGATATTCTCCTCGGGCAGATCGAAATCGAACAGGTCTACACGCATTGCAAGGGCTTCCAGAAATTCGATGACACGGCACGGTGTTTTGCATCCCGACGCATCCGCCCCCTCATTCCTGTGCTTGTCACAGGAATCCAGTCGACGCGCGTCTGCGCGACGAGAAGAGTCCTTTCAGCCCAATGACTTGGACTGGCTGGATTCCTGTGACAAGCACAGGAATGAGGGAAGAAGAGAACGACGCGACGGATGGCAGGCTCCAAACCTGTCGCCCCGCCGCCTGCATCATGTACCGTCAATAAACATCAAAACCCGCCCCGCATAAACTGCGAGACGGGTCGAACTGCAATTTCCGATGATCAGGCCGCAGAAGCGAGCTTGATGGAAACGATCGAATCGGGGTCCTTCACCGGCTCGCCGCGCTTGACCTTGTCGATGGCTTCCATGCCTTCGATGACCTGGCCCCAGACGGTGTACTGTTTGTTGAGCCAGGGCGAATCGGTGAAGCAGATGAAGAACTGCGAGTTGGCGGAGTTCGGGCTCTGCGAACGGGCCATGGAGCAGGTGCCGCGAACGTGCGGAATGGCGGAGAATTCAGCCTTCAGGTCCGGCTTGTCGGAGCCGCCCATGCCGGCGCGGGCCGGGTTGAAGCTTTCCGCACCCTTCTTGCCGAACTTCACGTCGCCCGTCTGGGCCATGAAGTCTTCGATGACGCGGTGGAAAACGACGCCGTCATAAGCGCCTTCAGAAACGAGTTCCTTGATGCGGGCAACGTGGCCCGGAGCAACTTCCGGAAGAAGCTGGATCACGACCTTGCCGGTCGTCGTTTCCATGATGATGGTGTTTTCCGGATCCTTGATCTCGGCCATGATTATTCTCCTCTGTTCGGGCTCTATTGCCCTACCTTACTTCTTGCCGACGGTGACCTTGATCATCCGGTCGGGGTTGGAAACTTCGCCATTGCCGCCGGCGCCGCGCTTGATCTTGTCCACGGCTTCCATGCCGGACACGACCTTGCCGACCACGGTGTACTGACCGTTCAGGAATGGACCATCGGCAAACATGATGAAGAACTGCGAATTGGCGGAATTCGGATCCTGCGAGCGGGCCATGCCGACCACGCCGCGCGTGAACGGCACCTTGGAGAATTCAGCCGGAATATCCGGCAGGTCGGAGCCGCCGGTGCCGGCGCGCTGGGCGCTGAAGCCCTTTTCCATGTTGCCATACTGCACGTCGCCGGTCTGCGCCATGAAACCGTCGATGACGCGGTGGAAGGCGACGTTGTCATAAGCGCCCTTTTTGGCCAGCGCCTCGATCTGCGCCACGTGCTTGGGCGCAACCTCAGGCATCAGCTCGATGACAACGGGGCCGTCCTTCAGCTGGACAGTCAAGAGTTCGGCGGCAGATGCAAGGGTGCTGGCGGCAAGCGCGCCCGCAAACAGGGCGCCGGCAAAGGCAAATCGAACGAGTTTCATCGGATTGGCTCCAGAATGTGAGGCTGAAGTCAGCGCTTCAGCTTGGCGTTGAGGGCTTCAAGCACGGCTTTGGGCACGAAGGCGTCCACATTGCCGCCCATGGCGGCGATCTGCCGGACCAATGTGGCTGTAATGGGTCGCGACGAGGTGCCGGCGGGCAGGAATACGGTCTGGATGTCCGGCGCCATCTGGCGGTTCATGCCGGCCATCTGCATTTCATAATCAAGATCGGTGCCATCCCGCAGGCCGCGCAACAAAAGACGTGCGCCATGCTGACGGGCGGCATCGACAACCAGATTATCGAAGGAAACGACTTCCATGCGCGCCGCTTCGCCCGGCAGGGTCTCGGAAAGGGCCTGGCGTATCAGCGCCGCCCGCTCCTCGAAACTGAACATCGGCGCTTTTCCGGGATGGATGCCGACGGCGACGATGACTTTGGACGCCACGTTCAGTGCCTGGATAAGCACATCCAGATGTCCGTTGGTCATCGGATCGAAGGATCCTGGATAAAAGGCAATCGTCATATCGCTCTCAGGTGGTGGGCGTTATGTGCCGCCTTTTGTCATGGAGACGGGCTCGGCGCAAGACTTTTACCACCCAAGCCCGTGTTCCGGGCGGCCTGAACCACGGATGAATGGGCCGTTCAGTGCGGTTTCAGGGCTATTTTCTATAAATGCACACCATCAGGAAACCGAAACGCCCCTCACCCGTTAAGCATCCGGAGAATTGAAAATGCTGGCCTTCATGATCGTCCTTTCGATCGTCGCATCATTCGCTGCCGAGTACCTTTTTCTCGAATGATGCCCACAGCCAGTTTCCTGAACGCCAGATGAACAAGCCATTCAAGGAAGTTTCACAGGCGCGATGCTAATCGATTTTTACGATTGACGCGGAACATGATCGCACATGGCGCGTTAAGAAAGAACCAAAGGAACGGACAGATGTTTGTAAGAGAAAAACAGTCTACTTCGGCAAAGATCAGTGTCATCAGCACCGCCTGGACAGTACTGGTCATCGCCATGGTGGCAACGACGTTTAGTATTTATGAACAGAAGCCTGAGAAGCAGGGTCCGGACTATCCGCAGCTGACCGCCCGTTACCAGTATATGAATTATTACTGATAGAGGGCGAGAATTTCTCGCACCAGATGGAGACACTATCATGTTCACATTTTTGACGCTGCTTCTTGCCCTGATCAGCATTATGTTCGTGACATCGATGATCTCCGTCGTCGCCGAGATGCGGCGGGAAGACGAGGAATTCAAAGCCATGATCAGGCGCGACCGCGCTTTTTAAGCGCGACATTTCGGCTTAAACGCCGCTTAAAAAACGATTCTTCGCAGCCGCCTGGGCCCTCCGGGCGGTTTTATTTTGCCAAGGCACCGGCCTCTCCTTCTCTCATTCCTGTGCTCGTCACAGGAATCCGGACGACGCGCGTCTGCGCGGCGAGAGGTGTCCTTTCAGCCCAAGGACTTGGGCTGGCTGGATTCCTGTGACGAGCACAGGAATGAGGGCGGACAGGCGCCCGATATCGAACCATCGCCTCCATTTCACGCCTCCCAATCACACAAGCGTTTTCAAAACCCCGTTTTTCCAAGGCAAATTCCCTTCAATTTCCGTTTGGATTGATTTAAGGAACGCCGATACGTTGCGGGCCGGACGGCTGGCGACCGCAATGACGTTCCTGTGAGGTTTGCATAACGATGCTCGATTCCCTGAGAAATGCTTCTCGAACCATGGCAGCCAAGCTGCTGCTTCTCCTGCTTGTTGTTTCGTTTGGCGTCTGGGGCGTCTCGGCATCACTCGTCACCGCCAATTCCCATGCCGTCATGACGGTGGGCGACCAGACGGTCAGCCCGGAGGAATTCCGCCTCGCCTATCAGCGTCAGATTTCCGACCTCAGCCGCCAGTTCGGCACCCGTCTGACAACGGAACAGGCCAAGGCCTTCGGCATCGACCGTCAGGTGTTCAGCCAGCTTGCCGCCGGCGCCGCCCTCGACGAGCTGGCCTCGAAGATGAATCTCGGCCTTTCGGAAGACCGCCTTGCCAACCTCATCGCCGAAGACCCGGCCTTCAAGTCGGTCAATGGCCAGTTCGACCGTAATCTCTTCAGCGAGCGCCTGCGCAATTCCGGCTTCCGCGAAGACGACTATATCAAGGAACGCAGCAAGGTTGCCGTCAGAAGCCAGATCGTCGAAGCCGTCTCGGATGGTTTTGCCGCACCGCAGGTGCTGGTGGATGCGCTGAAGCAATACCGCAACGAGCAGCGTGCGGTCGATTACGTCATCCTCTCCAACGCCGTCATCCCGCCGGTCAAGGCGCCGGGCGATGACGTTCTCACCCCCTGGTTCGAGACCAACAAGACGAAATATCGCGCACCGGAATTCCGCAAGTTCACCTATGTGAAGCTGGAACCGTCGGACATTGCCGATCAGGCCTCGGTAACAGATGCCCAGATCGCCGATTATTATGAGAGCCACAAGGACAGCTTCCGCACCGCCGGCCGCCGCACGGTGGAGCAGCTGACCTTCCCGGGCAAGGAAATGGCCGAAGCCGCTGCCGAGCAGATCCGCCTCGGCAACACCACCTATGATCAGGTGGTGAAGGATCAGGGCAAGACGCCGTCCGACGTGACGCTCGGCGAATTCACCAAGGACACCATTCCCGACCAGTCGATTGCCGATGCAGCTTTCGCCATCCAGAAGGATGGCGGCGTCTCCGCGGTCGTTGAAGGTTCCTTCGGCCCGGTCATCCTGCGCGTCACCGGCATCAAGCCGGAAACCACCCGCACGCTGGAAGAGGCGAAAGAGGACATCCGCAAGGACCTCGCCACCGCCGCCGCCGCGGAAGAAATCACCAACGTGCATGATCGCTACGAAGACCTGCGCGCCGGCGGCTCTTCGCTTGCCGATGCCGCACAGCAGCTGAACCTGAAGCCCGTCACCATCGCCGCCATCGATGCGGCCGGCCTCGATGAAAAGGGCGATGCAGTTCAGGGCCTGCCCTCCCCGCAGCTGGCGCAGGAAGTCTTCAAGACCGAGCCCGGCACGGAAGCCCTGCCGATCAATCTTGGCCGTGAAGGTTACATCTGGTTCGACGTCGACCAGATCATTGCCGCCCGCGACCGCACGCTTGCCGAAGTGCGCGACGATGTCGTCGCGCACTTCGGCAA
>Ga0209070_100512_pt1 | contig 20664 bp, 14 predicted proteins | sample SynthPrep_5_END__FD_187205 | JGI IMG/M metagenome (GOLD analysis project Ga0209070, IMG submission 187205) | Synthetic microbial communities from Ohio, USA - SynthPrep_5_END_DS10_MetaG (SPAdes) (version 2) | ecosystem: Engineered > Bioreactor > Aerobic > Activated sludge | place: USA: Ohio... | reverse complement strand
ATGTTGTTGAAGATTTGAAAGATCTGCAACAAGAGGTTCTAACGCACACCGTTATCTTAATTAAACTAGTTGATGTTTCTGCTAAATATATTCAAGACAAAAAACTTATTGCACCCACCTGAAAAATAGCATTTACCCTAACGGGTTTTGCTGGGGCGTAATGTTTTGGTAGCTAGCCATAAGGCATAACGCCCGCGTCTATAATGGTGATCGTAAGGCGCATTTGGGTTTACCAACCAAGACTTTACGGCCATATCTGCATTCAAGGCGTTATCGCCATCAACAAAATTCAATGCTAGTACTTTACAGCAGTCAGCAATGCCTGCGTTCAGACGCTGTGTCATCATATTACGTTCGTATAACGAAACCCCCGCTTTTACCCGCAAGTGACCTACATCGTCATCTTTACCCTGCCAATTCACCACCGTTTGATAAGGTGCCGCAATAACTGTTACGGGTGCAAACTCGGCCAGTTGCTGCAAAAATAAACGGTAGCCATCAATCAACTCCAACAGTAATGCATCTGCTGTCATTTTCTTTTGTCTGGCTCGGATCCAAAGCGCATATCCCATATCTACCTCACCCAAACCAACCATGATCTGAGTGTATTTTTTAGTCTGAAGCGCAGCATTAAAAATCTCTCTGGCTTTACTGGCAGATCCAAGATTATGGATCCCACCCAACGTTGCCCCTGGCACATAATTAACGTCAAAACGCCAGCCTGGTCTTAACAGTGTCCATACCCAATGCCGAAAAACGCGCATATGAGAATCACCAATAACCAATACTCTGGGTCTCCAGCGCACCTTATTCCGGGTAATAATATTCAATAAACTACGTAATTTTTGCAAAAAACACCTTTGTTCAGCACACTATTCACAGCACTCCGACACCAATAGTTAATTAAGGCAGCCTTTGCTGGCATCGGTAAGTACGGTATGCAAGCGCTCATACAAAATAGCATGCCCAGCATCATTAACATGCACGCCGTCGCCAGCATTAAACTGTGCGGCCAAGTTACCTGCACTATCAACCAAAGGTTCATATACCTTTACTAAACACGCTTTAATCCGCTCGTCTAACAACGTATCCAGTTGTAATAGCTGTTGCTGTCTATTCGCGGCCATATTACGCGGTTGCGCGCCCATAACAACCGTTACCACCTCTTCACGCGCCAACAACTCACGCATAAGCAGTAAATTAAAAGCGCTTTCTTCCGCGGGATAGCCATAAGCACTATCGTTACTGGGGAAAGAAACAATCACCAAGTCCGGATTCAACTCTAGCGCTTTGTCTACATTATGGTTCGCATCAGGCTGAAACCGCGAAGCACTGACCTCGCAGCGGCTACTCAACCCCTGATAACTAAGATAACCGCCTTTGGCAATGTTTATCACCTCAATGCCCTCACCTTTAGCATATTCAGTAAGCAAGCCCGCCCAACTGCTAGCGTAACTACTGGCACCGGCACCAAAGGCTGACGACGACCCCATAATCACCCACCGCTGATGATTCTTTTTAGTGTAAGGTGGTACAAACGCCTCTAACTGTTGGTTCCACAGCCCGCAATTCACGTTTGCATTTTGCAATAACGGCACCACAACTGGCACAGGCTGAGTTGGCACCGTTGGCACCGGCGGAGGCACACTAACCGGCGGCGCTTCTGCTTCATTACCGCCAGAACAGCCCACCAGCAAACCTATTGCTACCAAACTTAGTAATGAACGCATTTACAATCCTATGATGTACTAGCTTTAACTAATAATTTATGAAAAAACATAGCATTAGCACAATTTGCTGCCTCAGCCTGTTTTTCAGAACTTTTGAGCAGTTTTTCCGCATCTACATGATGTGCGTTTAATTTTTCAGTCAGTATAGCGCTAAGAGAATAATCTACTGAAGGCGCTCTAATAACAAAACGTGCATTAGTTTGGGCTAACAAATAATCTGGTTGCAGCGCATCAAATACTGAGCTGTCTACATTGCCTGCAGTATGGACAAACGTTAACCGGCTAAACAACCGCGTTAGATAATCTAACATCGAGTAAGCAGATGAAGAACCAAAAAGTAATAAATGACCTACCGCTATCGCTTTATCGTTGGCTAACAGCATCACTCTACCAAAATTCGGTAAATTATTATCGTACAGCAAGGTGCTACGATAACTAAAACCAGTAAGTAACTCTTCCTCAGCACTTAAAGGGGGAAAAACCTTCCCCCCTAAATCGCCAACGGTTCTAACTACCTTATATTTGTCGTTTGCAAATAGCGCTTGTGCTTCTACTATAGGCAAACCAAAACGCTCTGCCGTAGCTAACGAAGCCAAGCCTGCGCCAATAGGTGCCCAATGCGTATCGGTATACCTAAAAGTACGACGCTCACTATTAGCCAATAGCGCTATCGGATTAATAATAAGCTTTTCAGTATCAGCCTTAAGCAATTGCTCAAAGGGCGTTACATTAGCTTTAACATAAGGATAGTACTGCGGATACACTTGCTCTTTAGAGGGCGCAGTAAGCATTGCGGCTTTAGCTTTTTTGGGTAGCAGCAATGCTAAATCGTCAAAGTAACGCCGCCATTGCTGAATATCTAACTGTGTTAATAAGCGTTTGCCCGTGTATTGTTCTACGCTTGTATTTGTATCATTGTCTAAGAACAACCAATTCTCTTTCCCTTGCAGCACCCTAAAAGGTCCGGCGATATGCCCGCTGCATAGTGCGTATTCAACACCATCATGCAAAATGCCCAACTCAAAATCGGCTGATTTCATCACCAAATTAAACCTGAAACCACAATTACGCTGCGGGTGGGCTGCACCATCCTGCTTTAAAATAACCTGCACGACATCCGGGCGGGCCTTATCCAGCGCAAAGTAACTTAGCGTTTCTCCCTGCTTCACATAAAGCTGCACTGAAAACGGTTTATCCAACAACACCCAGCCTTGAAACAACACACCGGTTTCGGTTAACTCTGCCAACGTTGATGCTTTGTCTACCTGCGGAAAATCTAGCCACCATCGCCTTACCGGCCCTTGTCGCTGTGCCTTTTTTAATAATTGAATATTGTAATCTGTCAAAATTATCCCTGTATACACTACGTCAGAAATGTTTAAATGCTAAAAACTGGCAGTTTGCTCTGGGTCATCTAGCGACACATTTAAAAATTAAAACCAACTTTGACTGCGGCTTACGAAAATTACACAGGTATATTCTGTTTATGTTGCAGCCAAACTGCTTGCTGCTCTGATATGTCATTTATAACCTTCAGCTCAACACTTAAACTTAATTTGCGCTCTCTAATATCGACAACAGGCAACATGATTATTGGATCGCGACCATAAACATAAAAAACATAACGCCCTGATACATTGAGTCTCATTGCATCACCGGCTAAAACCATTTTACTTAGACTGGCGCTTTCTGTTAGTGCGAGCAGGTTGTTATTGTCAATATCAGTAATATTGATAGAAAGGATCTCGAACAAACCCGGTGATATACTTGGATCAAATCTTAGCGGGTAGTTTGCCAATGCTTGCTCAAAGTTGAAAACAACACGTTGCACACCTTGTCCTGTAAACTGACTATGCAAACTGCAAGCCTCTGAGTAAATAGGCTCTTGCAATTGAGGTAAAAACAACTGACAGTTGAACAGATTTAACTGCTCTAGCTGTTGTTTAATCTTAAGGTTATTTATTGTTTCAGGCCTAAAATCACCAACATCATTTGCTAACGCATCTGCTAAAAAAGGCGAAATATCGTCTAACATCTGCTTCGTTTGTGAAAAATCTAGCAGCTGTCTTTTCGATTCTTTCAATATAAAAAGTAATAAATCTACAGCTGAATGATTAGAGGCCACACTATGCGAGCGCGCCAGTATAGCGTCGGGCGGCGCAATATCTGTTTGGTAATCGGCAATAATGTCTTCGTAATTATCGGCAAGCACGGTGTTACTTGGGTCTACGCCCGCGATCAGCAGCAAGCCGGTAGTAAACGATTTAAGTGGTAGTAATAACAATTCGGGGCGATATTTTTTTAAAATAGGAATGAGCTTCCATACATCACCAGCCCAAGCTCCACTCGCTCTGCGCCGCTCAGCCTGAATAGGGTGGCAAGGAAATATATCATCAATAACCACTAACGTATTGGGGGCAGAAAAACGCTCAAAGTTAATAAAATCACGCAGAGCAAACTCAAATAAATGCATACCGTCAATAAAAGCTAAATCAGGTGCCTGGCTAAATTCATCTACAGCACAGTGTTTAAAAAACGCATCACTGCTCATACCTATTATCTTTGCCGTATCGGGTAAATCTACCTTTAAATTCAGTGTTGGCCGCGCATCTACACCTAAGGCTTTACCTCTGGCCCTTGCCAAACTTAAGCCCTCATCAACGCCAATTTCAAAATAAAAATCTGGCTGTAAATAGGCATGAAAGTACTCAAGAACATCGTGCTTGTAGCAATCACCCCATAACTCATTTTGCTCTGGTGTACCACCAAAGCCCATGCTATTTACAGCGTAACAATGGCTCATGCGGTGATATACGTGCTCGGGTGTGTCTTGCTGCAACACTGTAGCAATATCCTGCCAGGCTTGTATTGCTGCTCTTGAATTACCCGCATTTAAAAGTTGCTCTGCCGCTTCACACATAAAACCATAAAATAAAGGCTTTAGCAGTGAATTGCCCATTTGCCAGGCTTCTATAAATTTTTCCAGCGCATTTGCTGGCTGGTCTGCTGCTAATAAGGCTTTGCCAAATTGTATATTTAATGCAGCCAGCATAAAATGTTGAATTTGCAACGGCTCTTTGGCTAACAAACACGCTTTTTCGTATAACCCTTTGGCCACACTAACGTCAGCACAAAACAGTGCTGCGCCGGCCATCATAAAGGCAAGATTGTGCTTATCTGGGTGTCGCGCTAATGGATAGCTACTTAGTTGCTCAAAAAAGGCATACTGTTGAGACTGCCACATTTCGTTGTAGCTGTTGGAAAACTTAGCAGATGTTTTTTTCATAGTAATCCAAATAAAATAATCAATATGTAAAATGACACACGGTATAGCAAATGATCAGCACATTCAATGCATTGGTAACGGTAATAGAGGATATTTATAAAATAACATAGGCCTAGCTGATGAAATCAAAAACATAAAGTGCTAACATTACCGTTAGGTACCATTAATTGATTTACTACATCAGCTTTTCTTATGTTACATTCAACTAAAGAACCGCTCATAAATGCGGTACACCAACTTTAATCAATACTTGCCGATTGGAAGCTTTGCGACAATGAACATAAAGTTCAAAACCGACTCCAGAAAATCATCCATATTATAAACTGATTATTGCTGGTTATCGTCTCGTGCAGTGCATTTGAAGGCCTCCCACAAATTTACATAAAATATTATCAGCTCTTTGCCAATTTGATTAATACTCAATCGCACTGAGCAACACAATTCAAGATTTGCTTTAACCCTTGCAGTAGTTTCATACAATGCTTCTTTTTACCATAAGCCACGAATTTACTGTGAAATTTGATTATGAACTGAATTGCGCTGTTATTTCGCTTCAAACTCATGCTCAAGAGAACTCATAAAACCTCTGAGCGAATACGATTTTCATGCCTTTACATGTTCAACGTACAGACCTTTATCACAACAATATTCGCTCTGTTCGAATCCATTCAAACTGACGGTTTCGGTCAAAGTGGCAATCTTAGCGTAAGCTGACCAATGCTCTGCTGTTGGTTTAATTCCAGAAACAGGATGACCAGTTTGGATTTGTCCCTAAAATTATACAAAGTTTACAATCCAATCCCTTCAATTCTCGAGACTTAAGCAACCGACATGTTCAGAGTTGGAAATAACTTACTCTAGATCAATTACTTACAATTTCCACTATAGCGTAGCACAATAAAGCCTCAACACCCCAACTGGTTAATTTTAAGCAGTTAAAGCTATCCTGCCAGAAGGGGAATTGAATAAACCAGTTTTTAGATAAAATTAAAATAATGCAATAAAATTTCTATCATTAATAAAAAATTATCTCTTAGATAAACAAACTCAAATTTATATTTTGCAGAAGTTAAATACTATGAATATGGTGCATCTGAAGCCACAATCATAATTTCATATACTAAACACTAAATAAATAAATTACTGGAAACTGAGTTTGCATCAAAAAATTTCTTAAACTCAATTTGATATTTAATTCTATTTGAATTAAATAAATCGAAATCACAATCTTCATAGGCGCTAGTTATAAATTCATGATTAAATTCACTTATATTTCGCGCATCTACAAAAGGAATACTCATGCGATTGGCTAACTCAGTCGTCCGTTCGTCATGTACGATTAAAGTTGCAGGAATTCCAGCAAGTATAGCAGAAATAACTCCATGAATTCGAGTTCCGATTAAATAGTCATATTGAGTTAATACAGAAAACCACTGATCTAAATCCCAAAACAGTAAAGCTTTACTCTTAACAAACTCCGTTATTTCAGATTCTGTCTTACCATAAACCCTTTTCAAAAAATCCATATTTTTATCATAGTCGCCTCTGTCGTTATTTCGTGCCATTCTCAAATAAATATCTGGTATCTCACTTTGCAAAAGTAAACTAATTTTATTATTAATTGAAAAGCGATATAATTGCGAATTTATTTCGTTATATTTATTACTTGAAAATATAAGTTCAGATAAACCGTGCCTTGTACCTTGAAGAACTACTTTTTCAAGATCAAAATTATTCTTTTTATTTATAGCATTAATACCCTTTCCTACTCCAAGTAATGAGGGGCAACCTGTATTCCAAGTGTTGTGAATACCATACTCTGATAAAATTTCCTGTGTATGCTGCCCTCTTACCGAAATATACCCACTTCTTTCAGATACTAACTTAAGAAAACGCTCAGTTCCCTTCTTTAACTTAGGAGCTTTCCCACCATGTTCTACTTGAGCACCAAGCCCAACTACTAAGCATGGCAAGTCTGTAGTTTCAATTAAATCACACAGATATGACATATCAGTATTTGATGCAACCCAGTTAGCGGCAGAGATTGCTAAGTAATCATATTTTCCATTATTAAAATTAGCCTGATAATAAGATTGCTCACGATAAACATCTTCAGTAGTCCCCAGAACCTCTCTCAATGCCCGGACAAAAAGAAAATTACCTGTATTAAGGCCGGACTTGCCTATTAAATTCTCTATACTGATGTCATCAATATTCTTAATACCGCCAGGGATTCCCGAAAAAAAAGGTTTATTTTTCAATTTTACGCTCCTATTTTATTCAATCTTTGCGAAAGCTTTTCCTCTAAATATTTACTAGAAAAGTTAACACCTATATCTATATCACTAAGCAGATCTTTGAGAACATTAAATTTCAACTCATATTCATCTGCTTTAAACTCCAACTTGTAGTGGGCAACTTTCCCTGTAAGACTTTCTATAATCTTGACTATTTCCTCAACACTATACTTTCTGTAATTTCCGACGTCTATTGTAAAATATTTCATTTCAGGGTTCTGAATAATGTAGTCAACTATCCTTTTTAAATCATCAATATCGATAAGGTACCTATATGCCCCGGAATACACCGTAAAATCATTACAGTTAACGATTGAGCTATAAATAAAATTAATTAATGTAGAATGATTTTTTAGATCACCAAACATCTGTGGAACACGACAAATAAGATAGTCAGCTGAGCTATCTTTTATAATTACCTCCATCTTTTCTTTATGACGGTAATAGTCATTTTTTGGATAGTCCGGTGCTGAAAGTGCGCAGCTACTAAAGTAAATTAATTTTTTTTGTTTATGCTCAGCTAGGCTTTTTAAAAGTAAAGTTTCTTCTCTTTTAAACTCTTTCTCGTCTTTGCAATTCGAATTAGACACACCACTTGCAAAGATGCAGAAATCTTTGTATTTAGCTTGATCTTTGTCGTTTTTGAAAATAGTGGCAATCTGACCATTTCCTATAATCACTCTAAACCGCCTAATATATCTGAATAAACGTTTTTATAGTTAGTTAACATAACGTCCATAGAGAAAAATTCAAAACGTCTAAAAGAGTTTACTTGTAGTTGCCTTTTCATCTTATCGTTATGAATAATTTTCTCTAATGCTTCGGTGACTTGCTTAGAAGAAACTTCTCCATTTTCTAAATCGAGAATAATTGATGCCGAGCCTTGATTATCCTGAGTCATGTTTTTGATTTCGCCTATATTGGTTGCTACAATTGGCTTACCTAATGACATAAATTCAATGAGTATTAAGGGCATCGATTCACTTATAAACATAGATGGCAATAAACCTATATCAGAAAGAGCTATGTAATCTTGAACATTGGACACGTGGCCAACTAACTTTATGTATTCAGGTGGTTGACTAGTTTTAATTTTATCCGCAGCAGGGCCTTCCCCTAATAAGAGTAAATCGACTTTCACCCCTTGATTGTTTAAATCTCTAACCGCGTCAACAGCTACTAACCAGCCTTTGTCTATGTTCGCTCTCGAGGCAAGACACACTACAACAGCATCCTCTCTTAAGCCAACTACTTCCCTGTTGATTACTTTTGGTTGTTCAGGCTCATAACCATTGAATATATTTCTTAACATTAAAGGTTGCTCTGTATTTTCAAAAGCCCTTAAATTTTTCTCAGCAATATATACCCAGCAATCGACTTCATAAATCATGTCCGTAAAAATCTTATTAAAGCTTTTGTCTATATCAGGTGAAGCGACCAATGCTTCATGACAGCCATGCATAGTCACAACCCATTTGACTCTTTCAGGAATAACATCATAGTGGTCATGAACATACTTATCCGCCCACCATATTGAACTATGAATCACATTAATGTTAAATATTTCAATCAACTCTGTTATTTGCACATCTTCTATATTAAACAAAGGTACATTAACATCAACTTTTGAAATTACATTTTGATGGGTGGGATGTTTATTAACATTTAACAACACAACTTCTCCACCCATTTTTTTCCATGCGTTAGCTAAACGTATAGAAAAGATTTGACCACCTCCAGGAGATAAATCACTAGCAACAACCAGCAGATTCGGCACACTATTGGCTTCCGTATTTAGTTTTTCAACCAAAGTTCTTTTATTATAAAAATCGCTTAGTTTGGCTACTGGATGTTTGTATTTAAATCGTTTCCACTCGGAATCAACAGAACTGAAAGATTTTAGAAGTTGCTTTTTTGATATCAGATTATTTTCAACTATATAGTTGGTAACATCAAAACGCTCTTTAAAATACTCACTAGTTCCTTCAATTTTTACAACTTGCGAAGCAGCATGGCGTCTAAAGTAATTAATAGCATTAGGCCTATATGCTATCTTACCGTTTTTAAGACATTCTAAATAAATTAACCAGTCACCACACATTTTATGTGACTTTGCTTTTTCAAGTGTTTGACCAAATGAACTTTTGCGTATCAATAAACCACTAGCATTAATTAAAGTTTGGTAAGCCGCGAAATGTTCTTGTATTTCCTTGATCCCCGTATTCACATAGGGTTGATTGAACTTCGTAGGTGAAACCATATCAAAATAGGGCTTAAAAGCATCCTTTTTTATTTGGCTTTTTTCATCTATCATTTCAAAACGTGCATAAGCTATATTAACAAATGGATCAGAAAATGCCGGCAAGAGTTCTTGCAGAAAATTTGAACTGCAAGCATCATCGCCTTCTGCAATCCAAACTACATCACTTTTTGAAAGTTCTATCCCTTTTTGCCATTGTTTAAATGGACTGCCGGAGTTTTCTTTGTTTAAATGCAATGTAATTCGCGGATCATGAAGGTATTGTTTTGCTTTTTGAACCGAGTTATCTGTTGAACAGTCATCAAGACACAGTATCTCTATATCTTTCACCGGCTGATTAATTATTGTATCTATACGTTCCTTTAAAAAATTTTCATGGTTGTAGAAAGGTACTATTACGCTTACTGATGGTTTATATACTGAGTGTGCAATCAATACACTCAGTACCTGAAGCATCTTAACATCGCTAGTGTATTGATTAAAAAGTCTATTCTTTGCTACTTCACCGAGTGCTAATAGTTTTTCAGGAGACTTAACTAACTCATCTACGCAATCGGCTGCTTGCTTTGTCGAAAAGCTCGAAATGGGTAGGCCAGCATCTTGTTGTAAAAAGTCAACTATACCGGTCGTACCACTAAAATATAAACTAGGTATACCATATTGTGCAGCATGTAATACTACAAGCGGAAATGGATCCTCTCTTGATGAGAGAAAAAACAAATCTGCTGCTGCGAATAACTCATTGGCGTTGCTTTTATGACCTACAAATTTTATCCGTTCTTTTTCTTCAAGCGAAAGGCTCTCTAGTAAAGCATTTTTATCTTTCCCTTCACCAATCCATATAAATTTTATTTTTTTTATATTTCGTTTCAGTAAATCTCGTGCAGTTTCTAAGAATAGATCTGGCCCTTTACGCCAATATACTGTGCCACAGCCCATTAAAACAAAATCATCTTCAGCAATATCTAACTCCTTTCTTGCGCTGTTTCTTAAGACTGTGTTATTGGCTTGCAGGCTTGTTACTGGATTAACGAAAGCAGTAACTGTTTCCATCTTGCTTTTAGGAAGATTATATTTTTCGTGAAGTACTTTTGTTGTTTCTGGTGAACCAGATATCCATAAATCAACAATAGGTAAAAGTTGCTTAAGTTCGTCTTTGAATATTTCTAATACTTGCTCCATTTCATGTATATTCGCAATAAATGGAGCATTTATTTTTACATCTATATATTTCAAGGTGGTAATAAACCGACCCGATACAACAGTACTTAGAAAAACAAATTCAAACTCTTCTTTTAAGAAATTTGTAAGCGCTTCGTGATCATCAACTTTTGCATTTTGAATTACATAGACTTCTGCATATAAAGCGTACTGATCAGCCATTGGACCTGGTGAGAGCACCAAGACTTTAATTTTTCGGTCAGTTGATTGCGCAAACCATTTTACGGTCTCTAATAGCACAACTTGTGCGCCAGCTTGAATACCATCATGGCCTACAAATAAAAGAGCTTTTTTATTTTCTGATTTTTTGATTTCACTTTCAAATCTAGGCTGAACTGTTAAACGCCCCTCTTTTGCACCATTTTGTTGATAATGAGAAAAAGGTGAAATTTTCGCATGGCGTACATCTGCATTTAAACGCAGATAAAACTTAGGATCAAAAAAACGATTGGGGCGCCTTCCCTCTTTCTCCCCATTTGACCAGTAATGATGTTCTGGGTTGATACAAGCAGCTCTTACGTCTGGATTTTGTTCTAAATAATATTCAGTATCAAATTCGGAAATATTCGGCTCATCTTTTGTTTTTAGCTTAAAGCCTGAATGGTCATTCAAAGTATCAATATCGATGTTAGTTAGTTTTCGTTCGATATAAGCAAGGTTAAACGAAGCGAGTGATTTCATTTCGTTGTTGTCAACTATAATTTTTTTGTATAAACCTAGGGCTTCAAGATAATTTCCATCTCTAAACGCCTGATTTGCTTGCTGTAATAGCGTGAAACTTTTTCTTGACACTTTACATTCCTTCGAATTAATTTTGATTTTTAGCTGCTTACATCTAACATATTATTCAAATTTTGGTGCTTGAGACCACTCAAATGCTTGACCTTCATCATCCTTTCTAGAGAGTTGCGGAGGTTCTATAGCCAAAGGCCAACCAATATTCAAAAAAGGGTCTTTCCACAAAAGTGAGTATTCATCACCCGGCGCATAATAATCAGTACATTGATACTGAAACTCAGCCATGTCAGTGGTTACGTAAAAGCCATGAGCAAAACCAGGTGGTATCCAAAGCATTTGTTTGTTGGTTTCGTTTAGCAAAACACCTACCCATTTCCCGAAAGTTGGAGAGCTTTCTCGCATATCAACCGCTACGTCAAAAACTTCTCCTTTGGTTACCCGCACCAGTTTACCTTGTGGTTGCTTATGCTGGTAATGCAACCCCCTTAAAATACCCAGCTTAGAGCTAGAGTGATTATGTTGCACAAACTGATAATTACCGCAGTGTTTTACAAACTCATCTTGGCGGAAAGTTTCCATAAAGAAACCGCGCTCATCACCAAATACTTTCGGCGTCATTAACACTACGTCGGGTATTGCGAGTTTTTCGTAATTCATGATTTTTCTCTTTTATCTAGTACGCTTTTTATTTGCTGCAGCTGTTGTTGCATAGTAGAAATATTGCGTAAGTCTTCAGTTTTCTCAGTAAAGTTGATTATCTTGTCGTGATTGGCAACATGCACATTTTCAATGTCGTTCCTGCCGCTTAACATGCGTTCAGGATAATCCAGTTGTTTAGTTGCATCTTTAACAAATACTGCAACAAAATCACTCCAACATGCGCCTATTTGAAAACTAACAAATGACTCTAATAATAAACTATTGTAATTATTGCGTTTAGCCCAGTTAACCAGCGCTTTGCCGCTATCAGGATAAAACCGCCAACAGTCTACAGGATAACGATGGTAAGCGCCGTTAGAGGGAGCGTTAAGATAAAAAAGGCCTTGAGGTTTTAATACCCGTAACACTTCCAAAAATAATACCCAAAACATCTCTGAGTGCTCAAAACAAGAACTTGAAACCACTACGTCGATAGAGTTATCAGCAAATGGCAAAGTGTAAGGATCATCCAGCACAACATCTACACCGTTAGCTACAACAAAATCAACGCCGATATACTCGCAACCTGGCGGGCACACATCCCGCAAACTGCCGTTAACATTTTGCGCACCAATATCAACCACTTTTACCGGTGTATCAGACTTTACGTAGCGCATGTACCGTTGAAAAAAAAACTCACCATTTTTCATTGCTGATGGATGCATAAAATGGCCTTATTTTCCGTATTTAACTAAATCAAGTAAATATTTACCATACTGGGTTTTGCTAAACGCTTTACCCTGCTTTTTCATTTGCTCGTCGTTAATCCAGCCATTACGCCAGGCTATTTCCTCTAAGCAAGCCACTTTTAAGCCCTGGCGGTGTTCTATGGTTTGTACATAGCTACTGGCTTCTAACAAGCTGTCGTGCGTACCGGTATCTAGCCAGGCGAAGCCACGACCTAGTTTTTCTACCGCTAAGTCGCCACGTTCTAAATAGGCATTATTTACGCTGGTAATTTCTAGCTCGCCGCGCTCAGAGGGCTTAACTGCTTTAGCAATTTGCACTACGTCGTTGTCGTAAAAATACAGGCCGGTTACTGCATAGTTCGATCTTGGCTGTTTTGGTTTTTCTTCAATAGAAATAGCTTTGCCATTTTGGTCAAACTCCACCACGCCAAAACGCTCAGGGTCGTTAACCATGTAGCCAAATACGGTAGCGCCTTTTTGCTGGGCAGCTGCTTTTTTAAGCTGCACGGAGAAGTGTTGGCCGTGGAAAATATTGTCACCCAGTACTAAACACACTGGGTCTTGACCTATAAAATCTTCACCAATAATAAAAGCCTGCGCTAAGCCATCTGGCGACGGCTGTTCGGCATACTGAAAATTCACGCCCACTTGTTGGCCTGTGCCTAATAATTTTTTAAAGCCGGGCAAATCTTCTGGCGTAGAAATTATTAAAATATCTTTAATACCCGCTAGCATTAATACCGATATTGGGTAGTAAATCATGGGCTTGTCGTAAATAGGCAACTGCTGCTTGGAAACCCCTAAAGTAATAGGGTGTAAGCGCGTTCCGGAGCCGCCTGCTAATACAATACCTTTACGCATAATATGACTAGTCCTTTAAATTATTGAGCGGTTAGCTCAGCGAAAGTGAGTGCCAATTGCTGCTGCCATGTAGGCAGTTGCATATTAAATGTGTTTTCTAGCTTACTTAAGTTTAAGCGCGAATTAGCTGGCCGCTGGGCCGGTGTCGGATACTCAGCGGTGGTTATTGGCTTAAAAAGCTCAGGTTTTAGTGCCAGGTCAATATTGTGCTTACGCGCCAGGCTAAAAATCTCGGCGGCAAAGTCATACCAACTGCAAAAACCTTGCGGGGCTAAATGGTACACACCGGCGAACTGCTGGGTGCTTTCACCCGCCGATTGTTTAAGCATAATGTGCTGTATTGCTAATACTGTAACCTGCGCAATTAACCGCGCCGGTGTGGGTGCACCTATTTGATCCGCCACTACATTTAACGCTTCACGGTTTTGTGCGAGCTTAAGCATAGTGCGCATAAAGTTGTTACCGCGCGCGGCATATACCCAACTTGTGCGAAAGATCAGGTATTTATCAGTATTTTCAATAACTGCCAAGTCACCGTCTAATTTGCTTTGACCGTACACCGACAGTGGCCCTGTAGTATCGGTTTCTTGCCAAGGTGTGGTGCCATTGCCGGGGTATACATAATCGCTGGAATAATGTACCAACCATGCTTTACATTGCTTAGCTAAGGTTGCTAAGGCAGCAGGTAAGGCCACGTTAATTAGATTGCAGGCAGCTTGCTCGGTTTCAGCTTTATCTACTGCGGTCCAGGCAGCGGCATTAATAATGAGCGTTGGGTTTAATGCTGCCACTTTGCTAATTACTGCTTGAGTATCGGCAAAATCAACATCGCTGCGGCTTAATGTATGTAACATGCCCAAAGGCGCTACCGCTCTGGCGACTTCAAAGCCCACCTGGCCATTTGGGGCCAGCAATACTATGGTTTGCATTATGTTTTCCCTTAGCGCGCTACTTGTTGGTAGCTGCCATCTAAAATAGCTTGCCACCAATCGGTATTACTTAAATACCACTGTACGGTTTTGCGCAGGCCGGTTTCAAAGGTTTCTTGTGGTACCCAGCCCAATTCGCGCTCAATTTTACTGGCATCAATAGCGTAGCGAACATCGTGGCCGGGGCGGTCAGTTACATAGGTAATTAAGTCTGTGTAGTGGCTAATGCCTGCCGGTTTATTTGGCGCCAGCTCTTCTAATAAGGCGCATAGCGTGTGCACCACTTCAATATTTTGCTTTTCGTTATGGCCGCCAATATTGTAAGTTTCGCCAATAGCACCAGTGGTAGCAACACATACCAGGGCGCGGGCATGGTCTTCTACAAATAGCCAATCGCGTATTTGTTTACCATCACCATATACCGGTAAGGCTTTACCGGCTAAAGCATTTAAAATCATTAGCGGGATCAATTTCTCTGGGAAATGGAATGGGCCATAGTTATTAGAGCAGTTGGTTACCACTGTTGGTAAGCCAAAGGTACGTAACCAGGCGCGCACTAAATGGTCAGAGCCAGCCTTACTGGCCGAATACGGGCTGCTTGGCGCGTAAGGTGTGGTTTCGGTAAATAAATCGTCGGTGCCATGTAAGTCGCCATATACTTCATCAGTTGAAATATGGTGAAACCGAAACGCCGCTTTTTTATCGGCAGCTAAGGCGCTCCAATAAGCACGTGCCGCTTCTAATAAGGTATAAGTGCCAACAATATTAGTGTGAATAAAATCACCTGGGCCGTTAATAGAGCGGTCTACATGGCTTTCTGCTGCTAGGTGCATTACCACGTCAGGCTGATATTTGGCAAACAAGGCTGCCATCGCATTGGCGTCACAAATATCGGCTTGCTCAAAGTGGTAACGTTCTGCATTGGCAACTTTTGATACCGAGCTTAGATTACCGGCATAGGTAAGCTTATCAACATTAACCACAGTGTGCGGCGTATCGTTAATTAAATGCCGTACCACGGCTGAGCCAATAAAACCGGCACCACCGGTAACTAAAAAGGTTTTTGCTGACACAGGGTCGTCCTCACGTTAATTTATTCAGGTTTTAACAGTAATTCTTTAATAATATCGATTTGCGCTTCCGCTTTTAACATTTCATGCTCTAAAGCCTGCTGGCGTTTGTTTTGCTCGGTGTTAGTTTGCACAAGCTGGCGATTAGTTTCTTCCAATTCTGCAATTTTATCTAATCGGCTAGCAGCATGCTTTTGTACTTGCTCCAATTCTTTTTGCAATTTTTCTTGCTGTGTTTTCGCAGCTTCCAGCTGTTTTGTAAATTCAGCCTGTTGCTGCTCAGCTTGCTGCTTAGTCGCAGCAGTTTGTTGCTTTGCTTGCTCTAACTGTTTAGTTAATTCAGCCTGTTCCTGCTTAGTCGCAGCGGTCTGTTGTTTTGCTTGCTCTAGCTGTTTAGTTAAATCAGCCTGTTGCTGCTCAGCCTGCTGCTTGGTTGCAGCGGTTTGTTGCTTTGCTTGTTCTAGCTGTTTAGTTAAGTCAGCCTGTAGCTGCTCAGCTTGCTGCTTAGTCGCAGCGGTCTGTTGCTTTGCTTGTTCTAGCTGTTTAGTTAAATCAGCCTGTAGCTGCTCAGCTTGCTGCTTGGTTGCAGCGGTTTGTTGCTTTGCTTGTTCTAGCTGTTTGGCTAATTCAGTCTGTTGCTGCTCAGCTTGTTGCTTGGTTGCAGCGGTCTGTTGTTTTGCTTGCTCTAGCTGTTTAGCTAGTTCAGCTTGTTGCTGCTCAGCCTGCTGCTTGGTTGCAGCGGTCTGTTGTTTTGCTTGCTCTAGCTGTTTAGTTAAATCAGCCTGTTGCTGCTCAGCTTGTTGCTTAGTCGCTGCGGTCTGTTGCTTTGCTTGTTCTAGCTGTTTAGCTAGTTCAGCCTGTTGCTGCTCAGCTTGTTGCTTAGTCGCAGTAGTTTGTTGCTTCGCCTGCTCTAACTGTTTAGTTAATTCAGCCTGATGCTGCTCAGCTTGTTGCTTAGTCGCTGCAGTTTGTTGCTTCGCCTGCTCTAACTGTTTAGTTAATTCAGCCTGTTGCTGCTCAGCTTGTTGCTTAGTCGCAGCGGTCTGTTGTTTTGCTTGTTCTAGCTGTTTAGCTAGTTCAGCCTGTTGCTGCTCTGCTTGCTGCTTAGTCGCAGCGGTCTGTTGTTTTGCTTGTTCTAGCTGTTTAGCTAGTTCAGCCTGTTGCTGCTCAGCTTGTTGCTTAGTCGCTGCGGTCTGTTGCTTTGCTTGTTCTAGCTGTTTAGCTAGTTCAGTTTGTTGCTGCTCAGCGTGCTGCTTGGTTGCAGCAGTTTGTTGCTTCGATTGCTCTAACTGTTTAGTTAATTCAGCCTGTTGCTGCTCAGTCGCTGCAGTTTGTTGCTTTGCTTGCTCGAGCTGTTTAGCTAGTTCAGCTTGTTGCTGCTCAGTCGCTTCAGTTTGTTGCTTTGCTTGCTCGAGCTGTTTAGCTAGTTCAGCTTGTTGCTGCTCAGCTTGCTGCTTGGTTGCAGCGGTTTGTTGTTTTGCTTGCTCGAGCTGTTTAGTTAAATCAGCCTGTTGCTGTTCAAATTGTTGTTTTTCAATAGCGGCCTGTTGCTTAACGCTTTCCAATTGCTTGGTAAGTTTGGTTTTGCTGGCCATTAGAGCTGCAATTTTTTCTGCTGCAAGATCTTTAGTAAAGGTTAAATAGGGTAAATCTGGATCAGTGTTATCTTCTGCCGTTAGCTGATAAAACCGCGCTTGCAGCACGTCGTTGGTTTTATCTCTGGTTTGCATCTCTTGGTATAAAGCCTGCTCGCTGGTTAGTACCATTATGGTAGCGAAATGCTTTAGCAAGTCTAGTTCTTGCAGTTTCAGCAAAAGATCTGTTGCTAAATCAGCAATATCGATTATTAAGGTGTTCTCTGCATTTTCAAGATTAACGCTGATTACGATCTCGCCGATAGCCTTAGTTGGAACCGTTTCTTCTAAATTAATCTTCAGCCCTGGAAATAGCTGCTTTAAACCTGTGGCAGGTTTGATTGCAGAAAATTCTGCTAAGTTATAGGTGATAAAATTGGCTTTACCTGTTTCTACAGCAACGACTGCTTGTTCAATTTGTATATTAGATGCGCTATAACGCTTAGCTAGCATCTTGCAGGCGTCTTCTCTAGCTTCTACCAATAAAATATGTTGGTAATCTGCGAAGTTAATTTGTGGCAGGTTGGTGTTACCCGCCCCCAGCCAAATTAGGTTTTTAGTTATCCCCATGCTTATCCCTCACCCTGCTCGCGATGATCTTCCAGTAATTTAGGCGATGCAGTGCGCCCTTCGCTGCGGCCAAACTTAACAAAATGCAGTAAAGGGTTAATACCCGTTTCAGCTACATCTGGGTAACGTTGTAAGTACCAGCTTCCGTCAAAATCGGGACCAGGCCTGCGGCCTTCAGCGGCACCAAAACGCAAGTAATGTTCCGCCGGGTTAATACTGCCACTTGCTACGTCAGGGTAAGCTCGGGTGTACCATTCGGTATCAAACAGCTCACTGGTGATAATTAATGCCACATCGCGTTGTATTTGCTTTTTGGTTTTATCTTCTTTATGAATTAAGCGGCTAAGCGCTCTTACAGGGGCAGCAACTTTCCAGGCCTTAGAGTTTTGTATACCTTTAACGTCTTGCTGTAAGTTTTTTAACTTAAACTCGGCTTCGTCGGCTCTGGCTTTGGCTTTACGTAATTGGCTCTGTACACGCGTAAGTTCACGTTTTTGTTGCTTATCACGGCTTATTGCATCATGTTTGTTTTTATCTAGTTGTAAGTAATACTCTTCAAGTTTTTCTTGCAAAACCATTAACTCGGAGATGATCTCGTTATTTTCTTGCTGGCTCTGTGCATACTTAATTTGCCAAGCACGTTGTTGCTCTTCACCTTGCTTTAAATGTTGTTGTAGTTGGTGATTTGTTTCTACTTCGCCTTGCAGTAACTCTTGCACCTGCATTAGTTTTTGCAGTGCAGTGTCACTCTCTGTTTTTATTTCCAGCATTTGAGTTTTCACTAGATTATGCTGCTGCTCTAGCTTTATAGCCTGTTGCGCGCGCTGCGCTAATTGCTGCTCTAGCTGCTGCGCATTAACAGTATATTTTTGTAGCTCGGCCTGATGCTGTTGCTGAAAATTAATAAACTGCTGCTTGCTCTGCTGCAGCTGTTGTTCTAATTGTTGCGCTGTTAAGAACTGTTTCTCAAGTTCTTCTTGTGTTTGCATTAACTGAGTTAGTAAAAGCTCGTTCTCAGCTTTTAATGCTTGTTGTACCTGTTGCTTCGATTGGTGTTCAGCTACTGTTTTATCTAGCGCGTTTTGTACTTCCTGCAATTGAGTTTGCAGCTGTACCTTTTCAGCGTTAAGTGTTGTCTGCTCTTGCACTAGCGCGGTAAATTGCAGATTAGTTAGCTTTTTTTCGGATAAATCTGACTGATATTGCTGCAAAATAGTGTCAAGATTACAAGGTGGCAATTGCTCAGTTATGGCAATACTACTTGCTTTAAGTAATTGATATAGCGCGCTTAACTCAGGCTGTTGCTGTAATAACTGTGCTGCTATTACCGTATAAAATTGTGCAGTTGGTGCAACCAATGGCTTAGTAAGCGGCCAACCCGCTTCGGCTAAAATATTAAGATCGTTGGTATGGCAATAACTGAGTTGGCTTAAATTAACCAATACCAATTTACTGCGCCATTGCCGGTGCAATGCTAATAAGGCTTGTACCTGCTGCTGCCACTGCGCAGCAGCGGCAGTTAGGGTTAAACCCTGTGTTAACAGGGCCGCTATTTCTTGCTCGGGTGCGGTGTATGCCAGCAAAACTTTGGGGTACTGCGCAATTAACTCCGTTAACTGCGCTAAGGTAACCGGGGTATTAACTATTACCGGTGTTTGAGTCTGTGTCAGCTCTGCCAGCGTGGCTACCGTTGGTAGCGCTTGTTGCTGTATAGCTTGCAGCCATAAAGGCTCGGCGTTTAGGGTTAACACCACGGTCATGCTTTACTCCAAAAATATCTTACTTAACACCTTACTTGGTGTATTGCGCCACAAGTTGCTGTAAATTGGCTAAAAAGTCTTTGCCTAAGTGTTTGTCACGAATGCCGTATTCGGCAAAGGTGGTAATGTAACCCAACTTGTTGCCACAATCGTGGCTACGCCCTTTAATATGGTAGGCATTCACTTGTTGCTCTTTCATTAAAATAGCGATGGCATCGGTAAGCTGTATTTCATCACCCGCCCCTAGCGGGGTGTATTCCAGCGCTTCCCAAATTTCTGGGGTAAATACATAACGCCCTACTACCGATAAATTAGATGGCGCTTCGTCTACTGGGGGTTTTTCGACTATGGCGGTCATTTTTACGCTTTCGGCCTGTTGCATTTGCTGGCCATTTACGTCGGCCACACCGTAACTGCTTACGCTTTCCATCGGCACCGGTTCTACCATAATTTGGCTGATACCGGTTTTTTCAAACAGGGCGTTCATGTGGGCTAAGTTTTCGGTTTTTAAGTTACTGTCGTAATGGTCAATTAACACATCGGGCAGCACTACAGCAAAAGGTACATTACCAATAAGTGGCCGCGCGCACAGCACGGCGTGGCCTAAGCCTTTGGCTTCTCCCTGGCGCACATGCATAATAGTAACGCCTTTGGGGCAAATATTTTGTACTTCTTCTAATAATTGGCGTTTTACCCGTTTTTCCAGCATAGACTCAAGCTCAAAGCTTTTGTCAAAATGGTTTTCAATGCTGTTTTTTGAAGAATGGGTAACTAAAATAATTTCTTTTATGCCTGCAGCTATACACTCTTGTACCACGTACTGAATAAGTGGCCTGTCGACTACCGGCAGCATTTCTTTAGGGATGGCTTTAGTAGCAGGTAACATGCGGGTGCCGAGGCCGGCAACAGGTATAACAGCT
>Ga0209070_100507_pt1 | contig 21122 bp, 12 predicted proteins | sample SynthPrep_5_END__FD_187205 | JGI IMG/M metagenome (GOLD analysis project Ga0209070, IMG submission 187205) | Synthetic microbial communities from Ohio, USA - SynthPrep_5_END_DS10_MetaG (SPAdes) (version 2) | ecosystem: Engineered > Bioreactor > Aerobic > Activated sludge | place: USA: Ohio... | reverse complement strand
ATGAGCCGGTCTGCGTGCCCGGTGCCGAATACTTGAAGAGCTCGAGATAGGTCTCAGTCGCCTTTACCGCGGCATCCGAGTTGAATGCCGGCTTGCCGTCCTTGAACCATTCGCCACCATTCGCTTTGAAGAACGGCATCCAGCGCCAGACATTGGCGCCTGAGCCGCGCTGGCCGCGCAGGGCGGTGCCATAGATACCGTTGGCCGGATCATGCAGCTTCTGCACCGCGGCAAAATATTCGTCCCAGGTCTTTGGCGGTGCGATATTGGCCTTCTCCAGGAGATCGGTGCGATAGACCATCAGATCGCCGCCGCCCTGAACTGGCGCAAACCACTGTTTGCCTTCATAGGTCGCAGCTGCGCGCATACCGGCATCGAAGTCGTTGTAGTCGTATTCGGCCGGGTAGAAGCCCTCAAGCGGAACGATCCAGCCAGACGAGGCAAAAAGCGCAAGGTTGGCTTCATCGACGTAATAGACGTTAAAGCTTCCGACAGTCGAGGCGTCGGCCTGGGACTTGGCGCGACGATCGTTTTCGTTGAGATAGCTAATCTCGAAGCCGGCGCCCGAGAGCTCCTCGAACTCGTCGACATATTCTTCGAGAAGAGACAGTCCGTCGCGCGGCTGCGCCAGGACACGGACGTCGCTGGTGCAATGTGCGGCGGCAAAAGCGTTTGATGCGGCAAGCATGGCGATGACCGCGCAACCAGCGCGGAGAGAATTGAGTGTCATGTTTTCCTCCCTGAATGGCAACTCCCTTGCCATCAATGAGCACACTTTTGCGCAAGCCATCAGCGCGTACTAGTTTGCTTTCGTCGCAGAACTGGTACTATCTTGATATTTGGTCGCCGCAATATGAGTCTATAAATGCCTATTGCATCAGATTTTCCGCAGTCGGTCTCCGAGACCTTCACCGCCACGCGCGAGCAGATCGTGCTGCCCCGAGGCGCTTCCTATCTGATCCGGCGGGACGATTATCCAAATCCGATCTGCATCTGGAACTACCATCCCGAATGGGAGATCCATTTCATCCCGGATGCCAGTGGCTTTGCTTACGTCGGCGACTATATCGGCTCGTTTCGGCCGGGGCACCTGATGCTCACCGGCACGAATCTGCCGCACAACTGGATCACGCCCGGTGCACCGGCTCTGCCCGGCCGCGACGTGGTTCTGCAATTTGATGCCGATGGCCTGATCGGTGTCCGCGCGGTTTGCCCAGAGTTTGACGTACTCCACCGGCTGAAGCCTCTGGCACAGCGAGGGATTGAAGTTCTGGGCCCGGAAGCCCTTGCGATCGGCGCCAGAATCCTTGAGCTTCATGCGTTGGGACACCCGAGCGGACTTGGGCTGTTTCTGGAGATACTGGAGGCTATCGAAGCAGCCTCCGAAAAGCGGTTGCTCGCCAGCGAACACTTCATGTCGGTCTATAATCAGGTGTCGGACCGCAGGCACCGCCGGATCGACCAGGCGATCCAGATCCTGCAATCTAATCCCGGCGCGCAGATGCAGGAAGTGGCTGGGCTTGTTGGCTTCGAGCCCTCCGCCTTCTCCCGCGCCTTTCGGCGTCTGACCGGCATGAACTTTTCCGACTACAGCCGGTCGGTTCGCGTCTGGCGGGCAAGAACCCTGCTTGCAGAGACGGAGACATCAATCACTGATATCTGTTTCGAGGCTGGCTTCAACAACCTGTCTAATTTCAATCGCTACTTCCGCATGGAGACGGGGCTTGCTCCTCGGGCCTACCGAAAGGCTGCGCGCATCAGAGCGAAGTCCGTCATTAGAGGAACATCAGCACCCGAGTCACCCGCACCAACGCTTCTGGCTTGACGTGACGGCTCACGAATGTCGGAAACCGACAGCCTGTGCTTGGTTTTGCTTTCGGAGTGCAGTGGGTTTCTCATTTGCCGAGAACGCAAACAGGGCTCGCTTATTTTTTGGCAAAAGCGATGCAGATTCGTCAAAAGCCCTTTCTGGACTATCTGCGCGAAACACCCAGCGTTGTCCCGAATTACAATAAACGCCCTTTTGAGAAATACTCGGATAACGCCTTCATCATCTTTCTTGCAACGCTTCCGATGCGATTTGCGCAACCGGTGACCAGAAATAATCGATAATCCTTCGGGTTCCGGTTTTTATTTCGACGGATACAGCCATACCGGGAGCAAGCTGGCGATTTACGCCGTCGACGTTTATTTCAATGACATCGAGAGTAATCGTTGCGGGGTAAACGAGATTTTGCAACCTTTGAACATTCCCACTCGGTACAATGCTCCTGAATTGCGGAGCGGCCTGTTCTTCCATGGCTTGGGCATCGGGATTTGGTATAGCGTCTTTTGCAACCGATTTCACCCGCCCGGTCAGGATTCCATAGCGGGTGAAAGGGAACGTCTCAATCTTGATGACTGCAGGTTGATCCTGCCGCACGAACCCCACGTCCTGGTTTGCGAGAAACACCTCGATCTCCAAGGGTAAATTCCCAGGTATGATGCGCATGATCTCCGTCTCTGCCGAAATTACCTGACCGGTCGTGGTGATTGCTGATGCTTGGATGATACCATCTGAAGGCGCATGGATCGCGGTTGCGTCGCGTTGCTTCTGCGCCTTCACCAGTTCCTGCCGTGTTTCGTCGGCCTGCCGAGCGAGATCGCCAATCTTCTGAACATTCTCGGCGATAAATGCCGAGATCGCCTTCTTCTTCTCGGTTTCCGCAACAACGAGGCCTGCTTGCGCCTCCAACAATTGTCCCTTGTTCGCGGACAGGTTCGCTTCTTCTTCCTGCAAAGCCTGTGTTGCATCCAGCACGTCGGATTTTCTTCCCGCCGATCGCTCAGCCAGTCCGGATCGCATCGCGACCCGCTCACCCAAAGTGGCTATCAGGCTTTTCTGCGTCCGCATCATATCTTGCAGACGCTCTATCGTCGCCGATTGCAATCGCATCTGCGCGATGAGATTGCCCAATGTTTCTCTCAATTGCCGGAGATTCGCCGTCAAAATTGCTTTTTCACGATGGCGAACTTCGTGGGGCGTATCCTCTGAGAATTGCAACACGATATCGGTGGCAATCTCCGATGTGCGGTTTGAATTATGCGTTTCGAGGGCGGCGAGTTCCGCTTTCCGCCGAGCCTGTTCGGCCATCAATGCTTGAAATGTGGCGACCAAACGGGCTTCCTCGGCTTTCACTTCCACATCATCGAGTTTCACGAGCAAATCCCCGGCCTTGACCTCCATGCCGTTCGCGAACATGGCGGAAACAACGCGCCCGGAGATGGTCGATTGCACGATTTTTACCCGACCGGATGGCTGCACCTTTCCTTGCGTGGTTGCGACGATGTCGATCCTTCCGAGATAACTCCAGACAAATGCCGTGGCAAAGAGAATGCATATGAACCAGATGAGGATGTATCGAAGTGGCGAGGCGGGTTTTTCGACGATTTCCAGAGCGGCTGGGAGAAAATCGCTATAGTTGGCACTGACTTTGTTATTGACAGATTTCCGGGGCCGCAGCCGAGCTTCCGTCATCGGCTCGATCCTATCTGCAGTTCCCAAAGGTGCCGGTACAATCCACCCTCGCGGGCAAGCAAATCATCGTGGCTGCCTTCTTCGACGATCCTGCCATCTGCCATGCCGATGATGCGGTCACACATCCGAATAGTCGCGAGCCGATGCGCAATAATCAGGACTGTTCGACCCTGAACAATATGGCGCATATTGGCGAGTACCAATCGTTCGCTCTCATAATCGAGAGCACTGGTGGCCTCGTCCAAAATGAGGATGGGTGGATTGACGGATAGCGCCCGGGCAATCGCCAGTCTTTGCCGCTGGCCACCCGAGAGGTTTGCCCCCCGTTCTTCGATGACGGTATCATAACCCTTCGGCAGTTTGGCGACAAATTCATCCGCACCCGACAGGCGGGCCAGATTTATGACGGCTGCACGTGACATGGCAGGATTGGCGATGCTGATGTTTTCATGGATCGTGCGATTGAAAAGCATGTTTTCCTGCAGCACGACACCGATGTTGGAACGCAACCACGCAGGGTTGACGTGGGCGATATCCTGTCCGTCGACCATAATCTGCCCACTCGAAGGCAGATAGAAGCGCTGGAGAAGTTTCGTAAGCGTCGATTTTCCGGAGCCGGATGGTCCGACGATGCCGATGACTTCTCCGGACCGAAACGAAAGCGATATGTTTTTTAGGATATCTGGGCCATCGCTCGCGTAACGGAAGTTCACCGCCTTGAAACTGATAGCGCCTTTGGGAACAGGAAGGCTGACCGGCATCGCCGGTTTCGGTTCCGCTGCCGCATTCAAAACATCCGAAAGGCGCTCAACGGAAACCTGCACCTGCTGAAAATCCTGCCAAAGCTGCGAGAGGCGCAGAACCGGCTGAAATACCTGACCGGCGATCATGTTGAACGCCACGAGTCCGCCCACCGTCAGCTCGTTGTCGATGACGGCCTGCGCACCGAACAGAAGAAGAGCCGCGGAGGTTATCTTGTTGACATATTGGATGGCCGTCTGGCCCTTGGTGGCCAACATCGTTGCGGCAAAGGACGATTGTACGTAGGCCGCGAGACGCTCTTCCCATTGTGCCGCGACAACCGGTTCGATAGCGGCAGCCTTCAGGGTCTGCATGCCGATAACGGATTCAACGAGCAATTGCTGGCTGAGCGCGCCGCGGTCGAATTTCTCATCGATGCGCTGTTTTAGGGAAGGGCGGATGATAAATCCAATGAAGACGAAGAACGGGATGGAGGCGACCACAATCCAGGCCAGCAGGCTGGAATAGGCAAACAAGACCGCGATGAAAACGACCGTAAAAACAAGGTCAAGAACCGAAAAAAGCGCCTGCCCCGTCAGAAAGTCGCGGATCGTCTCAAGCTCGCGAACACGGGCGACGGTTTGGCCGGCGGCTCTGGTTTCAAAATAGTTCAGTGGCAAACTCAGCAAATGTCGCACAAGTCTGCGCCCGAGTTCGACATCGATCCGGTTGGTCGTATGAGTGAGCGCGTAGGTGCGCAAATATTGCAGAACGACATCAAAAAGACCGATCGCGGCAAGCCCGACGATCAGTACCGTCAATGTCGAATAACTTCGATGTGCCAACACCTTGTCGACCACAACCTGAAAAAATAGAGGGGTGATAAGCGCGAAGAATTGCAGGAACAGCGACGCAATAAAGACGTGGACCAGCGCACTTCGGTAACGCCAGAGCGACGGCAGGAACCAGACAAACCCGAAGCGGCGCTGGAATGCGGATGTGTCCGAGAAACCTCGTTGCAGAAGGATGAAGTTTCCCTTCGTCAGGGACAGCAATTCATCAAGGTCTATGGATCGACTGGTAAAGCTCACCGGATCGACCAGCCGATAGCTGTTCTCATCCGTCTTACCTGCAAAGACGGCGAAGCTGCCGTCAGAGAGCGCGGCGATACAGGGTGTCGGGAGAACCTTGCCGGCAGAAAAACGGTTCTCGTTGACGGACTTCGCCTTCAGGCCCACGCGCTTGGCAGCCCTTAAAATATCGTCGCGGGTCGCGGACGTTGCCAGAGCCAGCTCTCGCGATAAATCGGCGGGGTCGCAGGAAATTCTGAAAAACGCCGCAACCGCTGCCAGCGACGCCAATCCGGAATCGGGATTGGTTGCCGGGGAAGATGAGTTCGGTATGCCTATATCCATTGATCAATCAAATTATGGGCGGATTTGCTCAGTCTGCGCAATTCGCAGCGGGAGCAGTTCCAGCAAAAATGGTGTCGCGGTTTGCGTGCGAATGCGAGAAAAACAAAGAGGTGGGGCATTTCCGGAACCCGTTCCGGCCGGAAATGCCTTGTGTAGACATTAAATAAATGATCAGGCAAACGCCGGAGACGGTCGATAGGCCAACCTGACGTCTCCGACGAGTTGCGTTTTGCCGTCAAACTTTTCGAGGAAACTCGTCCCGGTTATAGCCGAACCATCCATAAACTCTCGTGCGCCATCGGGCGTCGGTATCAGGTTGATATATTTGATGCCAAGCTGATCGAGTGTGGAAAGTTCTCCGGCCTCACTGACGCCGTTTTGATTGATATCCTGCCAGACCCGGAACTCGCTCCAGCGGGCGTCTTCTGCACTCAGCAAGCCGTCCTTGCTCGTGTCGAAGACAAGCCGGACAGCTTCGAGATCGGAGTCGGTTGAACCCTGCTCTTCCGTGGGCCACAGCGTAAATGCCAATTCCTTTGCTTGATTAATCTGGTCGTCAGGGCCGGTAGAACCATCAGCACCGATGTCAATAGCTAGGAAACCGTCCTCGGGACCCACCCAAGCTGTCACATCGCCAAGACCATCGCTATTCCAATCGAAGCGTGGCGCATTGTTATCGGCATCGGAGCCGCTTAGATCAATCGGTCGTAAATCTAAATGATCGTCCTCATTGAGATCGAGCGTCACCGGGCGGCGGTTATATGGCTCCACTCGTTCGATCAAGTTACCATGTTGATCATAGTAGTTCCAACCAAGGCTCACGAACGCGCCACTTGGCCCAAAAAACTCTTTATAACTACCGTTGTCATAGTCAATACGGCGGATTCGTGAATATGACCTGCTTCCGTATGCAGTCGTTGCATACCAGTCGTACCGGTTGTTGACATCAAAATCTGTCCGGTCTGTAGAACCATCGTCATTATATTGGAACTGTTGTGTAGGCTGCCCGCCACCGTTGAAATTTTGTTCGATCCGGCTCCATTCGCGATTTCCGGCAACATCATAAAGTGTGGTATTTCTTGTACCGTTGTCCTGCACCAATGTGACCGAGGTTCTTCGACCAGCAGCATCCCAAGTCTGCTCATGTCGCCACCAAGATTGGGAGTTGTGGACATCGAAATCCACCCCGAAAGAGCTTCCGTCATCGTTCAACTGGTGGGCGTAATAGTGCCGACCCGCGTCGTCGAGGAAGTTCGCGTAGCGTTGCCAAGGCTGGCTGTTGGAAGCATCGTATGTATATTCAGCCCGATCTCCGTTATCCTTATACTCGAGGTGGAGGGTCATCCGCCCTGCAGCGTCGAATGACTGGTCCACTTTCGACCACGGGTGCGCATTTGCTGGATCCAATGTCATTGCGTATGCTGTGCCGTCATCATTCAGTTGATGCGCATAAATATGACGTCCGGCACTATCGGTCTGGTTGATATATCTCGACCATCCTTGTGTATTTGCAACGTCGTAGGTGTATTCAAACTTGCTGCCGGCATCCTGCAGATCAATCAATGTCAGGGTATTGCCTTGCGCATCGTAAGATCGATGAATCTCCCGCCAAGGCTGATTACTGAGGACATCGAATTCGATTGATTTTGTCCTCATACCGGATGCGTCAAAATAGTCTGATCTTTTTGGCGCGCTCGTCTCGGCGACGAACACAATCGTCGCGGATGTCCCATTGTCAAAAAACTGTTTTTCAGTGGTTTTCCGTCCTTCCGCGTCATAAGCCTGTTCGACACGTACCCATTCCTTGCTGTTTGCGGGGTCGTATAAGGTCGCGGAGACTAAAACGCCTAATGATGAGGCCTTGCTGACGCTTGTTATGCTGCCGCTGGCAGCGTCGAAGGTCGTCGTTTGAGAGCTGCCGTCAAATTCCGGCACGAATTGCTGAATCTTACGTCCGACGTCGTCAAGCGTTGTACGGAATGTGAGGGTTCCAACGGAATTGACCGTGTCCAGAACTGAAGCCGAGACGGTCCCATCTTCTCGCAAAGTGTCTTTTCTCAGAGAAATCGAACCATCATCTCTGGTGACGGAGATGTGCCGTTCGTCGATATCCCCATCATTATCCAAATTCCTGGTCAGGATAGTTGTTTGCCCATCCGCCGTGGTAAAAATCGAACCTTTCGCAACAACAGAGCCATTGGCCGCTGTTTCGAAAACGTCACTGCTAACGGAACCGTCGATGTTTGACCGGGAGATCACCTTGGTTTCGAACCTGCCATCTCCGTCATAGTCATATCGTGAAGTCCGCGTGTTGCCGTCGACAGAATTTCCGCTTTCCACGGAATACGCGATGGTATTTTTCCAGGTTACGCCACCGGAAGGCAGATATTTGGTGTCGCGGGCAATGTCATTGTTCGAGATCGTCGATTTGGTCTGGCCCGTTATCAGGGTTTCCATGGTTTCGATTTGATCGAAAACACCGTCGCCGTTGAGATCCTTCGAGATCGTGCGAAGGCTTCCGTCAGCCCTCATTGTGTCAGTAGAAACGGATTTGGTTTTTCCGGTGATAAGATCGGTGTCGGTCTGGATACTGAAACGGCTGCCGTCGGCATTCAGCTTCTTTGTCTCGATCCGTTTCTGATCAAGCGTTCCGTCCCCGTTCAAGTCCCATGTGGTGACTGAAGAAAGGTCGTCCGATGCCGTGACAGAAACGATACGCTGTAGCACGGCTCCGTTCGGTCCGAAATTCGTCGTATCCGACGTTTTCTCTCCCCAGGCTACGGTTTCTTCTCGCTTTTGATCGACGATGCCATCGCCATCGGCGTCGATGGTCAAGGTTTTTCGGCGTTTGTCACTACTTGTAACGACCGTATTTTTGCTCGAAAGTTGGTTGTTTGAATTAAATTTCGTGCTTTCCTCAAAGATTGAGCCATCTGCCATCAGATGACTGGAAGTCCGAACCTTGCGATCGGCCAATCCGGTCCGCTGCTCACGTATTTCCTTCGTTAGACCATCCGCCGATGTGATCGTAAAAATGTCAGATAATACGGTTCCATCGGATTTCGTACTAAGAAGCTTTCGATGAACGGTTCCACTCGGAGTGCGCGCGGTGATGTCTATCGACGTCTGTTCAGCCTTTCCGCTTCCGGTCAAATCCAACAACGTGGTGATCGATAGACCATCCGCACTGATTCTCCTAACGCGCCTGCTGTCCAGCATGCCGGCACGGCGAACCTCGATCGTTTGCAGGCTATCCCCGTTCCCTTCGAGTTTTGTTAAATCGGTGGTGAAATAGTCCTTGGAAAAATCACCGCCAATATCAAAGTCCTTTAGAGTGTAGAGACCATCCGCATCCTTGTAAGTGACCCATCTGTTGGTTCGCTGCCAACCGCTTTCACTCATGACATAATCGACCGTCCAGATACTCTTTTTACCATCATTTCCGATGATGGTGTCAGAATGGATTGCTCTGTCAAAGACGCCGTCGCCGTTGAAATCATATTCGATAACTTCACGCGTGCCATCCATGCGGCTATTGACGGTTTTCGTGGCCGTCACACTGCCATCGTTGGCGAAATCTCTGTATTTCTGTTCGATATTACCATTGGCTTTCAACTCACGCGTGATCTCTTGATCGATCTTGCTGTCACCGTTGACGTCCCGGGACAGGGTAGAAACAAGACCGTGTGTGCTTTCCTTCCTCACCTCACGGCTCGCCAAAGTACCATCGGCTTTGGTGATCGAAGTTGTTTCCGTTGCTGTGCCATCACTCTCAAGCACTTTAACATCCAGCTGCGTTTTTTTGGCAGAAGCGCCCTCCGACCAGACGATGCTTTTGGTCAAGCCGTTGGCACTGGTGGATGTCGTTTCCCCAACCGACAGACGGTCTAAACTGCGTGTCTGGGAAACGGTTTTTGTCCGGCTGCCGTCCGCGGAAATCGTGGTGATCTCGGTTCCGCTCAAATCAACGGTTCCGTCACCATCAGTATCGGTACGCCATGATGAGGAAAAACCGTTGGCCGAGACTTCGGATACATGGCGGCTGGTGAGAGTTCCAGTCCGTGAGAGCCTTTCGTTCGTCTGGGTTTCCACGCCATTTGCACCGATGGCCGTTATCGTTCGGCTATCAACGATACCGTCACCATCTGTGTCTGCCTCGGTTCGCTTGGTTTTTTGGTCAGCGCTGACAGTCGTTGCCGTTTTCGACAGCAGCTGCCCATCACCGGCCTTGACTTGCTCCTGATTGGACGTGGAACCATTGGCGTCGATAATTCGAACCGAAGTCAAAACCCGGTCCATGTCACCATCACCATCAATATCTCGGGAAACGACGGTACTCAGGCCGTTGCCGCTGGTCACAGTCTCCTGTTTGCTGACTAGCTTGTTGCCGCGATAATTGGACTCTGATTTCGACACGGCCCCTTTCACATCGTAGCTGGTCGATGTTACCGCACGAATATCCACCTTCCCGTTTCCGTTCAGGTCCTGTTCGGAAATGGTGGTAAGCCCGTCGCCGCTGGTGATTGTTGCGGAACTGGTGAAAACCCTGCCATCGCCGCTCGAATTTTTTATCGTCTCGCTGCGGCTGCCGTTATCATTGATAAGGGTCTCCGTGATGGTGGTGAAATCCGTGACGCCATTTCCATTAGCGTCAGTGGCGATAATGGTCTTCAGGCCGTTCGCGCTTGTTGTCTTTCTGGACGATTGATAGGCTTGGCCGCTTCGCGTGAAGAGTTTTTCCTCGACGACGGTTTGACCAACGAGAAGTGAACTTTCCGCCGTGGTTTTGTCGACTATGCCGTCGCCATTTGAGTCGATTGCAACGGTTGTCATTCTCCTGTCCGCCACAATGTCGGTTGTTGTGCGCCCGAGAAGCGTTGAATTCCGGCTTTGAAGCGTAACCGTTTTCCGACGACTACCGTCGCTGCTGAGCACGACTGTGTCCGATGTCCGGCGATCGGCAACGCCATCACCGTCCAGATCTTCCGCAACATTCCGGTTCATCGCATCGGCGCTTGTCGTCGATATTGTTTGCGAGACAAGCTTGTCGTTGCCCGCAAGCGTCCGGGTCAACACCGTCGAACTCTTGTCGGCGGCCACGGTTTTTGTGGTGAGAACCTTGCCATCAACCACGCCGTCGCCATTGGCGTCGTTGGTTACGGTCGTGGCATAACCATTCGATGATGTGACCTTTGACGAGCGGGAGACGATCGAGCGATCGGTGTTGAAATGTGTTTCGGTCTCAGTGGTTGCGCCATCGGGCGCAACAGTGGTGATCAGACTTTTATCAACGGCATCATCGCCATTTTTATCGAGTGTCTCCGTCATGTTTTTGCGATCCGGCTGTATTCTGACAGCCCACTGCGAAAGAAGCACGCCGCCGACGCTTCTCTCCCTCTTGGTATGTATCCATACTCCGGCAGCATCCGCAGCTATAATGTCGGAGGTCGAAACGTCGTTTTTGCCATCGCCGTCGACATCGGTGGAGCTGAATTTGGAGCGTCCGTCGGCCGTGATCCGGAAAATCTCCTTCTTCAGCAGTGCCTTGTCGCCGCTGTAAGTCGCACGCTCCGTAACGACTTCACCGACATTATTCGTGAACGTTTTCTCTTCAATGCCGCGATCGCGCTTGCCGTCGCCGTTAAAATCGTTGTCGGTGAAAGTCGTTACGATGCCAGCCTCTCTGGTCGTCGTGATGGTTTTTCGGGAGAGGGTCGCGTTGCTGCGCGCATTTTCGGTGACCAGCCGTTCCTGCGTCAGCTTGCCCGGCGTCTTGATATCCGAAACAGAGTGGTCAGTAATGCCATCGCCGTTGAGATCGGTGGACGTGGTTTTGCGCAAGCCGTCTGCGGAGACATTTATGATCACCGTCTTCGAGGTGGTGCCATCCAGATGCAATTGCTGCGTGGTTGTACGGGAAGAACCGTCTGCAAATTTTTCGAAAAGCTGCCTTTCGTCCGCCGAGCCGTCCCCATTCTTGTCGAGTGCCGTAGTGATTTTCAGCCCGTCAGAACTTCTGTCGATTTTTTCACTGCCAGACAACGAGCCGTCGGCATTGAAATTCCTGACCGTCTCGCTGCGGTTTCCAGATACCTCGATGGAAAAAGTCTTGCTCTGGCTGCGGTCGAAAACGCTGTCGCCATCATCGTCGAATTTCGTCGTGACGGTCGAACCGTCCGTGTTTTTGGTAACCAGATTGCGCAAGGCGACACTGCCGTCTTTGTCGTAACCGACAATCAGCTCACTCGATGTGCCATCGGCATTCTTCGCGGTTGAGCGGGCAATTTTGTAGTCGTTTTGGTCGTTTGCGAGGATCGCATCTCCGACCAGGCCCTTGGTTCCATCGATCCTCGTGAAAGTGGTCGTGCCAATTATCGCCGAACCATCGGAAAAACTTTGCCCGCTGCCCGTCGGCGTCAGATCGATGGACGCGATACCCAGGTCCTTCAGCGATTTGAGCTGACCATTGATCGACACCTTGAACTCGTTCCAGCGCTTGTCGCCGGCATCGAGCTTACCATTGCCATTGGTATCGAAAGCATTTTTGACGGCTTCCAGATCACCGGAGGCCGACGGATCCCAATCCGTAAACACAAATTCGCTGGATCTGGTAATGACGCCATCGCCGTTGGCGTCCAAAATGAGCACGCCCGTGCCATTTCCAGCCCAGGCAGTACGACGCAGAAACCCGTCTCCGTCTAGATCAACGAACTGAGACGATTCACCCAGCTTGTTGATGTTCAATCCTTTTCCATTCAGATCCAGCAAGACGGGCTTACCGGATGAACCCGTCGAAGACGTATCAGGCCGGGGGCTGGGAACCGGTCCGATCTCAGGCAATGATGGATAATTGCCGGAAGAAGAACTCCCCCAGTCGCCATAGGTCGACGGGCTCTGGTTGTCACGGCGGGCGTAACCCGTGCTGACAATGTCCGTCGGCCGCGGCATCGGGACAGGCCCGATTTCAGGCAAGGTGGGAAAACTGTCCGAAGAAGAGCTCATCCACTGGCCATAGGTCGCCGGATTTTGGTTATCGCGGCGCGCAAAACTCGTACTGGCAATGTCTGTCGGACGCGGCATCGGGACAGGCCCGATTTCAGGCAAGGTGGGAAAACTGTCCGAAGAGGAGCTCATCCACGGGCCATAGGTCGCCGGGTTTTGGTTGTCGCGGCGCGCAGGGCCGATACTGCTCACTCGAGCCGCAGCAGCAACTCTTGCCCGCTCATCGCGTGCTTCAACAGAAAGTGAGGGGCGCCTATCCAAGCTGGCCAGCTGGGCAACTCTTGCTCGCTCGTCGCGTGCTTCAAGAGAAAGTGAGGGGCGCCTATCCAAGCTGGCTAGCTGGGCATCTCTCAAGCGCTCACCCGCCAAACGCTCGGATGGCGTATCAAAACCCTTCCACGCACGAGTGGAATCAACTTGTTCTACGCCAGTGTAATTAAATGTTCTATTTAAATATGTGTGTCGTTCAGGTGCCCAAACATTTGTTGGAGAGCCACTCCCGTATAGAAAAGGAGTGTTGACCAGATCGGTAGACATAATCTTCAAACTGGTAGACCCCGAAATCGCGGCCGGTCTAAGATTGGTGCTTCCAACATTGCGCTCCGCACCGCCGGTAGCACGCGCAGTTAAAAATAGTCCATCCCGATTTATTACCGGCCCAAGGAAAGCTGTACCAAAGCTGTTTCCATATCTTTCGGTTCGGCTGACTCCAATACCCATCCCACTGAGCGCACCCCAATTATCAAAAAACAGCAGGACACCAATATTTCCAGCAGTTGCCTGCACTGTCATTTCGCCATGACTGTAGGATGTTGTCCATCCATAACCCGCATAAGAAAAATTGAAAGCAATGGATGGGCTTACAAATGAAGAAAAACCACGATCATTATATTCCCACAATCTAGCACTGCTCATTTTACACCCTCAAAAAATGAATACAAAAATAAAAAATAACCAAATAATTATACTTGTAGGTTTTATATATATAACTCTTGATCTATTCGAATATTCATTTTTGGCTTCGTAAGAATCTCCTTTGTATATTTTGACATCTGTTTGACTGTCTTTACTAAAATCCCAATTATTATTCTTATAGAAAATGATCTCTCGAAACTCGGATACCAATAGTTTTATCAAAAAAAAACCAGCAATCGCGACAAAAAGCACCCTGAAAACTCTCTGCTCCAACAAGATACTCCTCTAGCCGCATGTATTAATACTTAATATAAAAATCTCAAATTTGTATATTACTCAAATAAAATAACCACATACGCTCCGCCAACAAACATTGCTCCCACCGCATTCACAAGCCGATCCGTCGCCGCAATGTTTGAACCTGTTATGACATGAATGAAGGATTGGCTGGCGTTTAGCGTTTCCGCCCACCTGCGGATCGCCGCCACCAACGACAAAAAAATCTTTGCCCGTTTTATCGGTACAAGCCTCAGATCAACTGCGTAGAGTTTTACTAAACCAATCCCTGCCCCAGTTAGATATCTGCTTTCGACGAAAAATAATAATATTCCAATTCGACCAAAAGCTATCTGCTGTGTCACTCCGCTCTGGCTATATGACGTCGTCCAACTAGATTCGGCGTAAAAACCATTTACACCTGTAGTATGACTAACATTTATACTAAAACAATATTTATTGTAATATAAATACTTCCATTATTAAATTTGTTCATTTGTCTCTCTTAAAAATACAAAAATCAAAATCAACATTTGAATAAATAAAATCAAAATTCCAAATGGCTTATCAATAGTTACTCTCGACTTGTTAGAAATTTCATTGCGCTTCTCGTCAGAATCCCCCTTATATGATCTCCATTTTGTCTGACTGTCACAATTAAAATCCCAACCGTTCTTCCAGTAAAAGATAAGTTCTCGAAGTTCTGATATTAAAAGCTGAACCAATATAAATCCGGTGACAGCCAGATAGAACGCGCCCAAAACACTCTGCTCCATCAACAAAACCTCGTTATTGATGCATTCAAGAATATTATAATAAAAAATAACTTATATTATTGTGTCTGGCACTTTTTGTGGCGCAAAAATGTCTGCAATCTTTTTTGAACGAAGCTAAACCACATACGCTCCACCAACAAACCTTGCTCCCGCCGCACTCATAAGCCGATCCGTAGCCGCAATGCTTGAGCCTGTTATAACATGAATGAAGGAATGGCTGGCGTTTAGCGTTTCCGCCCACCTCCGGATTGCCGCCACCAATGACAAAAAAACCTTTGCCCGTCTTATCGGCGCAAGCGTCAGATCAACTGCAATAACATGAACGGTCACGAACAGTGGACCGTCGCTAAGCATATACCTGTCCGCAATCGCCCATGCCCCGCCGACTGGCCTGCCTTTCCATATCGCAACCGGAGCGATCATGCGCGGAGGCCGCAAAAGAATGAGCTTGAAATGCTCGTTGAGCTTCCAGTCCGAAAATTCCTGATCGCGAAAAACAGTTGAGGCATGAAGTTGCCTCATAATTTCACGCACCTGGATCGTATCACGTTCCTCAAGCAGCCGAATGTGCAAACTGGTTGCGGCATTTTCACTTTCGGAACGTTGCGGGCCGGCTTCCTGCACGAATGTCGTCACACAAACTCCTTCCGAGTGTTTTGTAGTATCTTTCTACGAAGCTCGAATGCTGGCTCTTCCTTGTTTAAACAGGCCGCCACGCAAAGCGCTGGGCGATTTTTAAGTCTGTTGCCGGTAATATTATTTATTTATATGCTTTAAGTAATATTCTAATTAATTATTGACGTTGAAGAATTACTATTGAGTTTCCTGGATGCGCGCAATATGGATAATTTAATATTTGATTTTTTCGATGACGTCGCTAATTGGGCGCCGGTTGTATTGTGCGCGTTTCCAGCAGCTTGAGAATCAGACCAAAAACTCGCGGCCGAGATTGCAGGCAGGCGATAATGAAGATGGTGTGTTGCCGTTCAAGCGGTGGTTGGAGTCATCAACGTCATTTCCAGACCAGCTTAAAGCGGAAGCAGATTCGCACGAGGGCGACAGCTATTCGAGGAAAATAGCAAATGACCGCATCGATTATGGTTCAGCAGATTGCCCCTTGCCGTTGAAAACCGCAATTTGAGTTGGTTCTCCGCAACCAAATAAACAATGATCTGGCCGTCCTAAGTGGGCGGCTTTTACGTTTCCAATACAACAATCCAAATGGAAATACGCCCGGACCTCGGACTATAGAAACAGGCTGAACATCGGCCTTCAATGGCTTTTGCCTCCCTCTTGGCATCCCATGTATCGATTGTTTCCACTCGCGTTGGAAGAGATGAAGTTGTCTCGGCACTCACTCCGGCAGGCGCTTAGCCACATCTAAATACTGGGCGCCCACCTGCACCAGCTTGTGCAGGGCTTCCTGCAAGTCGTCGTCGCTGGTAGCCTCTGGCAGCATCGTGATCGGCGACTGTCGTAGGAGCAATAGGATCTGGGCGAAGGCTTCCTGCATTTTCGCGATGAGGGCCTCACTTGCCACATCGAGCGGCAGATGCTCGCGTAGAATATTGAACTGCGTGCCAAGAAACTCCATTCCGATAGCGCGGTCCTCGCCCATGGTGGTGTTGAACCGTTCGAAAAGGAAACGCTCCAGATCGATCGTGATGCCGGCGTCGAGGAGCACATCGTCCCGTGCGGGCGCGCGTGCTTCCATGGGAGGATCGATGCGGTTGGATTTCAGGGCGATGAAGACACTGGTGTCTTCCTGCGCCTCCATGCTGGCGATGAAATGCGCGGGGCTGCGGCCTGTGCCTGAGACGTCTGCAATTATCGTGCGCTGACCTCGCAGCCGCGAGAAATAGGCAGCATAGGCCGAGCTTTCGGCAAGGAAAAGGTCTCGTGACGAAGGGAGATAGTGCACGGCGAGATTGTGGGGAGATAGGCCGAGCATCCAGCGCAGCAGATGGACCCACATATTGGAATCTCTGGTTGCGCACGGCGAAGATGGCACCGTAAGAGAACACACCCACCATATGCCGCTCTGCTTCCGATGCCAGATTCTCTAGCCCGGCTAGGTTGAGGAAGTGGCTGGCAATGTTGGTCCCGTCAGGCAGGTCCCCGTGGATGGCCCGGTACACGCTTCCCATGCCCCAGGCGCCCTGATCGATGAAGTCGATCGGTCCCCAGGTCAGCAGCGAGAACCGTTCGAGGCGCACGCGTGGACGCCCGAAAAGGCCGCGCTCATACTCGGAAAGAAGCAGCGGCGGCGGTACATTCTTCTCGGAGAGCCATTGCCACGACATCGGCTGCAGATCAGCCTAGTTTTTCCAGGTGTGCAGTAGGCTGATGAAGTCCGGGCTATGCTCGAAGGGACCGCCCTGGGCATAGACGGTAAAACCGTCATCGTCCCGCACGTCGGTCAGCATGTGATGGAGGTAGGTTTCCGATTCCCGTCCTTCATTGGGACGGTCGATGATCCGCGCCGCGCGCTGCAATACGCCGGGCGTTTCGATTTTGTCACCCTTGTTGTAGATGATGACCTCAAAGTCATCGGGGATCAGCTTGATCCAGTCCAGCGGTTCGCGATAGCGGGCAAGTACGACACGGTTCATCAAAAGCCTCCAGAGCGTCACAGGGACCTGAAAGGAGGCCTTCGCATCCACTGGTTCCTGCCTCTGGATATGGCATGAATATCTTGCTCAAGGCTGGCCAAGTCTGGGCACATTGGAGCGACGGACTGCCGTCGGGAAATCGTCCGTCGGCACTGACCTAGCCACGATCCTGCGACTGATCACTCGAGAGATCAGCATTGCTCAACCCCGGCAGGACTGTGCGGATGTGCTCGCCCAGAACTCTGGCGGTCGAGGATGTCTGCGGATCGGCAAATTCCATCGCAATACCGATGGTTGGCAGGGGCGGAAGCCCCATTTCCACGATATGAAGATCGGGCGGAACGGCTGTCCTCGTCAGGACACTGATCGCATGGCCGGAGCGCGCGATTGCGATGAGGCCGGCAAGGCTGTTGCTGGCAAAGGCAACACGGTAACGGCGATTGGCAGCTTCCATGGCATCACAGGCCGCACGGTGGTCAAGTGTCGCCGGTGCCGAAAGAGCAAGCGGCAGAATGTCCTTGGTGAGCAGATCCGGTTCCGGCTTATCCGCAACCCAGACGAAGCTCTCCCTGCGCAGGACGCCGTCATGGTCCGGATCGGATTGCGAGACCAGCGCGATGTCGATTTGCCGCCGCTGCAGGAGTGGGCGCAATTCTATTGTCGGCGCGCAAACCATGCGCAGCTCGACTTTGGGGTGGGCGGCACAGAAGCCGCGCAACAGTTCCGGCAGGAAGGCAATCGAATAATCTTCAGGGCACCCAAGGCTTACGGTGCCCTGCAATGTCTCCCCGCTCATGTCGGCAAGGATTTCGTCATGCCGGGCAAGCAGCGCGCTGGCATGGGCGAGAAGTTTCTCGCCGGCAGCAGTCACCCGCACGCCGGAGCCCGTTCGCTGAAGCAGGGTGTGGCCTACCAGTTCTTCAAGCCGCTGCATCTGCGTGCTCAGCGCCGATTGCGTGCGCCCAACCTGCATCGCAGCCAGGCTGATGGAGCCGGCACGGGCAACGATGACAAAGTTCTTCAGGAGTGTCAGATCGAGCATGGCGATATCAAAATTATCAATATCTGAGTAAAATACTATCAATTAGACTGGGACGGCAAGCGCTTGTTATTCTCCGGGAAGATAAAATTGGGGAATGCATCATGGACAATCTCGCAAAAAGCTTTGCCTCGCTCAATGACGACCCGGCCTTCTGGGCGGCCGCCAACAAACATCTGACCCGTTACGGACCCGCCTTCGAGGATATCATTGTCGAGCGCGCCGAGGGCAGTTTTGTCTATGATGCGGATGACCGCGCCATTCTCGATTTCACTTCGGGCCAGATGAGCGCTTTGCTCGGACATACCCACCCGGATATCGTCACTACCGTCAACCGGCAGATGGCTTCGGTCGCGCATCTCTTTTCCGGCATGCTGTCGCGCCCGGTGGTCGAGCTTGCAACGCGGCTGGCGGCTCTGGCGCCGGGGCTGGACCGCGTGCAATTGCTGACGACCGGGGCGGAATCCAACGAAGCGGCGATCCGCATGGCAAAGCTCGTCACCGGCGGTCACGAGATCGTCGCTTTCGCGCAGAGCTGGCATGGGATGACGGGCGCTGCGGCTTCGGCCACCTATAGCGCCGGCCGGCGGGGTTATGGCCCGGCCACGGCCGGCTCGCTGGTCATACCAGCCCCGAATGCCTATCGCCCGCGCTTCAAGAACCCCGATGGATCAAACGACTGGCAGGCGGAGCTGGACGATGCTTTCGAGCTGATCGACCGTCAGTCGACCGGCAACCTGGCTGCCTTCATCGCCGAACCCATCCTGTCGAGCGGCGGCATCCTCGAACTCCCACTCGGGTATCTCGCCGCCCTGAAGAAGAAATGCGAGGAGCGCGGCATGTTGCTGATCCTCGATGAAGCCCAGACCGGCGTCGGCCGCACCGGGCACATGTTCGCCTTTCAGCGCGACGGCGTGACGCCTGATATCATGACACTGTCGAAGACGCTCGGCGCCGGCCTGCCGCTTGCTGCCGTCATGACCAGCGCAGAGGTCGAGCAGAAGGCATTCGAGAGGGGCTTTCTGTTCTATACCACCCATGTTTCCGATCCGCTGCCGGCGGCTGTCGGTGTAACGGTTCTCGATGTCGTGGCGCGCGATGGCCTGGTCGAGCAGGCGATCGTCCGTGGAAACCGTCTGAAAGAAGGTCTCCTGTCGCTGCAACAGCGGTTCGAATGTGTCGGCGATGTGCGCGGGCGCGGGCTTCTGCTCGGACTGGAAGTTGTCGCCGACCGGCACACGAAAGCCCCCGGTTTCGAGCTTGGCGCCCGTATCATGCAGGAAGCGATGCTGCGGGGCATGAGCATGAATATCGTCAAGTTGCCCGGCATGGGCGGCGTCTTCCGCATTGCACCGGCCTTGACCGTCTCGGATGCCGAGATCGATCTTGGACTGGATATATTGGCGGCGTCGATTGAAGCGGCGCAGAAGGCCGGTTAGGTTCGCCGCAGTCGTGATTTGCCTCTCGCCGTTGTCTGCAAACGCCGGCGAGAGGCAGGGTTACGTAGATTATGCCCGTTTGCTGACGGTGTTCGTTCCGAAGATGAGCTGCTGCGCCATCGGCCGGCCGATGAAGCGCTCCGGGAAGATCGGCTGTGGGGCGCTGGCCCTGTTCAGCCGCTCAAGCTGATCCTGCGTGAAGGAAATGCTCAAGGCGCCGAAATTATCCTCGGCCTGTTCAAGGGTGCGTGCGCCCATGACCGGAGAAACGACTGCGGGATTGATCAGCGTCCAGGCAAGGGCGACCTGCGAGCGCGAAGTGCCGAGTTCCTCCGCGACTGCGCCGACGACATCGGCGACAGCGAGCGAGCGCTCATTGAGGTGGCCGGTCGATGCGATCACGCCCTTGCGGGTTGCCGCGACATTCGCCTCATTTTCGTCGGTCAGATCCGCGCGGCTGTATTTGCCCGTGAGGATGCCGCCGCCGAGCGGGGACCATGGAAGAACACCGAGGCCCAGCGCCCTGGCCATCGGCATAAGCTCATGCTCGACAGTCCGCTCGACCAGGCTGTATTCGATCTGAAGCGCCACGAAGGGTGACCAGCCGCGGAGATCGGCTAGGGTCTGCATCTGTGCCACGCGCCATGCGGGCGTGTTGCAGATTCCGACGTACAGGATCTTGCCGGCTCTCACGAGGTCATCGAGCGAGCGCATGGCTTCCTCCGGCGATGTCGTGAAATCCCAGGCATGCAGGTAGAGGAGATCGATCCGGTCCGTGTCGAGCTGGCGCAGGCTCGTCTCCACCGAACGCACGAGGTTGAAGCGATGGTTGCCGCCGGAATTGATATTTGCGGGATCACGGGCCATCGTAAATTTGGTCGCAAGCACGATATTATCGCGCTTTTCTTTGATGAAGCTGCCAAGAAGGCGTTCCGAGGCTCCGTTGGTGTAGTTGACGGCGGTATCGATGAAGTTGCCGCCTCGGTCGACATATGCATCGAAAATGCGCTTGGCTTCTTCAGCGTCGGCTCCCCAACCCCAGTCCGACCCGAAGGTCATCGTGCCAAGCGAGAGCGGCGAGACACGCAGCCCGGATCGGCCGAGCAGTCTGTATTGATCGAGTGATTTCACTTCAGCCATGTTGGTATACTCCATTGGTCTTCGTTGATGCGCCGGGATGCGCCGGGTGGGTGACACCTTTTTCCGCGAAAGACCTGTGAGGGCGGTAGACCGGATTTCCGGAATTCTTGCACGATTGTCTCAAGTGGGTAGGGCAGGACTGCCTTGCTCGACCGAAATATTGTCCGTGATTCTTGCACGATTGTCCGAGAAGTGCGGTTCAGACTTTCGTCACGCGGACGCATATGAGATAAATGGCGGATGACCCCGG
>Ga0209070_100505_pt1 | contig 21172 bp, 19 predicted proteins | sample SynthPrep_5_END__FD_187205 | JGI IMG/M metagenome (GOLD analysis project Ga0209070, IMG submission 187205) | Synthetic microbial communities from Ohio, USA - SynthPrep_5_END_DS10_MetaG (SPAdes) (version 2) | ecosystem: Engineered > Bioreactor > Aerobic > Activated sludge | place: USA: Ohio... | reverse complement strand
GCCAAACGCGCCAGTTCGCGGCTGGTGCTGGCAGTTTGCTCAGCCCCGGCACTGGTTTGCACGGCAACATCGCTGATACTCAGTACTTTCTGGTTAATTTCGTCGGCAACAGTACTTTGCTGCTCAGCGGCAGAAGCTATTTGCATATTTTTATCGTTTATCCCACTAATACCGCTTAACACGCCGGCCAATATAGTGCCGGTTTCTGCGACTTTATCACTACCCTCCTGCGCCTGACTCAAGCTTAAGCGCATTGCATCAGTTGCCTGTAGAGCGCCCTGCTGCAAGCCCTCTATCATGCGCTGAATATCGCCAGTTGATTGGGCGGTACGCTGTGCCAGTGTGCGAACTTCATCTGCCACTACCGCAAAACCCCGCCCTTGATCACCGGCGCGGGCAGCTTCAATGGCAGCATTAAGCGCCAGTAAGTTAGTTTGTTCGGCTATGCCACGTATGACATCTAGTACCGATGTGATGGCATCGCTATCATGTTTTACTTTATCGATCACTTTAGCCGTGCTGTCTACCTGTGCTGACAAACGGTTAATAAGGGTTATGCTCTGCTCCAGTTTAGCCTGACCTTGCGCCGCACCTGCCTGCACCGACTCAGATAACTGAGCCGCTTCTGCAGTGCTACTGGCCACATCCCGCACGGTGGCACTCATTTCATGCATGGCCGTTGCTACCATCTCGGTATCCTGTTGTTGCTGTTGCACACCTTTGCTGGTTTGCAACGTCACTGCAGACGATTGCTCTGCCGCCGTTGCGACCTGAACCGTTGCCGCGCCGATGTCATTAATAATGCGTTGCAGTTCCTGCGCCATGCTATTGGTACTGTATGCAATACGGCCGAACTCGTCTGTACCCTGATAGTGACTGCGTGCTGTAAGATCGCGTTGAGCCAGAGCAGCAATGGTGCCTTCTATGCTATGTACGGCAGAGGCGATGCTGCGCACTGTAACTAGCGCGACTATTACCAACACAGCCGCTATCAATAGTAATACTGTTATAAGCAGCCATAACTGCCGTGTCGCTTGCTGATTTAGCTGCTCTGCGGCTGCTGCGATATCCAGGCTTAAGCTCTGTTCAAACTCACTCATCTGAGCCAGCCGGCTACTAGATATATCAAACCACTGGCCGTCATCTACATTTAGCGCAGCACCAATTACGGTGCTAAATGCCAGCTGTTGCAACCGAGCAACTTCAGCAAAGCTACTATGTTGTATTGTCTGCTGCCATTTTTGTTGTTGTTCCGGGCTAACCATGCGTAAAAAGTTTTCTGCATAAGCATTGTAAGCTCCCAGATTGTTACTAAAACGCGCCAGCAATTCGCCGGTAAAACTACCCTGACTAAATACCAAACCTAGAATGGCCCGTTCGCGCCCGGCGCGTTCTTTCATTTCAATAAACTGGTTTAACGTTGCCAATTGCCCAGCCATTTTCCGATGCTGCACTTCTCCTTCTAGCTGGTGATTTAAGGCTATCATCGTTGTAATTAAGGCAGTATATCGTTCAGCTGATATGGTATTGGTAATGGCTAATTGATCAATCTGCTGGCGCAATTCAGATAGCTGCTGCAGTTGCTGTTGTAACGGCTGCAACTGTGGTAAACGTAATGCCATAAATACCTGCAGCCGCTGATCACTTTGTTGACGTAGCTGAGTTAACCGCTCGGCAAACCTATTACCGGAACTTGCGAGAAATACTCCACTGGCTCCACGCTCAGCTTGCAAAGTCCCTACCAATGCATTCATTGTTACAGAGACGTCTATCGAACTACGGATATGCTGGGCGAGTTCTACCTGTTGCCAACTGGCTGTTAGTCTGCCGCCCGCCAGCCACAAAGCAGCTAAGGCCGGTAATAGAAGTAATAACATCAATTTCTGACTGATAGCCAAATTGCGGATAAAACGCCTCATAAACAAAATTCCATGGTGAAAAGTACTATTATTTTAGGTAAAAAATACCTAACCGCCGAGCAGGCAAAGGTGATTATCCCTTTGTGGTTAGTTAAGTACCACCCTATAGTTAATATAATCGATAAATAACTTTGTTACACTGGAAAAAATTGTTACTGAGCTTTGAATATGAATATTGCATCCTATCCCGACTTAATTCAGGCTGCAGCAATGCAAGATGAACCTCAGCGGTTATTGTTTGTATTTGCTAAGGCAGAGCTGCCTAATGGTTATACCGATACGCAAAAACACAACTTTGAACAAGGCCAAGGCGGTGCTTTGGCACCGGTGTTGTGCGTGGATAAACTACCGGACGAGGTAAACGATTTCGCCAGCCTAGTAGCGGAATCAATCACTACCGGCGTCGACTGGGATATCGCTTTTGTTTCAGCCCTTGGCGGCCGCGGTGGTTTTGCGCCGAACAGTGATGAAACCACCCAGCCCCTTAAGATGATGATGGAGAAAATTCAGGGCGGTATGATTGCCGATTTTCTTACCTTTAATAAAGCCGGTGAATTAGTGGCGTTGTATTGATCACGCCACTATTACAGCATATTGGGTTTAGCTTCCCATCTGGTTATCGCTAGTTGCGAATGGGCTGCTTTTTTATGAGTCTGCAGCAAAAACTCAGCTCGTTTTTACCCCGTTAAAATTTTAGTACCTCACCAGCTGCAGGTACTTTTACCTTGTCAACTATACCTTTATCATTAACGAAAGCTCGCAGATCTTGTCGTGACAGTGCGGCATGATTAACCGTATCCATGTGGACACCGATTATCGTGGCATTTGGCATGAGTTTATGTGTGCGGATAACGTCTTCTTTACCCATAATGATGGAGTGCTCAAAGCCCTCTATTTGCGCATAACCGGTATTCAGAATAACAACTTCCGGTTGATAGTTGGCTAACGCTTGCTCAACATCTGCGCGCCAGACAGTATCACCAACAATGTAGGTGGTTTTAAAGCCGGAAGCCTGCAATACCACCCCCATGGCTTCTCCCAATAAATCAGCCAACGGTGCAACAGCATACATTTCATCCGTACCATGCTGACCGCCAGTTTTCGTTAAGGTAATACCCGAAAAAACCGTACTTTGCTTAATAACAGAGACCTGTGTAAAACCCTGAGCTTTAATTTCGACTGCATCTTGTTCATTCTGCACAAAGACCGGCAAGTCTTTAGGCAACATTTTTTGTGCTGCAACGTCCCAATGATCTAAATGCGTATGCGTAACAATAATCGCATCTACCCCAGCAATAACGTCGTCAACTGACAGTGGTAAATCAATCATTGGGTTTCGTAAGTGGCTACGATAGGTGCCTTCAAACCCGGGATAAGCCCCTTTTTCTGCCAGCATCGGATCAATCAAAAAGGTAGTATCACCATAAGTGATTTTAAGTGTGGCATTTCGAATAAGCTGGATTTCAGCCTGCAAGGTCGCAGCCGAGTTATTTTCCTGAGCCGCTTGCACAGCGCCCGCGGCCAGTATCGCCGTGCCAAGGGTCAGGGCCGCTAATAGCTGTTTTAGTTTCATCAATGTTCTCCGTTTGTCTGTTGAATAGCTGCTATACACAGCTGCCATAATATCCAGAGCAGACAAAGTCAAAAACTGACCTGAATGACAATATTCGAAACTATCGGGCCAATCCGCTATAATTCCACAGGTTTATAGTAATAATGTGTCTGTTAATCAACTAAGGTGGCCGTATGGCAGCACTAAAGGTAGGACTAATCGTCTATCCCGACTTTAGTCCTTTTCACATTTCTGTGCCCTACATGATATTTAGCCCCATGCTGCCGGGGGAGTTATTGTTTGAGCTGTACCTTATTGCACCGGATGGTCAAGCCAACCAAGCAGAGCGTGGTATGTCTATCGTGCCTGATGGTGGTTTAGAGCTGGTTGCTGTAATGGACATTGTTGTCATGCCAGGCTGGCATAAGCTCGATGAGCCCCCCACTGATAACCTGCTCAAGGCACTGGTACAGGCATATCAACGCGGTGCCTGCATTGTCGGCCTGTGTTACGGCACTTATGCGCTGGCCTATGCGGGTTTGTTAGATGGTAAGAACGCCTGCACGCACTGGTTAGCTGAGAAAGATTTCAATCAACGCTTTCCCAAAGTACGGCTGGATCCTAACGCACTCTATGTCGAAGATGATCAGCTTATCACCTCGGCAGGTACTGGCGCCGGCTTAGATTGCTGCCTTTATATTGTCAGAAAATTCTATGGGGTAAAAATTGCTAACCGGGTGGCCCGCATCATGGTGGTGCCGCCACACAGAGAAGGCGGACAAGCGCAGTTTATTGAACAACCCATGGCAAAATCCACTCAGGAAGCACAAATAAACAGGCTGCTAGATTATCTGCGTGAAAACCTCACAAAAACACACCACATTGATACTCTTGCCGATTTGGCTAACATGAGCAGGCGCACCTTTACCCGACGCTTTCTAAAAGCAACGGGTATGACAGTAGTGGAATGGCTGGTGAACGAACGGTTACAAAGAAGTCGCGAGTTGTTGGAAACATCAGCACTGTCAATTGAGCAAATAGCAGCCCAGGCCGGATTTCAAACCGCAACCTCGTTTCGACAGCATTTCAAACAACGTCATACCGTTTCACCGACTTCCTGGAGAAAGACTTTCGGCACAAATAGCCTAATAAAAAATTAAAACTGCGAGAGCGTTTGCTTTTAACGGCACAACGCGGACGATCGGATTTAGTCGAGCTTCATCTCAAACAACTTTTGAATAGCGCTGCTGACCTTGGGCTAAATAGGCATCAAAGCAGGCGCAGATACTGCGCACCCAGAGCCGGCCCGCGTCGGTGACTTTGATGCGTTCGGCGTATACTTCAACCAGACCGTCTTCTATAAAAGGCTGCAAGCGATCCAAAGCGTCAGCAAAATATTGCCAAAAGCTTTGGATATGCCATTGGCGGCTGAATGTCTCTGTATCCAACGTAAAATGGCAGATTAACTGGCTGATTAGCGCCGCACGTAGTTTGTCATCGGCATTTAAACTAAAGCCGCGTTCAGTAGCCAACTGAGCTTTATTAACAGCAGTATAATACGCTGGTAAATCTTTGCTGTTTTGCCACAGCACGCCGCTTACCTGGCTGATACTGGACACGCCCAAGCCAATCAAAGCATCCTGGCCTGCGGTGGTATAACCCTGAAAATTGCGCTGCAGTTTGCCGGCCTGCTGTGCTTTGGCCAGCGCGTCATCCGGTCTGGCAAAGTGGTCCATACCGATAAACTGATAACCGGCCGCGACAAAACGGTTGATAGCCAGTTGCATCAGCTCCAGCTTTAGCGGTGCATCCGGCAAACTGCTGTTATCTATTTTGCGCTGCGCAGCAAAACGATCCGGGATATGGGCATAGCTAAACAGCGAAATACGGTGCGGATTAAGCCGGATAATTTCATCGACGGTTTCAGCAAAGCTGGCTGGCTGTTGAAACGGCAAGCCGTAGATAAGGTCGAGATTAATTGAGCTGAAACCCAGCTTACGGCTAAGCTGCACCTGATGACGGATAAGATCAGTGTCCTGCACGCGGTTAATGGCAATCTGCACTTTTTCATCTAAATCCTGCACGCCAAAGCTAACGCGGTTAAAGCCTAAAGTACGCAGATGCCGCAGCTTGCCATCACTGCAACTGCGCGGGTCAATTTCAATACTGATTTCAGCATCAGCATTAATAGTAAAAAACTTATGCAACAGCGCCATTAAGCGGCTAAGTTGCACCTCCGTTAAAAACGTTGGGGTGCCGCCGCCTAAATGCAGCTGATTAATACGTTTGCTGTCTAACAGTGGCGCATACAACGCCATCTCTTCTGCTAAAGCATCAAGATAAGTATCGGCTTTATGCTGGTGCCGGGTAATCACTTTGTTACAGCCACAGTAGTAACATAGCTTATGGCAGAACGGGATATGCAGATAAAGGCTCAGCTCGTCGGGGCTTTGGCTTATTGCGCTCTGGATCAGCCCATGATCAAAGTCTGTACTCAGCGAAAGTGCTGTGGGATAAGAGGTATAACGTGGGCCATTAATGTTGTACTTACTGATTAATGCCGGGTCCCATTTAATTGTTTGCATCTTTACCTCTGTTATTGCGCCAGGCCACCGGCAGACTGGCTAAGTGCCGACCTAACGTTGTTCCACCTCGGGCTTAGTATCTGCCAACGCGACTGTCTTTTGTTGCTGTGCCAGCCATTGCAGGCCACGCGTTAAAGGTAGCGGTAAACGCTCCGGCCCTATGCTGTCGAGCAGGTTTTTGCAGTACAAGCCAAGCTCTGTATCGCCAAGCATTTGCAGCCGGCGGCGGAAAAACAGCGTGTCCGGGTCAACCTGGTTACTGATCATGGCGATAAAGTCGGCCAGCTCAGCTTTTAATAACAAGTCTTGCTGTGCCGGTTGCAACTGCACTTGCAACTGCTTGCCGTTAAGGCTGATACCAAACTCCAGAGCAATATCTGCCACCCTTACCACCACGCTCTTATCCTGCAGAAAACTCAGCTCGCCCGTGCTTAGCTCAGTATGGAAAAACCGATTCAACGCCAACTGTAACACGCCGGCCTGCACTGCTTTGGGAGCGTAGCGGGTAAGTCGGCGCAGCATTGTAGGTAGCGTAGCTACCAACTTCGAGTTAACTCTTTTAATATCAAACATATATAAGCATTCCAATCGTCTCCGACCCTATAATAAAACCACAGCGTAACCGCATTGGCTATTCCCTGTCGTAGGTAGCTAACGTAACGAACTTAAGCAAGGAAAGTAAAAATGGAGCTGCTCTGCCCCGCCGGCAGCATGCCGGCGTTAAAGGCGGCCATCGAACATGGCGCCGATGCCGTGTATATCGGCTTAAAAGACAATACCAACGCCCGTCATTTTGCCGGGCTGAATTTTGACGAGGCAAGGCTGAAAGAAGCTGCACGCTTTGTCCACCAGCATGGCAAAAAACTACATGTAGCAATAAATACCTTTGCCCAGCCGGATAATTATCAGCGCTGGCAGCAGGCCGTTGATATGGCCGCCCATACCGGCGCCGATGTGCTGATCCTGGCTGATATTTCTGTGCTGGCCTATGCTGCTGAGCGTTATCCTAAGCTGGAACGGCATTTATCAGTTCAGGCATCAGCCACTAATGTTGCTGCTATTAATTTTTACCGCCAGTTTGGCATCAGCCGGGTCGTTTTGCCGCGGGTGTTGTCGATGCAGCAAGTGCGTGCCATTGCCAGAAGTTGTGAAATTGATCTGGAAGTGTTCGCCTTTGGCAGTCTATGCATTATGGCCGAAGGCCGCTGTTATTTAAGCTCGTACATGACCGGCCAGTCACCCAACACCGCAGGCGCCTGCTCACCGGCGGCGTTTGTAGAGTGGCAGGATAATGACGGCACGCTGGAATCGCGCTTAAACGGTATTTTAATTGACCGCTTTGCCCCGAATGAAACAGCTGGCTACCCCACCCTGTGCAAGGGCCGCTTTAGCGTGGGCGATGATACTTACCATGCACTGGAAGAGCCAACCAGCTTAAACACCCTGGATTTATTGCCACAGTTGTATGCCGAAGGTATTACGTCATTAAAAATAGAAGGCCGTCAGCGTAGCCCGGCCTATGTGGCGCAAATAACTAAGGTCTGGCGCGCGGCCATCGATGCCGTAGTAAGCGCGCCAGATCATTTTAATGTGCAACCACATTGGCAGCAAGTGCTCGCTGGCTTGTCTGAAGGCAGCCAGACCACGCTGGGTGCCTATCATCGAAAATGGAAATAAGCTAATGCAATTCTCACTAGGTCCGGTGCTGTATTTCTGGCCCAAAGCACAAATGCTGCAGTTTTACCGTGAGGTAGCTGACAGCGACTTTGACATTGTTTACCTCGGCGAAACAGTCTGCAGCAAACGGCGTGAGCTGAAGTTTGACGACTACTTAGCTGTAGCACAAATGCTGCGCGAAGCGGGCAAGCAAGTCTGTTTATCGTCGATGACCTTATACGAAGCACCTGGTGAGCTAAGAGAGCTTCGTAAATACGTCGACAACGGCGAGTTTTTAGTCGAAGCCAATGATGTTGGTGCCATTAGCATGCTGCAAGAGCAAAGCCTGCCGTTTGTCGCCGGCGCAGCGATTAATTGCTATAACCAGCATACATTACGTCGGCTTGTTGGTATGGGGCTAAAGCGCTGGGTATTGCCAGTTGAGCTTTCCGGCCAGTGGTTAAGTAATGTGTTAAACCAAAGCGTTATTAGCGATATCCGTGACTGTTTTACGACCGAAGTATTTAGCTTTGGTCACCTGCCACTGGCCTGGAGTGGTCGTTGTTTTACAGCCCGCTCAGAGAATCGTAGTAAAGATCAGTGTGAACTATGCTGCATAAAATACCCCGAAGGCAGGCAAGTCATTAGTCAGGACGGCACCCAGGTCTTTGTGCTAAACGGTATTCAGACTCAATCAGGTTATCGTTACAACCTGGTAAACCAGCTAAGCACTATGCAAAATATAGTGGATATAGTACGGTTAAGCCCAAAACTAACCGGCACCTTTGACTGGCTGGCTAAATTTAAAGCAAACCTTGGTGGCCAAGCGCCGCAACAACTGAGTGCCACCGACAGTAATGGCTACTGGCTGCAACTGGCCGGCATGGCAACAGGATAAAAATAATGACCAACCAAATCGCCAAAATTGGCATAGTAACGGTAAGCGACCGTGCAAGTGCTGGGGTATACGAGGATTTATCCGGTAAGGCGATTATCGCTACCTTAACAGACTACTTAAGCAGCGACTGGCAGGCCGAATATAGGCTGATCCCGGACGAGCAGCCGTTAATAGAGCAAACGCTTCGCGAACTGGCCGATCAGCAAGGCTGCAGCTTAATTGTCACTACCGGCGGCACCGGCCCGGCGAAACGCGACGTTACGCCGGAGGCGACCGAAGCGGTGTGTGACAGAATGATGCCTGGCTTTGGCGAGCTGATGCGCACTGAATCGTTAAAATATGTACCCACCGCCATTTTATCGCGCCAAACTGCCGGCCTGCGTGGCAACAGCTTGATTATAAACCTACCCGGCAAACCCAAAGCTATTCGCCAGTGTTTAGATGCGGTTTTTCCGGCCGTGCCCTACTGCATAGATTTAATGGATGGGCCTTATCTTGAGTGCAATGAGCAGGTGATTAAGCCTTTTCGGCCTAAAAGCTGACTGACGGTTAACACAAACAACGGAGCAAACCGGTTTCTGCCAACACCAGACTTAGCGCCTTAGCAAAAACAACCACACCACCAGCAGTAAAGTAATAAACCAAAAACCTGACAACAGCTGCCAGAATAGCAAGGGGTTGGTCTTATGCTGCTGTTTTACTTCTTCGTGCAAAAACGCTGGGTTCGGTTGCTGTAGATCAGTCAGCAGCTGGTTAATGCTTTGATAGCGCTGCGATAAGTCTAAACTCACGCCTTTTTGCAGCGCCCGGTCAAACCAGGTTGGAATAACCGGATTAAACTGATGGCTGTGGCGATAGCGCAGTTTGTCATAATCAGCTGCTGTGCGACACTCCTCCACCGCGTTACCGTAGGGTAAATGACCGCCACTGAATAGCTCATACGCGATGGTAGCCAGCGCATAAATATCGCCCTGCACCCCGGAGTTATGCCCCAGTAAATAATGCGGATCGGAATAGGCTGCGGTACCCAGTGCAGCTTCATGTTGCAGCGGACTGTATATTTCAGCCAGGCCTGCGACATAGACCGAGCCAAAATCGACAATTTTCAAGCTGCCATCTTCCAGGTAAATAATATTACCGGGTTTTAAATCCTGATGAATGGCGCCCATCCGATGGAAAGCCTTTAAGCCTTCGGCTATTTGTTTGACCAGCTTAATTGCCAATGCCGGTTTTAACGGTTTCGGTTGGCGCTCAAACCATTGCTCTAGGCTTTGGCCCGGCAAATACTCCATCAGGTAGTATAAAAAGGTCCTAGGCCGGTGTTGGCGAACCACCTTCACTACGTAGTCAGATTCAATGCGCAGGCCGATCCATTCTTCACGGACAAAACGGTCAATATAGAGGGTATCATCATCGTAGTTAAGCGATGGGCATTTCAGCACCAGTTGCCGAGCAGTGCTTTCAACAGCAGTGCTCTCATCTTCAACTAAATACAAATGGCTGCGGCTGCTGGAAAATAATTCGCTGATTACTTTGCAACCATCCAGTTTCATGCCGGGGCTAAGCGCCGGCGGAAAGGGCAGCCGGGTCAGGTGTTGATTTAAATCGTCTAGGCTTTGCTCGGGTAAAGCCATTACTTCCAGCACAATCAGGCTGACATTATCATCGCTGCCCTGCGTTAATGCCTGCTGTTTTAACTGCTGCGCCGTTAATTGCAGATCGGTCGCAGCAGTGAGCTGGCACTGCAATGCTTCAGCATTAATAAAATCGGAAATACCATCCGAGCACAGCAGGAATTTGTCGCCGGGCATTAGGCTGATACTGCCTTGCTGCAGCTCAACCCGTGCATCCATGCCCAGTGCCCGCCCCAGAAACTGGCGCTGCTCAGATAATACCGTGGTATGGTCCTGGCTTAACTGTACCAGCACACCGTTTCGCCAGTGGTATAAACGGCTATCGCCAATATGAAAAAAATGCGCTGTTTGTGACTTGATAATCAGCGCGGTAAAAGTAGTCAGGTAACCTTTCTGATTATGTACAAACTGATGGCTTAGTTCATACAATTCATTATTGATGGTAGCCAGCAGCTGCGTAGCACTATACGCCACCGACCAGCTGTCTGGTGTCTGGCTGTATTCCCGGCAAAAGCGACTTACCGCGCGTTCACTGGCTTGCTGGCCAGCCTCAGCCGTGCTGACGCCATCAGCCAGCGCAAAACAGGCCCCTTTATACGTTAACAGGTGGGCGTCATCGGGCAGATTTACAGCCACCGCATCTTCATTAGCCGGCTTAATTCCGGCTTCACAGACACTGCTATAACGAAGTTGCAGTTCAGATGCGCTCACCTGTTGCTCCTTTTTAGCCGAGTACTAAAACTAACCGACATTAATCCGGTGCACAGTGCCATCTTCACCTACTTCGGTTATATGGCCTTTGGGGTCATCTAAAAACATCACGGCAACCAGACCAACCAGCGCTGAAGCAGCAATCACATAGAAAAACATACTGTAGCTGACATAACTTAGCACGGTTAAATATACCACCGCGCCAACGTTACCATAAGCGCCAGCCATACCAGCAATCTGGCCGGTCATGCTGCGCTTAATTAATGGCACTATCGCAAATACCGCGCCTTCACCTGCTTGCACAAAGAAGCTACAAGCCATGGTCGCCAGCACCGCCAGTGGGATCCACCAATGGCTGTCCATCAAGCCCATCAGGAAATAACCGGCAGCCAGGCCACCAATTAAAATCAGCATACTTTTGCGCCGGCCAAACTTATCAGAAAACCAGCCCCCCATTGGCCGCGATACCAGATTCATAAAGGCAAAGCCCGACGCCAGTAAGCCAGCTTTTACCGCACTGATCCCTTCAAAGGTTTCCAGAAAATACAGCGGTAACATCGATACCACCGCCAGCTCAGAGCCAAAAGTAGCAAAGTAAGCAATGTTTAAAATACCCACCTGTTTAAAACTGTATTTATCGGCCTCCGGCACGCCGGCACGCAAATGCTCAACATTAACCCGCCAGGTTTGTTGGGTTTGTACCATAAACAATAGCAGCAACACGCCCCATAACACGTACATCATATTGGTAGAGAATAGCTCTACCCCGGCAGGTGATAAACGCCAGGCCAACATCCCCAATGCCAGATGCATAGGAATATTCATCAGAATAAGACCCCACATTGCCCCCCAGCTTGATACCACCATAGCACCGGTTTTTTTCGGTTTAAAATACATTGAGCCTTTAGGGGTATTGCGGGCGTATTTGTAAAACACCAGCGCATATACCGCACTTATTACACCAACGGTACCAATGGCATAGCGCCAGCCATCAGGGCCACCAAAGCTCAGAGCCAGCAACGGTAGGGTCATCGCCGCCGCAGCCGAACCAAAGTTACCCCAGCCACCATAAATGCCCTCAGCCGTGCCTACCTGATGGTGTGGAAACCACTCACCTACCAGACGAATGCCCACCACAAAGCCAGCACCAACAAACCCCAATAAAAAGCGAAACAGTGCCAGTGCATCATAAGTCTGGGCAAAGGCAAAACCAATGCACAGCAGCGCTGAGATAAACAGCAGTAAAGAATACATAATGCGTGGGCCATAACGGTCGACCAGCATCCCCACCACAATCCTTGCCGGTATGGTCATGGCCACGTTTAATATCAGCAGGGCTTTAATCTGAGCATCTGTCAGCGCCAGCGCTTCTTTAATGTGAATAAGCAAAGGCGCATGGGCAAACCAAATAACAAAAGTTAAAAAGAAGGCAAACCAGGTCAGATGCAGCATTTTTATTTTTTGTTCAGCGAAATTAAGCAGGTTTAACCCACCACCGCTTGGCGTTGCTAAAGCAGGACCAGCCATAACATTCTCCACAGAATTAACAATTAACTGCGTCTAGTGTAGAGACCTGAAAGGCTAAAATCATTGATATAAAACAAAGCTGATCAGCCAGTTTTTTCATAAAAACAAACAGATACCACTTTATGGGTAGTAATTATTATGCCGCCATCCCGCCATGAATCAGCACTTACTACTCCCTTAGGTTGATTTTACCACCCGCCGCAAGCTTAACCGGCGCGTCAGAGGTACACCCTCTTTGCTGCAGCAAGCTATGGCTTTGGCGTTACACTACAACTTAGTGATATACAGCGGATATTTTGCTATGGCGCATTATGCCCCTACTACGCTGGCACAGGCCACATTGCCCGGTGCCAACCGTGCTTTGTTACTGGCCACGCTGGCCTTTGCTGCCTGTTTTTCGGTCTGGACCTTGTATGCGGTGATGGGCATCCCATTGCAGCAACAGCTGGGCCTTAGCGCTACCGAATACGGTATTCTGCTGGCCGCCCCTATTTTCAGTGGTGCCCTGCTGCGGATCCCTTTTGGCATATTGGCGGACAGGATCAGCAGCCGCCGTTTATGGTTGTATCAAATGCTGGCAGTGATCCCGGCCCTCTTATTGTTACCCCTGGTCAGCAGCTACAGCGGTTATTTGTGGTTGGGTCTGTGGTTTGGGATCAGTGGGGTATCTTTTACCTTTGGTGTGCGCTACGTCAGTTGCTGGTTTGCCTCCAGCCGTCAGGGTCGGGCGCTGGGTTTATTTGGGGTGGGTAATGCCGGTGTGGCGATTACTTTCGTGCTGGTACCACTGGCCATTCATTTACTTGGCTGGCAATGGGTTGGCCCGCTCTATGCCGCAGGCATGTTGTTGATCACCCTATTATTTGCGTTGCTGTCCCCCGCCGAGCCAGCTCAGGCTTACAATAACGCCCCAGCGCTTAGCCTGCGCCAATTAACCGGTGATGCCAGGATCTGGCGCTTTTCGCTGTATTACTATTTTGTGTTTGGCAGCTTTTTAGCGCTGTTGTTGTGGCTACCGCAATACTACATGCAGGCCTATGAGATGAGCGCGCAGCAAGCAATGGCCTTTACCTTGTTTTTTGTTGCCACGTCATCAATGGTAAGGGCGCTGGGCGGCTGGTTCGCAGATCGCTACGGTGGGCGAGCAGTAAACTGGAGTGTGTTCTGGGTATGTATTGTTTGCCTGTTTTTTCTCAGTTACCCGCCCACTACCCTGATTATCCATGGACTGGAAAAAGACGTACAGCTGGAAATAGCCATTAACGTTTGGTGGTTTACCTTATTGATTTTTATTATCGGTGTGGCCCAGGGTTTTGGCCGGGCCAGTGTATATAAGGTTATCCATGATTATTACCCGCATCATATGGGTAGCGCCGGCGGTTTTGTGGCAGCAATTGGCGCTCTGGGCGGCTGTACCCTGCCAATATTATTTGGTTTGGCACAGGATGCACTTGGCATCGTTACCGGTTGTTTTATGATTTTATACGGCGTATTGGCGCTTTGTATGATCACTATGTTTTTTGCCAATCAGGCGGCGCAATACCAACAAAAACTAGCTGCGGCACGTGCAGCGAATTTTCTGTCAGACGAAGATAACACTGTTTAAAATTAGGATAACTAATGCAAATTACCGATCTGGCAACTGAACAAAAGCTGTTACCGTTGTTGCGCCAAGCGTTTCGGCCGATGTTTTTATTTGGCGCGGCTTTTAGTGCTATCGCTATGTTGTTGTGGGGGTTGGCACTGTCTGACCATATTCAGCTTAAGCCTTTTGCCAACATCCTGTTCTGGCATAGCCATGAAATGCTGTTTGGCTTTGTCTGCGCCATAATTATCGGTTTTCTACTGACAGCAGTACAAAACTGGACCGGTCTGCGTGCGCCACATGGCAAAAGTCTGCTTTTTATCAGCCTGTTGTGGCTGGCTGGCCGCCTGCTGTTGCTGTTCGGTCAGGGCTTACCGGTATATCTGGTGGCAGCAGTCGACTTAAGCTTTTTACCGGTTTGTGCCTACTTACTGGCCAGGCCTCTCATTCAGGCAGGCCAGCATCGCAACCTGTTTTTTGTACCGGTGTTGCTACTTCTTACCACCTGTAATGCGCTTATGTATATCGGGGTTGCCACCAACAGCTATGAGCTAATCCAACTGGGCAGCCAGAATGCGGTCTGGTTAGTGACGCTACTGATGGCCATCGTCGGTGGCCGGGTATTACCAATGTTTACCGCCAATGGCACCCAAACCAAAAAAGTTGAACCGCTATTGTGGTTGGATCGCGCCGCGCTCGGTTCACTCTGGCTGATATTTGTGCTGCACTTTTTTGCCCTGACGAAGTACCTGCCGCCGCTGGCGCTAAGTGGCTTATTTGCACTTAGCGCCACCTTAACTGCCCTGCGCTGTCTGCGCTGGAAAATTTGGATCACCATAAAAGTGCCACTGCTGTGGTCACTGCATCTGGCATACTGGTGTATTCCAATTGGCCTAGCACTCTATAGCGCCCGCTATGCCGGTGTTAATATCAGTAATAGCATTGCGCTGCACGCCTTAACCGCCGGCGCTATGGGCAGCATGATTTTAAGCATGATGGCACGGGTGTCATTAGGCCACAGTGGCCGCATGCTCAAACCGCATACCATTATGTCACTGGCATTTTTGCTGGTTCTGGCCGCTGCTGTCAGCCGCACCTTAATGATTTGGCTCTGGCCAGCACAAACAATGCAGTGGCTGTGGCTGGGCGTTGCTGGCTGGGTATTGGCTTACTTACTTTATGTACTGGTATATTTTCCGGTGCTTACCACCCCCAGGCCAGATGGCCGGCCAGGCTAGCCCCCTTTACCTCTGAAGAGGTAAGCGTGTCGCAGCTTTGATTTGTATCAAGTCGCGCTTTGCCATGGCTTTTACACTGAGTGCATAGTCTTATTAACACGGAGCTCAGGATGAATACCTATTACGATAACAAGCCTTTAGTCTATTCCTGCTCTGGCTGCTCAAATGTTGCGCAGCTGGCCAATGATTTAGCCGTGGTACTTGACCGCGAAGGCTCAGCACAAATGTCTTGTATTGCCGGGGTGGGCGGTAAGGTTAAGCAATTGGTAAAGGTTGCCCAGTCTGGCCGGCCTATTTTAGCAGTAGACGGCTGCCCGCTTAACTGTGTAAAGCAAACTCTGGCGACAGTAGATGTCGTTCCCACCTGGCATATCGAGTTAACGTCTCTGGGCTATAAAAAACGCGACCATGAAAACTGTGATTTAGGCGATGCCTATAAATTGCTGCAAATGGTGCATAGCGATATTCTGCCACCCATTACAGGTTAAATGGCCCACAACTCTGCAGCCCAAGGCAAGCTACCGGTTTTAACAGCCACTACTGCCGGTACTTATTCGCCAATATCTTCAAACCCGCTGGTTATGGCCAGCGCCAACAATCTTGCCATCGATAACCAGCACCGAGCCAATAGGAATACCGCCCTCAGCTAAACTTTTTCTGGCCAGAGCGATGGCCGCCTGCATATAGATATCCGTCATGTTTGATCCTCTGGCAACTATAGCCATAACCGAAAAGGACTCTGAATCCACTTTTCGGCCATTGTTTGGCTTAACACTAACAGTTCAAGTTAAAAGCGCATAGCGCTGCTCTGTATCAACAATATATTATCAAAGTAGCGACACATTCATGTGTGCCTTTGTGCGCAAGTTTCTGAAGGCTCACAATATCTATCGCGAGCGGTTTCGCAGATGTCTGTATGTTCACTTTTGCAAGTCAATGCAAAGCGAGTGTCTGTTATGACCGGCATGCCATATTTTGCTGGCAGCATCAGGCAAAACGCCATCTATTTGTTATGCCAGCAAGCCACATACCGCTTTGAGCTCTGCCGACTGGGCATAGTTGTAATGGCTAATGTCAGGCTGCATGTCGCTCCTGCTGTTTGGCTCTGCGTTAAAACTAAAGGCGTCGATTTTTAACGTCAATCTCCATCGGCAGGTACACCAAACCGGCAAACTCAGCAATATCGCCTTTACATTCGAAACCGTATTTTTGATACGCAGGCACTGACGACAATGATGCTTTTACTGTAACCATATCTACTCTAGCATTAGGCAAAACGGCTGCAAGCAGCTGCTTGCCTATGCCATTTTTTTGCCAAGCCGGCGCAACAAATAACATAGCAACATGACGGCCTTGTTTAAGCTCAACTACGCCAGCAACCTTGCCGTCATACTCAGCCACCAGCAGTAGATTATCTTCTGCCATACGGCGCTGAAAGGCAGTGCAGGCTGCAATATTAGTAAAGGTGGTGATGCCCTCGGCAGATAAGCTTCCGGCAACCGATGTGATAAAGGCATCTATGCAAATTGCGCTAACCGCGGCCAGATCCTGCTCTGTTATTTCCCTGATATTTATCACTGCGATTCCTTATGCCTAGTCATTTATTCAGTTACCTGCTGTAACACGCGCAGCCCTATTTACCATAGATATTCGTGCGGATTTTAAAAGTAACCGGCGCAGCATGTCAGATGCAAACTTTCATTTAGGTTACTCCCGGCATCACCGCTTTCGTCTGTTTACTAGGGCTTTTTATGGCACATAAGCAACAAAATCTGTAGTGCGCCTATGATTTCGCGTCCTCTATTTAGCTGACTTGTCTGCGCCACACACACTGCAGGCGCTGTCTTTACTTAAACTAAACTGGCGCCACTGGCCTATCAGCGCATCAAACAATTGCAGTTTACCGTACAGCGGTGTACCTACGTTGCCAAGGATTTTTACTGCCTCCAACGCCTGCATAGCACCGATGACACCCACTACCGGGCTTAAAATACCGGCTTCCATGCAGGTCAGTTGTTGCTCGCCAAACAGCTGGCTTAAACAATGATAACAGGCGCCCTCGCCCTGCATACTAAAGCTGGCGACCTGGCCTTCAAAGCGGATAGCGGCGCCCGATACCAACGGTACTTTGGCCTTAACGCAGGCTGCATTGATGGCATTGCGGGTGGCGAGGTTATCGGTGCAGTCCAGCACCAGTGAATACTGCGGTACCAGCGTTGCTAAATCGTCTGTACTTAACCGCTGCTGCAATGCATGTATTTCAATTTCGGAATTTAACAGGCGCAAACTAGCCGCAGCTTGCTGTACTTTACTCTGCCCGATATCGGCTTCACGATACAGAATTTGTCGTTGCAGGTTACTGCGGTCAATAGTGTCATCATCTACCAAGGTAATACTGCCGATACCACTGGCCACTAAATAAGGTGCGGCGGCACAGCCCAACCCACCCATCCCGACTAGTAACACCGAGCTTGCCAGCAATACCTCCTGGCCACGAAAATCCAGTGCCGGCAGCATTAACTGGCGGCTGTAACGCATCGCTTGCTCTGCACTTAGGGCTGGTGGGTTAGTCGGCTTTGTCATAGTCATTGTCCTGAGTAACGTGTTCGGGGCGGCGCCATAGCCACACTGCCACCAGTATTAAAAAACATGGCAACAGCAGTTTTAGCAATAACGGCGCGGCAGATAACTGCAACAACAGCACACTTAGCAGCATCATGCCAGTGGCCAGATATTTAGCGCGGCGCGGCACCACCCCGTTTTGGCGCCAGGCCAGGATGGGTGGGCCTAAATGCGGATGAGTTAACAAGCGTTGTTCCAGGGCCGGCCAGCCTTTACCGGCAGACCAGGCGCTAACTAAAATAAAAGGTACAGTCGGCAAGCCCGGTAAGGGTATGCCTAACAGGCCCAGTGCTAAGCTAATGATTGCCAGCGCTCGCCAGAACAGAACCCGACTATAGTGCCACATTATATTTTCCACCAATTTACTTAAGGCCCAACCGTTGTGCCAGTTTATGCAGGTTGCTGGGGTCAAGCTCAAGCTGCCGTGCGGCTAACGACCAACTACCATTGTGCTGGCTAATAGCCTGTTGAATCATTTGTCGTTGCAGTTGATTAACCGCCTGCTTTAACGGTATAGCGTTTAGTTGCAACACACCGTTTGTTTCATTGTGCGCAATCGCAGCCGGCACGGTTTCCAGATCAAGCAATGCCGCTTCAAGGGTAACGATGTCAGTTCGCGATGCGCCATGACTTAACGCTTTAATAGCAGCCCGGCTAATCACATGCTCCAGTTCCCGCACATTGCCCGGCCAGTCGTAACTTAACAACGCCAGCTCGGCGTCACTGGATAATCTGAGCGCCCGCAGCCCCAACCGGCTACGGTTCAGCTCAAGAAAATGGCCGGCTAACAACGGAATATCATCCGGCCGCTCGCGCAAAGGCGGGATTGGCAACGGATATACTGATAACCGGTGATATAAATCGGCCCGAAACTCGCCACTTTTAACTTGCTGCTTTAAATCACGATTCGTCGCGGCAACCAGCCGCACATTTACCTGACGGGTTTTATCTGAGCCCAAGCGCTGAATTTCACCGTCTTGCAGTACACGCAGCAATTTGGCTTGCACGGAAAGAGGCAGCTCGCCTACTTCATCTAAAAACAGCGTACCGCCATCGGCTGCCTCAAAACGCCCGGCACGCTCGCTGTGGGCACCTGAGAAAGCACCTTTGTTATGACCAAAAAGCTCACTTTCTGCCAGGCTTTCCGGCAATGCTGCGCAGTTAATATAAATCATCGGTTTAGTGGCTCGGGCTGAGCTACGGTGCAAATGACGGGCAAATAGCTCCTTACCCACACCCGTTTCACCAAGCAACAAAACCGGGAGATCCGAGCTGGCTACTACCGTTAACTCCTGCAGAATTTGCTGCAAGGCTTTACTCTGGCCAATCAGCTCATAGCGTTGTTTGGCGGCAGGTTCATATTGCTGCTCGTCCGCATGATGATTGAGACGCAAAGCCCGGTTAGCTTGCTCCAGCTCCGTCATCCGTACAGCGGCTTCTACCAGCAAACTGTAGCGCTGCAGCTCGTATATCGCAGCCTGAGAAAAGCTGCCTGCCTGCAACGCATCCAGGGTAATAACACCCCAACAGCGTCCCTCAACATAGAGCGCAATACCCATACAATCGTGCACCGGTAGTGCCTGCCCGGGCTGCTCGGCTAACAAACCATCGTATGGGTCGGGTAATTCAGACTCAGGCTCAAACCTGACGGGGTTGCGACTGGCAAGAATGGCTGCCAGCCTGGGGTGTTGGGCTACCACGAAACGCCGGCCCTGGGCTTCACACACCAGGCCATGCAATGCCACAGGTTTAAGCACATCATGCTCCAGCCTGAGCAAGCCTACTGCCCCGCAACTAAAGTGACTACGCAGGGTACTCACCAAACGCTGCAAACGCACGGCCGCAGGCAATTCTGTTACCAAATCAGCAATTAAACTTTCTTCCAGCATGGTATTTTTTACCCTTGGGTAGATATTACCCTTAATTATCTGGGTGCAATTTACCACAGTGCATAATAAAGCTATATAAATCAAAGGAGGTAGTTTTGGCCTGACTCTTGCCATCTTAGTCTTGTTAATAGCGGTTAACCGCTCAGTTTAAAGCGGCCCCTTTAATCAATTAAGCAACTAAGTAAGCAGGAGCAAGTATGTCATTCACCCATGTATCATTTTTAGACCAGTCTTTAGGCCAGATAGCCACTACCATTGCCGGTGCTACCGCGGTATTTCATCAGTACAAACTGGATTTTTGTTGTGGCGGCCAACACAGCCTGCGCGAAGCACTGGCTGCAAAAGAACTGGATGCAACGCCTATTCTCAGTGCTCTCAGGCAATTACAACAACAAGAAGGCGAGATAACCGACTGGCGCAGCAAGCCAGTAAAGGAGCTCATTGAACATATCCTGAAGCGTTTTCACCAGCGCCACCGTCTGCAACTACCCGAGGTTATTCGACTGGCCCGGCGGGTTGAACATGTTCATGCTGACGATCCGCATTGCCCTACCGGGCTAACACAACACCTAGAAGACATGTATCAGGAGCTGGAAAGCCACATGGTAAAAGAGGAGCAAATTTTATTTCCGATGCTGGCAGGCGGAATTTATCCGGCCGGGCCGATTAGCGTAATGGAGGAAGAGCATCTGCAGCATGGCGATGCTCTGGAAACCCTGAATAAGCTAACCAATAACATTACTTTACCTGCTGGCGCCTGCAATACCTGGACCGCACTGTATTTAGCGTTACAGGAGCTGAAAGAAGATTTGATGCAGCATATTTTACTGGAAAACCAAATCTTATTTGTCCAGCCCAAAGCCAGTGCTCACAATGATGACCGCCAAATGTGTTGCGGAAGTTGTCAGTAACTCATGTTTCATCGGAACCATGCATTAATGCCTGGTTCCGATGAACTTTTAGTGTTTAGCTAGGTGTTTGAATCTGTGTTTAATCGTTTTTCGGTCGTTTTTGAGCATTAGTTCATCGTCGATAAGCACTAAAATGTGAGTTTATGCTTGGAAACTTTTAAGTTGTGGCCTTTTTGTGGCCAAATAGTATTACAAAGGCTTTAAAAGCGGCTAAAATCAGACTTGAAAAAATATTTTAAAGTGCCAAGGTCCTTATAAAATAAGTCTTTCAGGCTATTTATCCTTACTTTTAGTGTTATTCAAAGCATAAATATACCCCCTTGACATGGTAGGGGTCGGTGGTTCGAAACGCATTTTTTATCAGGGTCAATCAGAATGGTCAAGCGTGCTGCTTTCTTTTCAATAGTGAGAGTGGCCATTTAGTTCTCAGTTGAAATGACAGGTT
>Ga0209070_100500_pt1 | contig 21298 bp, 17 predicted proteins | sample SynthPrep_5_END__FD_187205 | JGI IMG/M metagenome (GOLD analysis project Ga0209070, IMG submission 187205) | Synthetic microbial communities from Ohio, USA - SynthPrep_5_END_DS10_MetaG (SPAdes) (version 2) | ecosystem: Engineered > Bioreactor > Aerobic > Activated sludge | place: USA: Ohio... | reverse complement strand
CCAAGCTGTACTACCTGCGTGACCTGTCCGGTAAAGCAGCTCGCATCAAGGAAAAACTGGCTTAAGTCCAGCTTCCCGATGCAGAAAAAAGCAGCCTACGGGCTGCTTTTTTGTGCCTGAAATTTGTCTATTTGCCGGTATTTGTCCATGACCACCCGCCTCGAAGAAATCCAGCGCCGCACCGACCTGTCCGTGACCCACGTGACCAAGGCCGTGTTCCCGCCGACCACCAACCACCACAACACCCTGTTCGGCGGCACCGCCCTGGCGTGGATGGATGAAGTGTCGTTCATTACCGCCACGCGCTTTTGTCGCTTGCCGCTGGTGACGGTGTCTACCGACCGTATCGACTTCAATCATGCGATCCCGGCCGGCTCCATCGTTGAGCTGATCGGTCGCGTAATCAAGGTGGGGAACACCAGCCTCAAGGTTGAAGTGGAAGTGTTCGTAGAGAGCATGAGCGCCGATGGCCGCGAGAAGGCGATCCAAGGTGTGTTCAGTTTTGTGGCGATTGATGCCGATAAGCGTCCGGTGCCTGTGCTGCCTGGGTTTGTAGACTGATCCTGGACCGAGCCGCGGCCATCGCAGGCAAGCCAGCTCCCACATTTGATCGGTGGAGGGTACAAATCAGTGACCCGACACAAAACCCCTGTGGGAGCTGGCTTGCCTGCGATAGGATCTAACAGACATTACAGAAATCCGCCTGAGCCCCCATGCCCGCCATCGACCACCCCCTGATAGACCGTTTCCTTGACGCCCTCTGGCTGGAAAAAGGCCTGTCAGACAACACGCGCCAGGCCTACCGCAGCGACCTGGCGCTGTTCAACGGCTGGCTGCAGGAAAAAAACCTCGAATTGATCAACGCCGGCCGCGAGCTGATCCTCGATCACCTGGCCTGGCGTCTGGAGCAGAACTACAAGCCACGCTCCACCGCGCGATTCCTTTCCGGTGTGCGTGGGTTTTATCGCTATCTGCTGCGGGAAAAGTTGATCGCCCTCGATCCCACCCTGCAAGTCGACATGCCACAACTCGGCAGGCCATTGCCCAAATCCCTGTCGGAAGCCGACGTGGAGGCCTTGCTCGCCGCGCCGGATTTAAGTGAAGCCATCGGCCAGCGCGACCGTGCCATGCTGGAGGTGTTGTATGCCTGCGGCCTGCGGGTGACCGAATTGATTAGCCTCACCCTGGAGCAAGTCAACCTGCGTCAGGGCGTGCTGCGGGTGATGGGCAAGGGCAGCAAGGAACGGCTGGTGCCGATGGGCGAGGAGGCGATTGTCTGGGTCGAGCGCTATATGCGTGATGCTCGCAGTGAGCTGCTTGGCGGGCGGCCCAGCGACGTGCTGTTCCCCAGCCTGCGCGGCGAGCAGATGACCCGGCAGACCTTCTGGCATCGTATCAAGCACCAGGCCAAGGTCGCCGGTATCGGCAAGACCTTGTCACCCCACACGTTGCGCCATGCATTTGCCACGCATTTGCTCAACCACGGTGCGGATTTGCGCGTGGTGCAAATGTTGCTCGGCCATAGCGACTTATCCACAACCCAAATCTACACCCACGTCGCGCGTGCACGTTTGCAGGATATGCACGCCAAGCACCACCCGCGAGGCTGAAAACCGCCAATTTATCCCGTCACGGGCTGCCCTGCGGCCCAACTGTGGTAGGCTTTGCCGGTTAGTAAAGGGGACGGCCCATGCCCGAGTTTCCACATCGGTGCTACTGCTCCCGTCCCTGCATCTGCCTTCAGGAGTTCCCATGCGCTTGACCCAGATTATTGCCGCCGCAGCCATTGCGTTGGTTTCTACCTTTGCCTTCGCCGATGACGCTGCCGAGCAGACCATCCGCAAGAGCCTGGCCAACCTGCAACTCGATACCCCGATCGAAAGCATCAGCGCCAGCCCGATGGCCGGCCTGTATGAAGTCAAGCTCAAGGGCAGCCGCGTGCTGTACGCCAGTGCCGACGGCCAGTACATCGTCCAGGGTTACCTGTTCCAGCTGAAGGACGGCAAGCCGGTCAACCTCACCGAGAAAGCCGAGCGCCTGGGCGTGTCCAAGCTGATCAATGGCATTCCGGTAGCAGAAACCGTGGTTTACCCGGCCATCGGCGAGACCAAGACCCATATCACCGTGTTCACCGATACCACTTGCCCGTACTGCCACAAGCTGCACGCCGAAGTGCCGGCGCTGAATAAGCTGGGCGTGGAAGTGCGCTACGTCGCGTTCCCGCGCCAGGGCCTGGGTTCGCCGGGTGACGAGCAGTTGCAAGCCGTGTGGTGCTCGGCCGACAAGAAAGCAGCCATGGACAAGATGGTCGATGGCAAGGAAATCAAGGCGGCCAAATGTGCCAATCCGGTTTCCAAGCAGTTCGCCCTGGGCCAGTCCATCGGCGTGAACGGTACACCGGCCATCGTTTTGGCTGACGGCCAAGTGATTCCGGGCTACCAGCCGGCACCACAAGTTGCCAAACTGGCGCTCAGTGCCAAATAAATCAGTATCGTCGAAATGTCGACGATCAAGGCTCGCTGACACGTCAGCGGGTCGTTAATTGCAAGCCGCAGTCGTGCGGCTGTTTTCCACGGCCGACCTAGCGTCGGCCGTTTCATGGGGAGTTCTTCAGTGAAACCGGTCAAAGTAGGCATCTGTGGGTTAGGGACCGTCGGTGGCGGCACCTTTAACGTACTTCAGCGTAACGCTGAGGAAATTTCCCGCCGCGCAGGTCGCGGGATTGAAGTGGCGCAAATTGCCACGCGTTCGCCAAAGCCTCAGTTCGAAACGACCGGTATTGCGATTACCAACGATGTCTTCGCCGTTGCCACCAACCCTGAAATCGATATCGTCATCGAGCTGGTCGGCGGCTACACCGTGGCCCGTGAGCTGGTGCTCAAGGCCATCGAGAACGGCAAGCACGTGGTTACCGCCAACAAGGCGCTGATCGCCGTGCACGGCAACGAGATCTTCGCCAAGGCGCGTGAGAAGGGCGTGATCGTGGCGTTCGAAGCCGCCGTGGCCGGTGGCATCCCGGTGATCAAGGCGATCCGTGAAGGCCTGTCCGCCAACCGCATCAACTGGGTGGCCGGCATCATCAACGGCACCGGTAACTTCATCCTTACCGAAATGCGCGAAAAGGGCCGCACCTTCGAAGACGTGCTTGCCGAAGCCCAGGCCCTGGGTTACGCCGAAGCCGACCCGACTTTCGACGTGGAAGGTATCGACGCCGCTCACAAGCTGACCATCCTGGCGTCCATCGCCTTTGGTATCCCGCTGCAGTTCGACAAGGCCTACACCGAAGGCATCACCAAGCTGACCACCGCCGACGTGAACTACGCCGAAGCCCTGGGCTACCGCATCAAGCACCTGGGCGTCGCGCGTAGCACACCTGCGGGCATCGAGCTGCGTGTGCACCCGACGCTGATCCCGGCCGACCGCCTGATCGCCAACGTCAATGGCGTGATGAACGCCGTGATGGTCAACGGTGATGCGGCCGGTTCGACCCTGTTCTACGGCGCCGGTGCCGGCATGGAGCCGACCGCTTCGTCGGTGATCGCCGACCTGGTGGACGTGGTCCGCGCCATGACCAGCGACCCGGAAAACCGCGTGCCGCACCTGGCCTTCCAGCCGGATTCGCTGTCGGCGCACCCGATCCTGCCGATCGAAGCCTGCGAAAGCGCCTACTACCTGCGCATCCAGGCCCAGGACCATCCGGGCGTGTTGGCCCAGGTCGCCAGCATCCTGTCGGAGCGCGGAATCAATATCGAGTCGATCATGCAGAAGGAAGTCGAGGAGCAAAACGGCCAGGTGCCGATGATCCTGCTGACTCACCGCGTGCTCGAACAGCACATCAACGATGCCATCGCTGCCCTGGAAGCCCTGCAAGGCGTGGTCGGCCCAGTGGTGCGGATCCGCGTCGAACACCTGAACTAATGGTTTTGCTGCAAGGGCCCCGCAGGTTCGGCGGCCCTTGTTCAAGAATGCTCTAGAGGAGCCAGTCATGCGTTATATCAGCACCCGCGGCCAGGCACCGGCCCTGAATTTCGAAGACGTCCTGCTGGCAGGTCTTGCCACCGACGGCGGCCTGTACGTGCCGGAAAACCTGCCACGTTTTACCCAGGAAGAAATCGCTTCGTGGGCCGGCCTGCCGTACCACGAACTGGCGTTCCGCGTGATGCGCCCGTTCGTCACCGGCAGCATTCCGGATGCGGACTTCAAGAAGATCCTGGAAGAAACCTACGGTGTCTTCTCCCACAATGCCATCGCGCCACTGCGCCAGCTGAATGGCAACGAATGGGTACTGGAGCTGTTCCACGGCCCGACCCTGGCATTCAAGGACTTCGCCTTGCAACTGCTGGGTCGCCTGCTCGACTACGTGCTGGAGAAGCGCGGCGAGCGCGTGGTGATCATCGGCGCCACCTCCGGTGATACCGGCTCGGCGGCCATCGAAGGCTGCAAGCATTGCGAAAACGTCGACATCTTCATCCTGCACCCGCACAAGCGCGTGTCGGAAGTGCAGCGTCGCCAGATGACTACCATCTTTGGTGAAAACATCCACAACATTGCCATCGAAGGCAACTTCGATGACTGCCAGGAAATGGTCAAGAACAGCTTTGCTGACCAGAGCTTCCTGAAGGGCACACGCCTGGTAGCGGTGAACTCGATCAACTGGGCGCGGATCATGGCCCAGATCGTTTACTACTTCCACGCTTCCCTGCAGTTGGGCGGCCCGGCGCGTTCGGTGTCGTTCTCGGTGCCTACCGGCAACTTTGGCGATATCTTCGCCGGTTACCTGGCGCGCAACATGGGCCTGCCGATCAACCAATTGATCGTCGCCACCAACCGCAACGACATCCTGCACCGCTTCATGAGCGGCAACCAGTACGTCAAGGAAACCCTGCACGCCACCCTGTCGCCGTCGATGGACATCATGGTCTCGTCGAACTTCGAGCGCCTGCTGTTCGACATGCACGGTCGTAACGGTGCAGCGATTGCCGGCTTGATGGACACCTTCAAGAGTGGCGGCGGTTTTAGCGTGGAAGAAGAGCGCTGGACCGAAACCCGCAAGCTGTTCGATTCCCTGGCCGTGGACGATGCACAGACCTGCGAAACCATCGCTGAAGTCTATGCCCAGACCGGCGAGCTGCTCGACCCGCACACCGCTATCGGTGTGAAGGCCGCCCGCGAATGCCGCCGCAGCCTGGACATTCCAATGGTGATCCTGGGCACCGCCCACCCGGTTAAATTCCCGGAAGCGGTAGAGAAGGCTGGTGTTGGCAAGGCGCTGGAGCTGCCTGTGCACTTGGCGGACCTGTTCGAGCGTGAAGAGCGTTGCACCGTGTTGGCCAACGACCTGAAGGCTGTGCAGGCGTTTGTGAGCCAGCACGGAAATCGTGGCAAGCCGCTCTGATTCAATGGCTTCGCGAGGTTGCTCAAGCCCGTCTTAGTGACGGGCTTTTTCATTGGGGCAGGCCAAACTCCAACGGGCAACCGACAACAAAAAACAAGGAAACCAATACGGTGTTTTTATTGAGCCGAAGATGCATGTGGCTGGTGTGTCTGCTCTTGTTCGGTCATCTGTCGACGACCCTGGCAGCCGTTAGCCTGCCCTTCAAACTGGTCCCGGCATTTACGCCTCTGGCACCCTTGCCTTTGACGGCCGCCGAGCAGCAATGGCTGGCGACCCATCGAACGCTGAAGGTTGGTATCTCCATTGATGATTACCAGCCGATTGATATTACCCGCGACCATAATCGCTACCAGGGCATCAGCGCCGACTACCTGAGCCTGATCGGCGCGCGCCTCGATGTGCCCATGCAGGTGATGGGCTTCGCTGAGCGGGCGCAAGCGGTGGAAGCCTTGCGCAGTGGGGCGATTGATATTCTGACCAGCGCCAATGGCTATGAGCGGGATGTGCCTGGGTTGCGGTTTACCCGGGACTACATGCCGGATCGTTCGGTGGTTGTCGTGCGCCGCGACGACGCCACGCAGAACGAGGACCTCGCGGACAAGAAGGTGGTTTTGCTGGAGGGATATGCCAATGTCGGCAATGTGCATCGGGCCTATCCCGCCAGTCATATCATACTGGCTCCGAACCTTTACAGTGGCTTGGAGGCGTTGAACCAAGGGGATGCCGATGCCTTTATCGGCAATGAAGTGATCGTGCGTGCCTACAAGTCGCTGCGTCCTTACCTGGGTTTGCAGATAAAAGTGGAAAGCCGGCTGGCGCCGATTGGTTTTGCCTTTGCCTCCCGTGCGGCGGACCCTTTATTGGGCGCCATGCTGGACCGTGCCCTGGCGAGTATCGACGAGTCGATCCAGCGTGAAATCCTGGCGCGCTGGACCACTGGCCTGGGGGTGGACATCGCCGCAGACCGCATTGTGTTGTCGGCCCAGGAGCAAGCGTGGCTGTTGCACCATCCTCATGTGGTGGTGGCGTCCCAGCAACAGTCGCCGTACATCTTCAAAGACAAGGACGACCAATGGGTCGGCCTGAACGTCGATCTGCTAAACCGGATTTCACGCATGACGGGGTTGCAGTTCGTGATGGAGGAGGTGTCTTCCACCGCGCAGACCCTGGAGTTACTGGCAGCGGGCAGGGCGGATATGAACACCACGCTGGCCGAGAATCAGGAACGCAGGCAATTCCTGGATTTCAGTCATGGTTTTGGTGGCGCCGGGTGGGTGTTTATCCAGCGCAGCGACACGCCATTACTGGTCAGTTTGAGTGAACTGTCCGGCAAAGTATTGGCGTTGCCGGCACGCCATGTACTGGAAAACTTTATTCGTCGTGAACACCCAGACATCGAAATTCTCTCTGTCGATAACTATACCCAGGCCCGTGATCAAGTGATCCAGGGGCACGCGGCAGCGACTATCCAGAATGAAGTGGAGGTGCAGAGTTACCCGTCCGACGGCTTGCGTATCGGGCGTAGCGTCGAGGGCAAGTGGTCGTCCAACAGCCTTGTGGTGCGCAAGGATCAGCCCGAGCTGCTGAGTATTGTGAACAAGGCTTTGGAAGCGATGCCGGTGGCAGAGTTGAGCGCGCTGCGCTTGCGCTGGCTGGGCGCGGTGCCCATCCCTACATCGGCATGGCAGCGTGTGCCGCCATGGGCCTATTGGACGGTCGCCATGGCGCTGTTGTGTGTGTTGGTATCGCTGGCCTGGAATAGCCGGCTCAAGCGTCAGATCCAGCAGCGCTTGGTGGCCGAGCAACGACTGAGCGATCAGTTGGCCTTCAAGCGTGCCTTGCTCGACGGCATGCCCAACCCGGTTTTCGTACGTGACCTGGCTGGGCGGTTGGTGACCTGTAACACCAGCTATGAGCAGCAGTTGGCCACCCGGCGCGAGCAGATCCAGGGCCTGACCTTGATGGAGAGTGGCTTGATGCCAGAGGCTACTGCCGCACGCCTGCATGCAGGGCACATGGAGCAGTTGGCAACGCAGCGATCGTTATTTGTTGATCGCCAGTTGGAGTTCAACGGCGGCACTTTCCACGTGTATCAATGGACGGTGCCGTTTTTCGACGCGCGCGGCCAATTGCAGGGATTGCTCGGGGGGTGGATCGACATCAATGAGCGCAAAGTCCTGGAACATCAGTTGATGGACGCACGCCAGGCTGCTGACGAAGCGAATTACGCCAAAAGTGCATTTCTCTCGACGCTCAGCCACGAAATTCGTACACCGATGACTGCCATCATCGGCTTGCTTGAATTGGAACAAGAACGCGCCCTGGCCGAGGGTAAACGCGTTTCCGAAGCGCTACAGGTGGCCCATCGTTCGGCACGAGAATTGATTGAGTTAATGGGCGATAGCCTGGACCTGGCCAAGATCGAAGCAGGCCATTTGCAACTGGCGCCGCAGACCACTGACCTGAAAAGTTTTTTCGAGGGGATCCAGCGCCTGTTCGAAGCCACCGCACGTAAAAAAGGCCTGCATTTGACCCTGGCGTTTGACCCAGCGGCGCAAGGGAATTATTGGTTCGACCCGCTGCGTTTGCGGCAGGTCATGCACAACCTGCTGGGCAATGCGTTGAAGTTTACCGAGCAGGGTGAGGTCCGCCTCAGCGTCGTCACCCTGTGCGATGAGTCAGGCGCTGAATACCTGCATGTGTGTGTTGCAGACAGTGGGCCGGGGATTGGCGTCGAACAACAGGCCCGGGTGTTCAAGCCTTTTGTCCAGGTCAGCCCGCTGACGGCGGCTCAGCATGGCGGGACGGGACTGGGCTTGAGCATTTGTCAGCAACTGGTGGAGTTGATGGGCGGCACGATCTCCCTGAGCAGCGCGGCGGGCGAGGGCACGACGGTGTGCATTGACCTGTATCTGGAACGGGTCAGTGGCGACGACATGCCCATTGTGCCTGAGGTGACCCTGCCGACTGTCGGTCGCCGTTTGTCGGTGCTGGTCGTGGATGACCTGCCCGCCAATCGTCTGGTACTGGCTCAGCAGCTTCAATTCCTCGGTCATCGGGTGGTGGCCCTCGACTCGGCTGAGTTGGCCTTGCAGCATTGGCGAGATGACGCCTTTGACGTGCTGGTGACCGATTGCAACATGCCGGGTATGTCCGGCTACGCCTTGAGCGAAGCGGTCCGCGGGATTGAAGCGCAGGAGCGACGACCGCGCTGTGCGTTGGTAGGTTGTACCGCCAATGCCATGGAGGATGAGCACCAGCGTTGTCTTGAGGTGGGGATGGATGAACTGCTGGTCAAGCCGGTTACCCTTGAACACTGGGCCAGGGTACTCGCCCGCGTGGCGCCGTTGCGCACCTTCAATATCCAGACCTTGCATGCGATGACCCAGGCCGATGGGCCGGTGCTGCAGCGAATGCTGGAGGAGCTGGCGAAGAGTCTTGAACATGAGCACGACGCGATCAAGGCGGCGTTGGCGGAACAGGATTTCCCCCGGGTGATGGCCTCGCTGCATCGCCTCAAGGGCATTTGCTGCCTGGTGGATGCGCTGCCCCTTGCCAAGGCGTGTGTGGGGCTTGAAAGCTGCCTGCGTGAGCAACGTATTGAAGAAGTTCAACCCCTGTGGCTTGTGCTGAATGAAGCGCTGGCAGAGTTTAAAGTTGAGCTGGGGGCTCATTTGAATCCGCAAGAATAGGACGTGTCCTATGGGGCGCGCAGGGCCTTTTGAGTAGCCTGCGCCACCTCGCTTTTACGTCGTAGAGTTTTTCATGCGCTCCCTCAATGTCTTGATCCTCGAAGATAACCCGTTCCAACTGATGGCCCTGCACCAGATGCTCAATGCCAATGGTGTATTCAATGTAATGACGGCCGAAACAGTAGAGGCCGCCCGGCAGTCGTTGGCGAGCAAGGGGCCGGTAGACATTGCTATTTGCGACCTCTATCTGGAGCAAGGCGATGCCCTTGAGCTGATTCGCGAATTGGGCGAGCTGCGGCAGACTCAGGTGCTGATCCTGTTAAGCAATGCTGAGCCCAACGTATTGGAGGGTGTCGCCAACATGGCGCGTCAGGCCGGGTTGAATGTGCTCAGGTGTTTGCCCAAACCCGCCTCGGCACAGCTGATCGGGCAACTGCTGACGGTTTGCCGGCAACACTTACGCCCAGGGCCGCAGGTAGTGTCCTGGGAGAGGGTACGCCAACTGTTGGGGGTGAATGAGCAGGATGAATTGCCGCCTTCGGTGGATGCCTGCCAGGTAGCCATCGCGCGCTACGCCAGCGCCAGCTTTCAGCCTATCGTTTGCCAGGCAGGCGTATTGCAAGGGGTTGAGGTGCTGGCGAGGTGGTACCTACCTGAGGGAGAAGTGTTGCTACCGCATGAATTCCTGCCGGTGCTGGAGTTTGCCGGTATGGAGGAGGCATTTACCTGGCATGTGATGGAAGAGGCCCTAGGCCTTGTCAGCCAGATAGCGTGGGATACGGGCGAGATCTTGCCAGTGGCGGTGAACATTCCCGGGCGGATGCTGGAGCATGCGCATTTTCCCCAGAGGCTGCAGCGCCTGCTGCAACGCTATGCCGTGCCCGCCCATAGCCTGACGCTGGAACTGGTCGAAACCACCCGCTTGAACACCGACAGTGCTCATGTCAGCAGCTTGCTACGTTTGCGGATGATCGGTTGCAAATTGTCTATCGGTGACTTCGGCGTCGGCGGTACGAGTTTGCAGCGTTTGCTGGAGCTGCCTTTCACCGAGCTGAAAATACCACCGGCCTTTGCCTGTGGAATGGCGGGCGATGAGCGCAAAGTGGCCGTCGTTGCAGGCGCCATGAGCATGGCCAGCCGCATGGGCATGAACGTGGTGATGGCGGGCATTGAAACGACAGCCGATCGTGATGCGGCCTGTGCACTGGGCCCTGCCTGGTTGCAAGGCCGCCTGATTGCCCCGCCGATGGACGCTCAGGCACTGAAAGAGTGGCTCGGCCATGAGGCTAGGCCAACCCATGCTCCTGCACGTAGATAAACAATGATGCGTCGGTACTGAGCCCTAGCTTGCGCATGGCGCTCACTTTTTGCGCACTGACTGTCTGCTTGCTGCGATGCAGTTGTGCCGCAATCTCACCAACGGTCAGCCCTCTCGCCAGCAGGCGAATCACTTCCAGCTCGCGGGGCGACAGTTGCTCGTGGGACTGCAATCGATCAGTGCCCACGGCGCTCAGTGACTGGCGAATGGTGTGGGCCACATAGCATTGCTGCTGGCGTACCCGCCGGACGGCTTCAGGCAATTCATTCGCGAGGCTGGCTTTACTCAGCAGGCCCATGACACCCAGCTCCAGAATGGCGTGAAACAACCCAGCGTTGTTGAGCATGGTCACCACGACGATGGGCAGCGTTGGGTGATGCCGGCGCAGTTGTTCGATCAGTCGCAAACCGTCGGCCTGGGGTTCGGCGGGCATCATGAAATCGGTGATCAACAGGTCGCAGGCACAGTGTTGCAGCAATTGGGCAAGGGACTGGGGTGAGTTGGCTTCGCCGACGATTTCCAACTGTTCATCGCGTTCCAAGACGGCTCGCAGACCAATCAGGAAAATGGGATGGTCGTCGGCAAGGATGATGCGCAAGGGTTTTTCAGGTGCGCTTCTCAAGATAGATTCCCCGGACAATTCGGGGATTTTAGCCTGTTAACCCAGTGATGGTGGAAAGTGGGGTGTTCACGGTGCACAAAAACGCCGCTTTCCCTTCCTTGGGGCAGCGGCGTTTTCTGTTTCTGGCAGGCCCGGTCTAGTGTTACGAGAATAGTTTCTGCGCGACGACTATGACGGTGCCGACTGCGGCATAGAACCCTGTCGCGATACCCACCGGGTACCAGAAAGTCTCACAGGTTATCTTCAGGGATTCTTTGTTGAGTTTGTTCTGCTCTGCGTTCATACGTGCGATTTCAGCAAAAATACGTGAGACCTCGGCGTGCATTCTGTCTGTCGATGTTTGCTGTTCATTGTGTTTCGCCATCATCTTCATCCTTCGCAATAAGGGCCTTTTGACATGCGCTTTTACCTGCGTTGCAGCCTGACCAGCGCTCAACGAGTATAGGATTCACCTCCGGCCTCAACCCCCGGAAAACCTCAAATCAGCCACCCATTGCGTAAGCAGTTATGTGCGGCCGTTTTTTCGTTGTCATGTTGCAAGCGCATGCTGGAATCCGTCACCCCCTGACGGCCCCATAAAGACGATAAAGCGAACTTTCCTACGTCACAAACAGTCACTTAGGATAGATGCAGCTCCCGTTGAAACGATTGTTCCCGAACTATTGAGTGGTGATCGAGATGGAAAGTATCAGCCTATTGCTCGAAGAAGCACTGAGCCCTTATCAGGTTACGCTGACCACCTCTGGTGTGCAGGACGAGTGCCTGGTAACCGTGAAGAATCCTGCTGGCGCCATTGTGGTCGAACGTGAAGTCGACCGCGCCCAATTGATGGACAAACGCGTGCTGGTGGATGTGGTGGATTGCCTGCTGCGTGACATCAAAATTGCCGAAGGGCGCGTCGAACCCTCGGTCATCGCGGCCTTGCGCAACGCAGCCCAGACCCGCAACGCCACCGCCGCATGAAGAATTGTTTAATTATGGAAACTTCCTACAGCGTGGCCGGTCAGATTTCGTAACAGCAAGAGCAAACATTGTGCTCCGGTGTTTGTGCCTTGTTGTACTGGTCTTTGTAGGCCACGTTTAACCCCGAAGTGTCTCCCCACGCTCCGGGGTTTCTTTTTGCCTGCGATTTGTCAGGGGGCCGGCGAGTCCTGGAAAAAACTCGGGTTATCGCGCAGATACTGTTCACGCATGAAGGGGTCCAGCCATGAGGCGTAGGACTGCTGTATCTGCTCTTGTGGGATTTCGCGCAGGATCTGGTTGATCCTTTCGATGGCTTGGCGTCCCTGGGGCGTATCCGAGCAACCGATGTGCGTCCGTTGGTAAGGCGCCGAGCCTTTGATGGGGTAGAACATCAAGTCGTCCGAGACGATGCCCTGCTGCATCGCGTGATAGCGGATTTCCGGCCAATAACCCAACACCGCCTCCAGTCTGCCCAGGCGCTGCATCTGCAACAGGCTACCCAAGGCGTCGTTGCCGTAATGCAGTGCGAGCTTGTGCGCATCAGCGTGCTTGAGCTGTTCATCGATGACAGGCCCGTAGCTGCGCTCGGCGATGGCTCCCACCCTTGACGTGTGAGCATCGAGGAACGCCTGCAGGTCAAACTGGCCTTGCGTGATGTAGGGCGCCATGGCGTCCTGCTGGTCGTGTCGGATGGTGACGCCATTGCCGGCCACCACAAACGCCTGGCTGGAAAACACGACGTACCTGGCCCGTTCGGCCGTCCACAGCAATGACGGATCACAGGTGAACGTGGGCTCACGCAGCATTTGCATGCCCCGTGCGCGATTGACGTGCAGCACTTGGTGGCGGTACTCCGGCAGGCGTTCGATGAGTATCGGCAGTAACTGGTCCAGCGCACCCTGGCCTTTGCGTGGGCCTTCGAAAATGGTCAGGGGAGGCAGGTCACGTAATAGCCAGACCAGCGTGTCTTCAGCATTGGCGGTCGGGCCCCAGGCGAGCATGACGCCGAGGCAAAGCTGAGCAAGCCTGCGGATCATCAGATCGCGCCTGCCTCACGTAAACGCACAATGGCGGCAGCGTCATAACCCAGCCCGCCCAGCACCTGGCTGTTATGTTCACCCAACTGCGGCCCGACCCATTCGCAGCTGCCCGGCGTGTCCGACAGCTTGGGCACGATGCCCGGCATCTTGAAGTCCTTGCCGCCAGGCAACTTGGCCTTGAGGAACATCTCCCTGGCGAGGAATTGCGGGTCGCCGAGCATGTCTTCGGCGCTATAGATGCGGCTGGCGGGCACTTCGGCCTTATTCAGGATCTCTACCACCTGACCCAGCGGCAGCGAGTTCACCCAGCGATCAATTACCCCATACAGCTCATCACGGCGGCTATCGCGCCCGTCATTGCTGGCAAGTGCAGGATCGTTGGCGAGGTCTTCTCGACCGATGGCCGACATAAAGCGCTTGAAGATCGCATCGCCGTTGGCGCCAATCTGTACATGCTTGCCATCGGCGCTGGTGTGGATCGAGGACGGCGTGATGCCGGGCATGATGTTACCGGTGCGTTCGCGGATGAAGCCAAACACGTCGAACTCCGGAATCATGCTCTCCATCATGGCGAAGATGGCTTCGTACAGCGCCACATCCACCACTTGCCCCAAACCGCCATTGACTTCGCGATGACGCAGCGCCATCAACGCACCGATCACCGCCCATAACGCGGCGATCGAGTCGCCGATCGAAATACCGGTGCGGACTGGCGGGCGGTCTTCAAAGCCGGTGATGTAGCGCAGGCCGCCCATGGATTCGCCCACAGCACCAAACCCTGGCTGATCTTTCATCGGCCCGGTCTGGCCAAAGCCGGAGAGACGTACCATCACCAGCTTGGGGTTGAGGGCGTGCAGGGTTTCCCAGCTCAGGCCGAGTTTTTCCAGCACGCCGGGGCGGAAATTCTCGATCAGGATGTCGGCGTCGGCCAACAGTTGCTTGAGGATGGCCAGACCGTCGGGGTGCTTGAGGTTCAGCGTCAGCGACTGTTTGTTACGCGCCTGCACGAACCACCACAGCGATGTGCCCTCGTACAGCTTGCGCCATTTGCGCAGGGGGTCGCCGCCGTCGGGAGACTCGACCTTGATCACGTCGGCGCCGAATTCCGCACAGATACGGGAGGCAAACGGGCCGGCGATCAGGGTGCCGAGTTCGATGACTTTCAGTCCGGCAAGCGGTTTGGCGTTGAACGACATGAGGATCCTTGTCTGCGCAGGGCGTGGGTGTGATGCCTTTTAACATAGGCGAGTAGCCCTGGGCAGCGCAGGATTCGTTGAATAGCCTCGCCATCGGTTAGACTGGCCGCCTTTCCCTGTCTCTAGAAGCCCGTTCATGGCCCAGCCGTCCACGACCTACAAATTCGAACTCAACCTCACCGACCTCGATCGCTCGGTGTACGAGAGCGTCAAACAAACCATCGCCCGCCACCCGTCGGAAACCGAAGAGCGCATGACCGTGCGCCTGCTGGCCTACGCCCTCTGGTACAACGAGCAGTTGTCGTTCGGGCGCGGCCTGTCAGATGTAGACGAACCAGCCCTGTGGGAAAAAAGCCTGGATGATCGGGTTTTGCACTGGATCGAAGTCGGCCAGCCCGACGCCGACCGCCTCACCTGGTGCTCGCGCCGCACCGAACGCACCAGCCTGCTGGCCTACGGCAGCTTGCGCGTGTGGGAAGGCAAGGTAGTGCCGGTGGCGAATAACCTGAAAAACGTACACATCGCCGCCGTGCCCCAGGAAGTCCTGGAGACCCTGGCCAAGGACATGCCCCGCGTCATCAAGTGGGACGTGATGATCAGCGAAGGCACGATGTTCGTCACCGACGACCGCGGTCAGCATGAAGTCCAACTGCAATGGCTGGTCGGCGAACGCGGCTGAGACTGTAGGAGCCAGCTGTTGTGGTGAGCAAGCTTGCTTGCGCTGGGGTGCGAAGCGCCCCCAAAAAAGCGAGAGGCTGCTACGCAACCCACGGGAGCAAGCTCCCTCGCCACAACAAGCCAGCTCCCACAGCTGATCTGCGTTGCCTTTAGCATTGCTAACTAACTGTCAAATAGAAGAGAAGCTCCCGTCACCCCATGCGTATCGATCCTCGCCCGTTGCCCGCCGTCCTCCCGTTTCTCGGTGAACTGCCACCGCTGTTGACCCGTCTCTACGCCGCGCGCGGGGTGCAGTCCGAGGCCGAGCTGGATAAAAGCCTGGCCCGGTTGATTCCCTATCAGCAGCTCAAAGGGATTGATGCGGCGGTGGACTTGCTGGTGACCGCATTGGAGCAGCGCCAGCGTATCTTAATCGTCGGTGACTTCGACGCCGATGGCGCCACCGCCAGCACCGTAGGCACCCTGGGCCTGCGTTTGCTCGGTGCGGCCCATGTCGATTACCTCGTGCCCAACCGTTTCGAGTACGGCTACGGCCTGACCCCGGAAATTGTCGCTGTCGCCCTGCAGCGCGAGCCGCAGTTGCTGATCACCGTGGACAACGGCATTTCCAGCGTCGAAGGCGTGGCGGCGGCGAAAGCGGCGGGGTTGCAGGTGTTGGTGACGGACCACCACTTGCCTGGTGATGAGTTGCCGGCGGCAGATGCCATCGTCAATCCGAACCAGCCCGGCTGTGAGTTTCCGAGCAAGGCCCTGGCCGGCGTGGGTGTGATCTTTTACGTGCTGATGGCACTGCGTGCGCGCCTGCGCAGCTTGGGCTGGTACGACAACAAGCCGCAACCCAACATTGGTGAATTGCTCGACCTGGTTGCCCTGGGCAGCGTGGCCGACGTAGTGCCCCTCGACGCCAACAACCGCATCCTCGTGCATCAAGGCCTGGAGCGTATCCGCGCTGGCCGTGCGCGGCCGGGGATCAAGGCGATCCTGGAAGTGGCCAAGCGCGACGCGGCACGCATCACTTCTACTGACCTGGGCTTTATCCTCGGCCCGCGCCTGAATGCCGCCGGGCGCCTGGATGACATGAGCCTGGGGATCGAATGCCTGTTGACCACCGACGTTGCCGCTGCCCGTGAAATGGCCGCGCAACTGGATGGCATGAATCAGGACCGTAAATCCATCGAGCAAGGGATGCAGCGCGAGGCCTTGGCCCAGCTCAAGGACCTGCCGGTGGAGTCGATGCCCTATGGCTTGTGCCTGTTCGACCCGGAATGGCACCAAGGTGTAATCGGCATTCTGGCGTCGCGCATGAAGGAGCGGTATTTCCGACCGACCATCGCCTTTGCCGACGCCGGTGATGGCCTGTTGAAGGGCTCAGGGCGCTCTGTGCAGGGTTTTCATATCCGTGACGCCCTGGCGGTGGTCGCGAGCCAGCATCCCAACCTGATCGCCAAATACGGCGGCCACGCCATGGCGGCTGGCCTGACACTGCGCGAGGAAAATTTCCCACTGTTTGCCGAAGCCTTTGATGCTGAAGTGCGTCGGCAACTGCGTGAAGAAGACCTGACCGGACGCTTGTTGTCGGATGGCACTCTGGCGGTGGAAGAGTTTCACTTGGAGCTGGCCCGCGCGTTGCGACATGCCGGGCCGTGGGGGCAGCACTTTCCCGAGCCGGTCTTTCACGGTGTATTCCAGTTGGTAGAGCAGCGCGTGGTGGGTGAGCGGCACCTGAAGGTGGTGCTCAAGACTGAATGCGGGTCAGTGAAACTCGATGGCATTGCCTTTGGCGTGGACCGTGAGGTCTGGCCGAACCCGACCGTGCGTTGGGTGGAGTTGGCGTACAAGCTGGATGTGAACGAGTTTCGTGGGAATGAGACTGTGCAACTGATGATTGCCCACATCGAACCGCGCTAGACGCTGTAGGAGCAAGCTACCTGGGGTGAGCGGGCTTGTGTGGTGAGCGGGCTTGCCCCGCGCTGGGCTGCGCAGCAGCCCTAAAACCAAACGCCGCATTCTGTCAGACAGAATGCGGCGTTCTTGTTGGGGCGGCTTCGCCACCCAGCGCGGGGCAAGCCCGCTCACCACAAAAGCCAGCTCCCACGGGGGAAGAGCTTATTCGGTTTTGGCCTGATGCTTCACGATGATATCCACCAACCGCTTCGCCAGCGCCGGGTAGTTCTCATCGAAGTGATGCCCACCTGGCAACTTCAACGCTTCACCCACGGCTGTCTTGTCCGTGCAGCCGCTCTCGTCGACCTCTTCCGCGCCGTAGATGCACACCACTTTCTCAGGGGGCAGCTTAGCCATTTCCGGCCCAGTGGCGGCTTCTTTACCGGCGTTGCCCAACCAGCCTTCCACTTCAATTTCGAAGCTGCCCGTGCGCGCGAACGCCAGCAGAATGATCGCGTCCACGCGCTGCTGCTCGTTTTCCGGCAGGCGGTTGTAGATGGCCGGCAATACATCGGCGCCGAACGAATAACCGGTCAGTACGAAGCGCTTGGTGCCCCATTTCTGACGGTAGTGCTGCATCAGTTCGGTGAGGTCCTTTGCGCTTTGTTCCGGGGTCTTGTGCTGCCAGTAGTAACGCAGAGTATCGATACCCACCACCGGGTAGCCGATCTTGGCCATTTCACCGGCCACGTCACGGTCCAGGTCACGCCAGCCGCCATCACCGGAGAGGAACAGGGTGACGGTATCTTTCGCTTGGCCGGCCGGGACTTCAACCACCGGAATCGCCAGGCCGCCGTTGTCCGAACCTACTAGTTGCTTGCGCAACTCGTTGTTCAGCACTTGCGGGTAGTGAATGTCGTAGTCGCTGATACTGGTGGTGGCGCGCGGGGTGTCACGTACGAAACTGGCGCTTTCATCGTCAGGGTTATCGTTCCAGGCCACCAGCCAATTGCCGTGTGCGGCTGTCTTTGGCAGTGGATCCTTGCAGCCTTCCTGCACCAAGGCGAAGCCGACGGAGATGGCGTTGGCCTTGTCGTCGTTCTGGGTGGCCAGCCAGCGCCAGGCTAGGGCGGCGCCAGGGCCGATGCCGCTGACCAGCGTTGCTTGGCCCTTGAGCTGGCCCAGGGCGTTTTGCAGTGCTTGTTCCTGCAGCTTGCAGTCGTCCTTGGGCAGGATCACCTGGACAATCTGCGCCTTGCCGCCTTGGCTCAAGGCGACCAGTTGGCTGTCGGTCAGGATTTCATCGGGCATCACGGCCACGGCCACACGGGCTTTCGGCGTTCCGTACGGGGTTACCCGGGTCATCACCGAGCCATCGGCCTGGGGCAGTTGCTCCAGGGTTGGCTGCGGGGCAGGGCGGTTCCAGTACCAATAGCCGCCACCCAGGATCAGGGCGAGCAGCACTACAAAGGCCAACACATACCGCCAGGAGCGTCGAATCATCAGCGTTTCACCAATCCAGTCAAGCCGCCCGCGATCAGGGCGGCGGTATCGGCCAGTGCCACCAGCGGATCAAGTCCTGCGGGCACGGCCATGTAACGGGGTTCCCAGTCAGGCTGGAACTTGTCTTTGAAGCGGCGCAAACCTTGGAAGTTATACAGTTGCTCGCCACGTCGGAACACCATCGAGCCCAGGCGTTGGGTCAGCGGGGCGCCGCGTCGTGGTTGCAGGCCCGACAACGGCACCATGCCGAGGCTGAAGCGGGCGTAGCCGTGACTCTTATAGTGTTGAATCAGGCCGACCATCATGAACTCCATGGTCAGCTTGGGTGCGTCCGGGTGGGCGCGCATCAGGTCGAGACTGGCCAGGTCGTGGTTGTAGGTCTCGAGCAGGTTGGCGAAGGCCACCGGGCGCCCTTCGAAGCGAATGATCGCGATGCGAAAGTGCTTGAGGTAATCGTCGCTGAAACGTCCCAGGGAGAAGCCTTTTTCCCGTACGTTCTTACCGGTCAGCCAGGCATCGGAGATTACCTTGAGCTCGTCCATCGGCGCGGTGCCCGGCTCGCAGATCTCCAGGGACAGGCCGTCCCGCGAGCCGCGGTTCCAGGTGTAGCGCAGATCCTTCATCTCTTTGCCCTTGGCTTCCAGGTCAAAGCGTTTCAGGTCGACGCGGGCTTCTTCGCCCAGCTTGATGGCGGTGAGGCCGATGTCCATGTAGTACGGCAGGTTCTCGGCGCGGACCTGGTAGAACACCGGGCGCGCATGGTGAATGTCGCACAGGTCACGGAACTGCCAGATCATCTCGGCCCGTGGCTGGGTCGGGCCAATCGGGTCGTACAAGGCTACCAGGCTGCGGCCGCGACGGGCGTACATGAGGAAAGCTTCATCATTGGGGTGGAACAGCAGCGCTTTGTCGCCGGTAAGCGCCAGGCCTCCGTCGGGCTGGGACGAGGCCATCAGGATCTTGCTGGCGCGCTCCAGTTCGTCTGGCGTCGGCAAGTGGATCACCGGGCGCGCGGTGCGCAGCAGCCAGGTCAACGACACGATCACTAGCACCACGGCGGCGCCCAGCAGCGAGCGCAGGCCGCGTGGAGCGTTGGCGTCCAGGGTGAACTGCCACCACAGTTGATGGCTGTACGGTACGTCTTGATAAGCGAACAATAGCAGCCAGATCGAAGCGCCCAGCACGCAGACACTGGCCACCAGGTACAGCGGCGAGAAGGGCAGTTCGGTGAGGCGGCTGGCGCGATAAAACGAGCGTCGGAAGATCGCCAGCAGGATCGCGGTCATGGTCATCAGGCTGGCTTCTTCCCAGTCGAACCCCTTGAGCAGCGAGAGCAGGGCGCCGACCAACAGCAGCACCATGGTCAGCATCCAGGCAGCCGACAAACGTCGACGCAGACCCTGGGCCAGCAACAGGCACAGCACGCCGATCAGGCTGGCGCCAAAGTGCGAGGCGTCAATCAGGCGGTGGGGAATCAGGAAGCCGATGTTTTCCAGGCGTGAGTCGATTTCGGGCGTGGCGCCAGAGAACAGCAGGACCACGCCGGACAAAAAAACCAGCACGGCCAATACTGGCGCTGCCAGCCCCGAGGCGACCCGCAGGCTTTGCTGGGTCTGGAACAGGCGCTGTGCTTCGTTGACCAGCAGGAACACGCAGGCGATCAGCAGCGGCAACACCACGTAGATCATGCGATACAGCAGCAGGGCGGCGGCCAAAGGCGCGGCGCCCAGTTTGTCGGCGAAGGCCGCCAGCAGGATCGCTTCGAATACGCCCACACCGCCCGGCACATGGCTGAGCACACCAGCGGCCAAGGCCAGCAGGTACACCAGCAGGAAGGGCCCGAACGGCGGCGCTTCCGGCAGCAGCATATAAAGGACAGTGGCGGCAGCGGCCACGTCCAGCGCGGTAATGATCAGTTGCAGGAAGGTCAGGCGGCGACCCGGCAGGCGCAGGGTTCGACGACCGGCTTTTACCAGCAGGTTATCCGGGTAGGGTTGTTCCGGCAGGCGACGGCGATAAATGCCTATGCACAACACCGCCGACAACAACAGCACCGCGCCAGCAATACCGCCCAGCACAGCCTGTGGCAAATGCAGGTAGGTCGATGCGGCGGGCAGGTTGCTCAGTGTCGCCAATGCAGCCAGTGGCGGCAGTGCAGTACCGAGCGCCAGGCTGGCGAACACTGTCATGTGCGCGACTTCCGAAGCCCCGATGCCATGGCGTGCATATAAACGGTAACGCACCGAACCGCCGGAGAGCATCGACAGGCCAATCGCATTGCCGATGGCGAAGGCGGTAAAGCCACCGAGGGCCAGGGTTTTGGCGGGCAGGTTCACGCCCGCGTAGCGCGCGCCGGAAAATTCGTAGCCCAATAGAATGACGAAACCGGCGACTGCCGCCGCAAACGCACCCAGCAAGGCGGGCTTGGGCACTTCCAGGATCGAGTCGTGGAGGGCGTAGAGGTCCAGTTCCAACAGCAGGTGTCGGCAGGCGATCAGGGCGATGGCGAACAATAATAGGGTGACGGCCAGCCCGATGGGTTGCCGGTACTTGCTCACCAGATCCAGCCAACGTAAACGAGTGGGTGTGATCGGTTGTTCTGCTGTGACAGTGTCTTGTGGTTCAGACGAGTTGGCGCGCATCAATCACCTCGTGGATTGTGCGCGACAGGATGGAGGTATCCAGCCAAGTTACCAATCCCTATGGACAAAATAATTACAAATATTAACGCGTATCACCGGGTGCGGCGACAGCGGCCATTGGTCGTAGAGGGTAGCGATTGAGCATTCAGCATAGCTTGCAAAGAGATGGACTCAACAAACCGTGTAGGGTTTCATGAAAGATGCCATGCCATTGTTTCAGAAGAACTTTTTCACCGGATACAAAAAAGGCCACTCTTTCGAGTAGCCTTTTTTGATGTTTGGTTGCGGGAGCCGGATTTGAACCGACGACCTTCGGGTTATGAGCCCGACGAGCTACCAGACTGCTCCATCCCGCGTCTGTGGGC
>Ga0209070_100495_pt1 | contig 21554 bp, 15 predicted proteins | sample SynthPrep_5_END__FD_187205 | JGI IMG/M metagenome (GOLD analysis project Ga0209070, IMG submission 187205) | Synthetic microbial communities from Ohio, USA - SynthPrep_5_END_DS10_MetaG (SPAdes) (version 2) | ecosystem: Engineered > Bioreactor > Aerobic > Activated sludge | place: USA: Ohio... | reverse complement strand
TCCCAGTAGCCATAACCGCCGGCACCGAGCGATTTACCCACTTTCAGGATATCCATACCCCAATCGGCCATTTCATGATACGACTGGTAGCCGTCTAAGCCTACCTGTTGCAGCACCATATCGCTGGTTTTTTTACCAAAGATATCGAAGCCATTACGCCAATCGAGATAAAAGCGGTAGCCCACTTTGTCTGATTCAATACCGGGCCCTTCATAGCGGATCCATTCTGAATGGTCGGTATACTGTGCCGGTGGCGTCAGGGTATTAACGTTTTGAAAGCTGCCGCCAATATATTTGGCGTCTTGCCACTCACCACCGGTTTTATGCGATATTTCGGCTTGAGTTTGCACAGGCCAGTTGCTCTGTGCCAATGCGGCTGCATCGGCATAGATTGTTAGCTGCTTGCGCTCGGTCGAGGTAAAATCTAAAGGCACAAAGAGGGTATCTGCTGCGCCATCACCGCTGCGGTCGATATGTTGCGCTGGAACTAAACTGTTGTTAACGCGGGCAACCAAGGCACTGGCTTGCTCTGCTGTTAAACCCAGATCATGATAGCTTAAGTAAAGTGGTTGCTGTGTTCTGGCAAACTCCGAGGGATTGCTAATTTCAATAGCGGCAATCTGAGTCGTTGCTGTTTTGCTGGAAGTATCGTTGCTAACGGCTTCGGGTGACTGTTGCTGGCCACAGGCCATTAACAGGCTGCTCAGCGTAATAATAGGAAGAGTTTGGGAAATACGCTTTTTCACAATAATAACCCTGTTGCTAAATTCGGTGATCCCTGCTGCAAAATCGGGCCTTCCGTGGCACGCGATAATATAGTCATTTAGGATAAGTATCTGCTAAAAAGCGGCCGCTGCGAGAGCTAGAGCCGCTATTCACGTTTAGAACTTATACTGTGCACCCAGATAGTATTGGCGACCTGTTGAGTGGTAGTACGTTAAACGGTTACCGCTAGAATCAACCCACTGATCATCCACTTCGTTCGTCAGGTTTAACGCCTCGAAGGTCACTTTCCAGTTATCGGTTACCTGATAAGACAGTGACGCATCAATATTACGTGTAGCGTTAGTACCTTCCATATCGTTGTTGTCACGACCTAGAGCATTGGTTAAATACTTTGAACGGTCAGCCAATGATACGCGGGCAGCAAATTTATCATCTTCATAATACAGCGTGGCGCTGCGAGTTGACTCTGATAAACCTTGTAAATCGCGGGTTGCCAACACTACGCCGGTATTGTTGATGTAATCCATCTGGGCTTTAACGTAGGTATAGTTACCCACAAAACCAAAGCGATTCCAGAACTCCGGTAAAAAAGTAAACGGCATTTGGTATTGGATCTCGAAACCATACAGGTTACCACCTGGGCCATTCAGCGGGGTTGTAGTCTGCCATTCTAGGTTTTCGTTACAATCTGCGCCATAGCCCGGGCCAGCAGTACAGGCATCAATTGCTGCCTGAATAGGTAAGCCGGTCTCAGTAAAGGGTTTAGTTTCACGCAAACCTTGCACGTAGCTGTCGATATCTTTACGGAATAAGGCTACGCCTAACAATGATTCGTTATCAAAATACAGCTCTAAACCTAAGTCGTAGGTTTTGGCTTTGGTTGGCTCCAGCGTTGGGTTACCACCGCTCACAGAACGGGCGCCACCTGATACCGATACTGACACGTTCGGGCGAATACTGCCTAAACCGGCACGGGCCAATACTTCGGCATAACCAAAACGAATAATCACATCGTCCATTGGCTCAAATACTAAGTTTAACGAGGGTAAAAACTCGTTGTAATCATGTTCTGCAGTTAACAGCACATTAGAAGTACCCAATACTGCCCAAGCAGTGGATGATTGGTCAGTTTTAACAAAGCGACCGCCAACATCACCGCGGAAGCCGGTATCGCCAAATTCCGTATCGAAGGCCAATTGAATATAAGCGCCTACCGTTTTCTCTTCCGCAGAGTAATTATCTACCCGGCGATTATCTGTGCTCACAGTGTAAAGCCCGGTATTGCTGTAGATATTGTAAGCATCGGCAAAAGCATTGAGATTCGGTATCAGCCAAGCACCTTGTGAACCTACTCCCGCGTTATAGCTGGTGATCAGATTGGTTGGCATAGATATATTCCTTGTGCCAACCAAGCCAGCTTCACTGCCAAGACGCGCTTCACGGGTTTCAAATTCAAATTTCTTATAATGCAAACCACTGCGTAAGGTTAGTGTATCAGTCAAAATGTATTCGATATTAACTGCAGCATTATCAAAGGTGTTCTCCGCGCCTAATGGTCGCATGCGTAAGCTATCAATTACCCAGCCATTCGCGTCGTAAGCTCCTGCGCCAAATAATAGCTCAGGATTGTCGCGTTTGCCGCCGCGATAATCATAACTAAAATCTAACCCAGTCTTCTCCATAACTATCGTGGTTTGGATAGGGTTATCAAACTCGGATTTTGCCCGACCTAACATGGCATCAATTTTTAAATTGTCGGTTAGCTGATGCTGACCACTTAGCGTAAATTGTAAAAAGTCTGTAGAAAGTTCATCATAGCGTAATTCGTTACGGATAGTGGCATTTTCAAAAGAGGCGTAGGTGGCGGTATTGGTATTATCAATCTCGTAATCTAGCACGTTCATTCGACCTGTTTGGCCATTACCGTTAAGGATGCCTTGCATAAAGGCTTCCTGACGGGTTGAATCATCTTTTGAATATAAAATATCTAAATTAAAGCGTGTTTCTAAGCTGGGGCGGTACTCTAAGGCAGTGGCGAGACCAGTGCGTTTTACGTTATGAATGTAAGAATCATAACGGGGTAAACGCGGACGGAACGCATCGTTAATTGTTTGTAGTTCAGAGCCAGAGGTTGCTCCTCGATAGCTACCAAAATCGTTTACGTTGTTCCAGCGTACAGTCGAGGCACCTTCATCCTGAATATTACGTTCAGAAAACGCCGCCGAAATCAGGTAGCCAAAGGTACCTGCTTCGTTAATATTGCTGAATAAGAACGAGCCTTTAGGATCGACTTCTTCCGATTTATCGTTATAACCCGCCTGCACGTTCGCGGCAAAAGTTAAACCGTCGTAGTCAAATGGACGGGCAGTACGTAAATCTACTGTTGCACCTAAAGAGCCTTCTTCTACATTAGCTGAAGCGGTTTTACGAACCGTTAGTTCGCTAAATAAATCGGATGAGAAGGTGTTAAAGTCAAAGCCACGGCCGCGGTTTGCACCACCAATGGCATCAGTACCACCACTGGTTGATTGCGCTTCCATACCGTTGATGCGTACCCGAGTAAAATCTGGGCCTAAACCACGTACCGAAATTTGCCGACCTTCACCGGCTACCCGACTAATGGCGACACCTGGGATCCGTTGTAAGGATTCGGCCAGGTTTAAATCTGGGAAGTCAGCGATATCTTCTGCTTTGATGGTGTCAGTTGCACCAGATTCGAAGCGTTTTTGATTTAATGCGCTGGCTAAACTGCCACGAAAGCTACCAACAACAGAAATGACTTCGATCTGTCCTTCAGCTGCTTTTTGTTGCTCGGTTGCTTCAGTTTGCTGTGCTTGTGCCAAAGCCTGAGTGCTAAGCAGTGTGGCCAGGCCGGCTAAAGTTAAAGCGCGGCACAGTTTGGATGGGCGAAAAGTGCTGTTAGCACTATTAGAAGTTCTGCGGTTTGCCATGTTGTCCACCTTGTCCTGAGTGTTTGTCTGTTGCCAATTAATGCTGGCTATTTTCATCTTTGTCAGGAGCAACTTGTTTGCTCCCCTGTTGATAATTTGGTGACGTTACTAATTCGTTGTTTAGTTCGTGGTCTTGTCTACCGGTGGCAAAAAAAGCTTGCATTTTTGTGCCACCGATGGCAAAAAGCTAACACCAAGTACCAAATTCTGTCAATTAATGATGCAAATTAAATCATTAATTGGTGGAGCCTAAAGTGGCTAAATCTAGTTAAAATATTGAATTATTTATATTTGTTTTGTTTTTTTAAAGTTATCTCTGTTCCATATTTGAACAATGTAAAAGACAGATTAACTAAGCAAACCAGACTAAGTGGTAATAAAAAATGCCAGCGGTGGCAGCTTAAAGGAGCAAAAAATGACAGATTTATTTTCAGTGGCGGGTAAAACAGCACTGGTTACCGGTGCCAGCCGTGGGTTAGGTAAGGCGATAGCTATCGCATTAGCCGCCAAGGGGGCCAAGGTACTGTGCTCATGCTCCCGTGCTGGTGGGGCTGAAACCACTGTGAAAACCATTTTGGCTGCCGGTGGCATTGCACAAGAGTTGGTAGCAGATCTGGCAGATGAAAACTCAGTTCGGCAATTAGCAGAGCAAGCATTGGCTGGCGGCGCAGTGGATATTCTGGTGAATTGTGGAGGCACTATTTTCCGGGCTCCAGCTCATGAATTCCCCATGGCCGAGTGGCATAAAGTGATTGCCGTTAACCTGGATGCTGCCTTTTTGTTGTCACAAATTTTAGGTGCGGAGATGATCAAGCGCCGTAGCGGTAAAATTATTAATATCGCGTCTATGCTGTCATACAGCGGTGGTATTACCGTGCCAGCTTACACCGCCAGCAAACATGCTATTGCCGGGGTAACTAAAGCGCTGGCGAACGAATGGGCGCAACATAATATTCAGGTTAATGCCATTGCTCCAGGGTATTTTAGAACCGACAATACCGCGGCACTGCAAGCTGATGAGCAGCGCAACAGTGCCATTTTAGCCCGGATCCCGGCTAGCCGTTGGGGTGAGCCGGAAGACTTAGCCGGAGCTGCCGTGTTTTTGGCATCTAACGCCAGCGATTATGTTAATGGCCATGTGCTGGCCGTTGATGGTGGCTGGCTTGCCCGTTAAGCCGAACGCACAGTATCGCGATAAAAATTCAGAATTACTTTAAGGACCTTACAATGACCGTTATCTACGAAAGCCGTTATCCTACCCATCCGGATGACGTAAAAAAATACGATACAGAACAATTGCGTCAGCATTTTTTGGTCGACAATTTGATGCAGGCCGACAAATTAGTGTTGTGTTATACCCACTATGAGCGGGTGATTGTCGGTAGCGCGGTACCTGTGCAAGGGCCAGTGAAACTCGATACGGTTGAGGCATTAAAAGCCGAGTTTTTCTTACAGCGGCGCGAGCTAGGTATTATCAACGTGGGTGGCAGTGGCACAGTATTGGTCGATGGCACCAGTTACGTACTACACAACAAAGAAGCGCTCTATGTTGGTATGGGCGTACGTGATGTTAGCTTCCACAGTAGTGACAGCGCGACACCGGCCAAGTTTTATCTGAACTCTGCCCCGGCACATCATAGCTACCCCACTAAACATCTGACTATGGACAAGTGCACCGTGCTGCAGATGGGCTCTCAGGCCACGTCTAACGAGCGTGCTATTCATCAGCTAATGATTAACGATGTAGTAGAAACCTGCCAGTTACAAATGGGCCTGACCGTGCTTAAACCCGGTAGTGTTTGGAATACCATGCCGGCGCATCAGCATGATCGTCGGATGGAAGCTTATTTTTATTTTGATTTGGTAGAAGAGCAGGGCGTTTGTCATTTTATGGGCCAACCACAGCAAACCCGACATATCTGGGTAGCCAATGAGCAAGCAGTGGTGTCTCCGGCTTGGTCTATCCACAGTGGTTGTGGTACCAGTAATTACGCCTTTATCTGGGGTATGGCAGGTGAAAACCTGGATTATCACGATATGGATAAATTTCCAGCGAGTGCCATGCGTTAACAAATCGTTTTTTGCCGCCGAGGTTTACAGAGAATAAAACCGGCGGCAGCTTTAAAGATCAGAAAGACTATAAAAACAGGGTAACAGTATGAAACAACAACGAAACCACTTTCGAGTGGTTGGCGCCATGCTGCTCGGGCTAAGCGCTGCTTTACTCAGTGGCTGTCAGGTTGAGCAGGACGTTAAAGTGCTTAAGCTAGCACACACGCTGGATCAGGAGCATGTGGTGCACAAAGCGATGGCGCTAATGGGCGAGCGCTTAGAGCACTATTCTGACGGTGCTATGACTGTCGAAATTTACAGCGGTGGTCAGCTTGGTAACGAGCGCGAACTGGTAGAGCTGCTGCAAATTGGTAGCCTGGCAATGACTAAAGTCTCAGCCAGCCCGCTGGAAGGTTTTGTACCTGCCATGCAAGTTTTTAGTGTGCCCTATATTTTTGATGACAACGCGCATTTTTGGCGGGTGCTGGACAGCGAAATTGGTCAGGGTTTATTAACAGAAATTCAAAATGCTCGCCTCTTTGGCTTAGGTTATTATGATGCCGGTAGCCGTAGTTTTTATTCCAGCAATACCCGCATCGACACCCCGGCCGATCTGCGTGGTAAAAAATTCCGGGTACTCAACAGTCAGACATCTGTGCGTATGGTAGAAGCCCTCGGCGGTGCTGCCACACCCATTGATTGGGGTGAACTTTACACCGCTATTCAGCAAGGCGTAGTGGATGGTGCAGAGAATAACCCACCCAGTTTCTTTTTATCCCGTCATTATGAACTCAGCAAGTATTTCTCATTAGATGAACATACTGCGGTACCTGATGTGCTGATTATGAGCCTGAATGTTTGGAACGATTTGACACCACAGCAGCAGCAATGGGTGCAGCAAGCCGCGAATGACTCTATTGAATATCAAAAAGCCGCTTGGCATCAAGCTTCTGAAGAAGCCTTGTTAGCAGTCAAAGCCGCTGGCGTTACCGTTATTTATCCAGATAAAGCACCGTTTCGTGAGGCCGTGGCGCCTTTTTACCAACAAATGCTGCAAACCCAAATTGGCCCTTTGTTGCAAGGTATCGCGGCGCTTAGCGAAACATCAGCAGACCAGCAACAGCAGGAGCGTAATGATGAATAAGCTTATTTGCCGTATCGACAGTGCGCTGAAATGGACACTGGCCGGGCTGATGTTAAGCATTGTGTTGGTGGTTTGTTGGCAGGTCGTCTCACGTTATCTGCTAAATGCACCCAGCTCAATTACCGAGGAATTATCACGTTGTTTGCTGATTTGGATTGGTATGTTAGGCGCTGCATTGGCCTATCGCACCGGTGTGCACTTGGGGCTGGACATTGTGACGCAGCGCTTTAATGCGCGTAATCGACAGCGACTTGCTATGTTAGTAAGCGCAGCCGTGGTGGTGTTTGCTATAGCGGTAATGGTTATCGGTGGCGGCAATTTGGTGGCATTAACCTACGAGCTGAACCAAATGTCGGCAGCACTGGATATCCGCATGGCCTATATCTACATGATTATTCCATTTTCTGGCAGCATTATTGCGTTTTATGGCATCTGTCAGCTTTATTACTTAGGTTCGGATCAAGCTATGCCAACGGTTGAGGGGCTGCACTAATGGAAATATCAATTCTTGTGTTATTAGTGGTGTTCTTCGGATTACTGCTGCTTAACGTACCTATTACCTTTTCTATTGGTTTGGCCACTCTGGCCACCATGCTGGTCAGTATTGACTTTGTGCCAGCAGTAACCACTATGGCGCAGCGGATGGCTGGTGGTATCAATAGTTTCGCGTTATTGGCGATCCCATTCTTTATTTTATCCGGGTTGATTATGGGCCGGGGCGGCATTGCTAAACGGCTAATCGAATGTGCGATGGCGTTAATTGGTATGTTACCCGGTGGTCTGGCGTTGGTTAACGTGGTGTCTTGCATGTTCTTTGGCGCTATTTCTGGCTCTGCGGTAGCGGCAACCTCGGCCATTGGTAGCTTTATGCTGCCCGAGATGAAAAAGCAGGGTTACGACGTCAATTACAGTGCGGCGGTTACTGCTGCCGCTGCCACTACCGGTATGTTAATACCGCCTAGCAATATTTTAATTGTGTATGCCATTGCCAGTGGCGGTGTTTCAATAGCGGCGCTGTTTGTGGCCGGTTATTTACCGGGTATTTTGTTAGGCTTATCGTTAATGGTGGTCTGTGCCGGTTATGCCAAGATCAAAGGCTACCCGGTCGGCGCGCGCTTACCCTTTAAGTTGGTGGTACAAAAAGTCGGGGCAGCGTTACCCAGCTTGTTTATGATCTTTTTAGTTATTGGCGGCATTATCGGCGGTATTTTTACCGCAACTGAGGCCGGTGCTATAGCTGTAGTGTATTCGTTGATCTTGGCAGTGGGTATTTATCGAGAAGTTAAAGTGAGCGAACTTGCCGGTATTATGATGAAATCTGCCGAAACCACGGCTATCGTATTGGCGTTAATTGCAACTTCTTCGGCGATGTCATGGATCTTATCCTATGAGCAAATCCCACAAACCATCAGTGCGGCTATGCTCACCCTAAGCGAAAACCCTTTGCTGATCTTGCTGATGATTAACCTTATTTTGTTGTTGGTGGGTGCCTTTATGGATATGACACCAGCAGTATTAATTTTTACGCCGATCTTTCTGCCTGTAGCCGTAGAGCTTGGCATGAGCCCATTGCACTTCGGCATTATGATGGTGCTGAATCTATCTATTGGTTTAGTTTCACCGCCAGTAGGCAGTGTACTCTTTGTTAGCTGTGCCATAGCCAAAACACGGATCGAAGCCATTATTAGACCTATGATGCCGCTCTATCTGGCAATGTTTGTTGTGCTGATGTTGGTTACCTATATTCCGGCTATCAGTGAGTTTTTACCGGCGTTGTTTGGTTTATAACGTAAACAGAGGAGCGCTCTCATGGTAAGTTACGTGATCCCAAATCTGGCAAATGCCTGTCGCATTTTATCTTTGGTGTCGGAGTCTGAGCAGGGGTTAAGCCTGACGGAGTTGGAACAGCGCTTGTCTGTACCACGAACGACCACCTTTCGGATTTTGCAAACACTTTGCCAGCAGCAATTGCTAGAAAAGCAGGGAAAACGCTATCAAGTTGGTGCTTCGCTGTTTAAAATGAGCTTCAATCTGGTTAGCTCTAGTAAGCTGAGTCGGCAAGCGATGCCACTATTGCAAAAATTGGCGCTCAGCACCGGTATGACGGCACAGCTAAGTTTGCCGCATGCCGAGGGGGCTCTGATTATCGAGGTCTGTGATAGCCCTAACCCCTTGCGTATTGCCGCCCGCCCCGGCACTATAGCGCATTTTAATTGCTCAGCAGCTGGTAAAGTGTTTCTCGCCTTTTTACATTTTGATGAAATACGTCAGCTGGCCGCGCTAGGTCTGTTGAAAAGCATGACAACACAAAGCCTCGCTGAGCCGGATGAGCTTAAAATAGAATTGCAACGCATACTGGGTCGTGGTTATGCCACAGATGATCAAGAGTATCACCAGGATGTACGTTGTTTAGCAGCGCCTATTCGTGACGAGCGCGGTGCGGTTGTGGCGGCGGTTACCGTTACCGCGCCTACTGGCATTTTTGCCAGAAACCAATTTACAGAAGTAGCGCAAAAAGTTAAAAAAGCCGCTATAGATATTGGTCTTACGGTATATCGGCCGCAGCTTGCGGCAAATCAAAAATAGCCATTAAGGCGGAAAGAAATTGATGCAAAAGCAATCAACCATTAATGATGTCGCCCGTATTGCCGGGGTATCAAAAAGAACCGTATCCCGGGTGATTAACGGTTCGTTAAGCGTGGGTGAAAGTACCCGGCTAAAAGTTGAGAAAGTGATTAACGAGCTAAAGTATGCACCTAATGCTCAAGCACGTGGTTTAGCCTCTAGCCGCTCTTATTTATTAGGCTTAATTTATGATAACCCCGATGCCTTGTACCTCGATGACGTGCAGCGCGGTGTGTTGGAAGTCTGCTCTACTTTAGGTTACGAACTGGTGGTACATCCGTGTCGTTATCAAAGTGAAACCTTGGTCAATGATTGTTTACGCTTTATGCGCCGTTCTAAACTGGATGGCGTTATTGTGTTGCCGCCGGTGTCAGAGTCAGAGACCCTGGCCGCAGCGCTAAAAGAATCCGGTAGCCCCTATGTACGATTAAGCTCGGTAGCATTAGATACGCAAGAGCATATCGTAGTGTCGGACGATCGGGCCGCGGCTGCAGAAATGGCGCGTTATTTTGCGCAGTTAGGTCATGAGAAAATTGCCTTTATCAGTGGGCCGCGGCGCTATAAGTCGTCTACCGAGCGGATGGAGGGGTTTCAACTCGGTTTATCTGCCTATGGTGTAAAAATTCCCGCTGAGCGCATTTTGGAAGGGAACAATACCTTTGAAACAGGCATTGAGTGTGCTAAGCAGTTGTTGCAACAGCCAGAGCGGCCAACCGCCATTTTTGCTAATAACGACCAAATGGCTGCAGCAGTATTAAAGGTTGCGTACAGCTTGGGTATTAAGGTACCCGATCAACTGTCAGTTGCTGGCTTTGACGATAATATGCTGGCTTCAAGGGTTACTCCGTCGCTAACAACGATTCGTCGTCCGGTACGGCAAATGGCGCTATTGGCGACTACTAAAATGATTATGTCGATAGAACAAAATCATAAAGCTGCGGCTAATGTTGCGGCGAAAGTCGCGCCGACTTTAGTGGTGCGTGAATCAACCGGACGCTGCCAAACTGCTGTCACAGAGATTTAATTAAGCTACATTAAAAAAGTTGCCAGCGGTGGCAATTTTTTTAATGAAAAGCTTACCACCGGTGGCAAATTAGTTATTATAGAACTGAAGACTCGTTGCAGCTGATGATTTTGCATGCTGCACAGCAACAAAGGAAACAAGATGACAGATCTGATAAAACGAAACAGTGTAAAGACCCTTGGATTGTTCTCCGCAGGGCTTAGCCTGTTATCGGTTAGCGGTTGCCAGACTTTACCCGCGTTGAGCCAAGATAACATGCCTGCCAATGCTAAAGATGCTGAAGATTTGGCCAAATGGCAGCAGGCTGATGAAATCATTGCCGCTATTAAACCGACTCGCTTTGCAGCACAGGATTTTTTAATTACGGCCTACGGCGCTAAAGCTGAACAAGGCGCCGATAATACTAATGCCATTAAGGCGGCTATTGCAGCTTGTGCTGGCGCAGGTGGTGGCAGGGTAGTAGTGCCGGCTGGTCGCTTTGAAACTGGCGCTATTCACCTTAAATCTAATGTTAACCTGCATTTGCATGATGATGCGGTACTGTCGTTTTATACCGATCGCGAGCATTACCTGCCGTATGTGATGACCCGGTGGGAAGGTGTTGAGCTGATGGGCTATTCACCATTAATTTATGCCTACCAGCAAGAAAATATTGCCATTACCGGTAAAGGCATTTTAGAGGGCAATGGCTCGGTAACTGCTTGGTGGCCTTGGAAAGGTGACTGGGAACGCCGTAACTGGGAATACGATGCCAGTGTTGATCAGGCGAAAACCCGTACGCCGCTATTTACCATGGCCGAGCAAGGTGCGCCAATTGCCGCGCGGAGTTTTAATGAAAACTATCTGCGTCCGCCCTTTATCCAGCCTTATGCCTGTAAACGAGTACTGATTGAAGGGGTGACCATTCGTAATTCACCCTTTTGGTTAATTAACCCGGTGTTGTCAGAAGATGTGATTATCCGCGGCGTGAACTGCGTGAGCCATGGTCCTAATTCGGATGGCTGTAATCCTGAATCGTCTAACAGGGTGTTGATTGAAAACTGTTTGTTTGACACTGGCGATGATTGTATTGCCTTAAAATCAGGTCGTAATAACGACGGTCGCCGTTTAGCTACGCCAGTACAAAACGTGGTGATCCAGGATTGTATGATGCGTTCAGGCCATGGTGGGGTAGTGCTGGGTAGCGAAATCTCCGGTGGCGCCCGTAATATTTTTGCTCGTCGTTGCCGCATGAGTAGCCCTAACTTAGCCCGTGGTATTCGGATTAAAACCAACTCGGTACGGGGTGGTTTAATTGAAAATGTGTATATCCGCGATATCGAGATTGGTGAAGTCCGGGATGCCATCGTCATTAACTTCTATTACGAAGAAGGTGATGCCGGTAATTTTATGCCAGAAGTACGTAACCTGCATATCAGCAACCTAACGGTACAAAAAGCGCAACGAGCTTTTGAACTACGTGGTTTTGAGCGTGCGCCAATCAGCGGTGTTACCTTACACCATGTCAACTTTAAGCAGGTCGCCTCCGTTGGTGTATTGGAAAATATTGCAGGGGTAGATCAGCTTGATCTGACGTTAAACGGTAAGCCATTTAGTATTTAACGACAGTTAATTTGCGTTAAGTTCATTATTTAGCTTTATTAAAAAACTTAAAAGAAAAATGCCACCGCTAGACAGTAGCATGGCCTCGCAGGTAGCAAAACAGGTAGCGAAACATGACAACAGAGCAGAAACCCGGTTGCAGCATTCAGTTGCCGGACGTCACTGTAACAGAGCAACTTAAAGTGTTGCAGGTGCATCCGCGTGATAACGTTTTGGTCGCATTGCAGCCTATCGGGGCCGGGCAGGCTTTACCAGAGCCTTATACAGCACTTACCGCTGCCAGTGATATTCCGGCAGGCCACAAGGTGGCCTTACAGCCGATTAGCGCTGGTGATGCTGTAGTTAAGTATGGTTTCGCTATTGGTAAAGCCACTGCTGATATTGCTGCTGGTGCCCAGGTACACTCGCATAATCTGGCAACAGGTTTAAGTGGCACTATTGATTATCAATATGCCGGTTGCCAGGCGCAACCGTTGCAGTTTCCAGCCGGGTTACCCACCGAGTTTCAGGGCTATCGCCGTGCCAATGGCAAGGTCGGTACCCGTAACGAGTTATGGATAGTCAATACCGTCGGCTGTGTCAATCGTGCCGCTATGCGCGTAGCCGAGCTAGCTCGCAAAGAATTTGCGGAGTTGCTCGACCTACCCAATATTGATGGCATTCATGCCTTTACGCACCCTTTTGGTTGCTCGCAATTAGGCGATGATCTTAGCAACACCCGCGAGTTACTGGCCGGGCTTATTCAGCATCCCAATGCCGGGGCAGTACTTATTCTGGGCTTAGGTTGCGAAAACAATCAGTTGGCTAAGCTTTTACAGGCTAGCCCGGATGTCGATCAGCAGCGCATTCGCGCCTTTAATGCCCAGCAAGTAGAAGATGAAGTAGAGCAAGGTTTGGCAGCCGTTGGCGAGTTACTGGCGCTGATGGCGCAAGATCAGCGCAGCAGCTGCCCAGTGTCGGATTTAGTGGTGGGCATGAAATGCGGTGGCTCTGATGGCTTAAGTGGCCTTACTGCCAACGCGTTAGTAGGCCGCATTGCTGATTTAGTCGCTGCAGCTAACGGTAAAATAGTGTTGACTGAAACTCCAGAAATGTTTGGTGCCGAGCAAGTCTTTATGGCGCGAGCACAGAACGAGCAGGTATTCGACGATCTGGTTAAGCTGGTGAATGATTTTAAACAGTACTTTATTGACAATAACCAGCCAGTGTATGAAAACCCCAGTCCGGGCAATAAAGACGGCGGTTTGACCACGCTGGAAGAAAAATCGCTGGGAGCCATTCAAAAAGGCGGCTCCTCGGTGGTTAATGAAATTATTCGCTATGGCAAGCAGGCCACTTTACCCGGCCTTACCTTGTTGGAAGGTCCCGGTAATGATGCTGTGTCGTCTACTGCACTAACGGCTGCGGGCGCCACCTTAATTCTCTTTACCACCGGCCGCGGCACGCCACTGGGGTTTCCAGCGCCAACAGTGAAGATTTCATCTAATTCCAATTTAGCTGGGCGCAAGCCACAGTGGATTGATTATGATGCCGGCGGCTTACTGTGTTTAGGGCAAGACGCCACCAGTTTTACTCACGAATTCTTCCGTTATCTGGTGGCAGTGGCGTCCGGGCAGCGGACGCGCAATGAAATCTCGGATAACCGGGAAATCGCAATCTGGAAAAACGGCGTGACGCTTTAATGTTAAAGCAAAACGACGCATATACGCAAAATCATTGAAGTTGCAGGTAGGCGGCAAATGAGCGAGCGGGTGCGCCCGAGCGACCCCATGAGCATAGGAATGCTATGTGATTGGGGTGAGCGAGCGCAGCCAACACCGCTGCAGCTTCAAGGATGACGGGTTTAAATATGGCTGAGCGCGGGCGCGACAGCTTATCGAATATCAAACAGGACAAGATATTATGGCTCACACACTTCCTTTAGAACTGCATCCAGACCGGTTGTTTCCATCCGATCCAGTGGTTCGTGCTATTGCGCAGCGTCTGTATGCGCAAATTAAAGACTTACCCATTGTTAGCCCGCATGGCCATACCGATCCGCGTTGGTTTGCCGACGATGCCAACTTTGAAAACGCCACTGCCTTACTTTTGTTACCTGACCATTATGTATTCCGTATGTTATACAGTCAGGGCATTAAACTGGAAGAGCTGGGTATTCGCCGTAAAGATGGTGCCGTGGTCGAAAGCGATTACCGCAAGATTTTTCATATTTTTGCTAAGCACTATTATTTGTTCCGTGGCACACCCTCGCGTATTTGGCTAGACAGCGTGTTCCATGATGTATTTGGTTTAACTGTCGCCTTAAGCGAAGCCACTGCTGATTTATACTACGACACCATTAACGAACAGCTGGCTAAACCAGAATTTAAACCTCGGGCTTTGTTAGAGCGTTTTAATATCGAGTTAATTGCCACCACTGAAGGGGCATTAAACGATTTAAGACACCACGCCAAATTAAAAGGCAGCGGTTTTGAACAAAAAGTGATTACCACCTTCCGCCCGGATGACGTGGTGGACGCTGACCGTGCCGATTTTGCCCAAAACGTAGCTAAACTAGGCGAGTTAACCGGTCAGGACACACAAAACTGGCAGGGGTATTTGCAAGCACTGCGTATCCGCCGCGCTTTCTTCCGTGAACATGGCGCCACCGCAACCGACCATGGCCATCCATCAGCCATTACTGCTGATTTGCCCGAAGCTGAAGCCGCTGCGTTATTCCAGCGTTGTTTAGCCGGCACTGCCAGCAGCGCCGAGACTGAACTGTTTCGCGGCCAAATGCTGACCGAAATGGCCGGTATGAGCCTGCAAGATGGCATGACCATGCAAATTCACCCAGGTGCGCATCGTAACCATAACCAGGTTATTTTCGAACGTTTTGGTCCGGATAAAGGTGCTGATATTCCAAGCCCAACCGAATTTGTCAGTAACTTAAAGCCACTATTACAAAAATACGGCAACGAAGCAGGCTTAAACATTATTCTGTTTACGCTGGACGAAACCACCTACGCCCGTGAGCTAGCGCCATTGGCAGGGCATTATCCAGCCTTAAAACTCGGCCCAGCCTGGTGGTTCCATGATAGCCCGGAAGGCATGCTGCGGTTCCGGCATCAGGTAACAGAAACAGCTGGTTTCTATAACACCGTTGGCTTTAACGACGATACCCGGGCGTTTTTATCCATTCCAGCCCGGCACGATGTCGCCCGCCGTATTGATTGCCGCTTCCTGGCTGGCTTAGTAGCAGAGCACCGCCTAACCGAAGCTGAAGCAAGCGAGCTGGCATATGAGCTGACTTATGGGTTGGTAAAAAAAGCTTATCAGTTGAAATAAAGTAACAGGACATACTAGCGGGGCAGTTTGTTGCTAAGCAGAGCGTCTCCAGCATGGATGCTGGAGAGGAGTCTACAGGGAAGTATTCACGACGTCTCTGCGTGTAACAAAGTGCCCAAGCCTATACTGCAAATTAGCAGGAACAACTCATGACGCAATTAAGCAATAAAACACTAGCCAGCCTTAATGGCAAATTACCGGTCCCGGCTTATCGTCTGGCCGAGGTTAAGCCACAAATAGGTATAGTGCATCTCGGCCCTGGTGCCTTCTTTCGTGGCCATCAAGCTTTTTATACCGATCAAGCCTTACAACATGGCGGTGATTGGGCCATCAGTGCCGTATCGATGCGCTCACCCGATGTCAGCCAGGCGCTGATGCCACAAGACGGGTTATATACGCTAGCTGTGCTCGACAGCCAAACCAGCTATCAAATTATTGGTAGCGTGCAGGAAGTGTTAATTGCCAGCGAGCAATTTGCCGCAGTGTTTGCCCGGTTAACCGCTGCCAGCACCCGTTATGTCACCATGACCATCACTGAAAAAGGCTATTGCTTAAATGCCGCCGGTGAGTTGGATTTAAACCATCCGCAAATTCAGCAAGATCTTACTGGTAGTAGCCAGGCAGTTACCGCTATTGGTTTGCTCGCCAGCGCCTTAGCCGCACGTTATCAAGCTAACATTGCCCCTTTCTGTGTGATTAGCTGTGACAACCTGACTGATAACGGCCACAAATTACGCCGGGCATTAATTACCTATGCCGCGCAAAAAGATCCGGCATTGGCAAACTGGCTGGAACAACAGTTAATCAGCCCTTGTACTATGGTAGACAGTATTACACCGGCGACAGACGATGCACTGCGTGCCAACGTCACCGCAGAAATTGGCTTAAATGATAACTGGCCTATCAAGCGCGAAGCCTTTGTACAATGGGTGATTGAAGATATTTTACCCAGTGATCGCCCAGCCTGGCAGCAAGCTGGCGTGATCTATGCCGCTGATGTTAGCGCCTTTGAAAAAGCCAAGTTACGGTTGTTAAACGCGCCGCATTCTACGCTAGCTTATACTGGCTATTTGCTGGGCTACGAAACGGTCTATGACGCTATGCAAGACGAGCAAGTGGTTGCACAAATCCAGCAGATGGTCACGGCAGAAATTATCCCGTCGTTTATCGCCCCGGCTGAGCTGGACGTTAACCAATACAGTGCTGATATTTTTGCCCGGTTCCGTAACCCCGCTATTCGCCATTTATTGGCCCAAATTGCCTGGGATGGTTCGCAAAAAATGCCGATGCGTATTTTACCGGCTATTAGAGACAATCTGGCGGCAGGACGTTCTGTTGAGCGACTGAGTAGCTGTTTAGCTGCGTGGTTTCTATTTATTCGCCGCCGTGCTAGCGAAGGCGAAAAGCTGGTTGACCCACTCGCCGACACCCTGCTGGCTGTTGCCGCCCAGTGTACCGGTAAAGCCAGTCACGATGTGCCCTTGTTTCTGGCGGTAGATGCAGTATTTCCAGCAGACTTAAGCCTGAACAGCGAATTTTTAGCAGCCGTGATTGCTGCTTACCAACAATTATCCGTGTTTGTTGCACAACACACATCTAGCCAAAATCCAGCCAAAAAAAGTGGAGCTATTTAATGTCGGCGTTATCTAAAGTACTGCAAGGCCCTGCCTTATTACCTATTATTCAGGCAGAAACGCCGACCGAAGCGGTTGCTATCGCCAAAGCCATGTATCAAGGTGGCATCTGCTCAGTAGAAGTTGTACTGCGCACTGCGAAAGCGCTGGATTGTATTAGTGCTATTCGCGTACAAATCCCACAGTTATTAGTCGGTGCCGGTACAATTTTATCCAAGGCTGACGCCGAAGCCGCTAAAAATGCCGGCTCGCAGTTTTTAGTTAGCCCAGCCAGCACGCCAACCTTGTTGCAGGCTATGTTGGATACCGGTTTGCCACTAGCACCGGGTGTGTCTACCCCGTCGGAAATTGCTATGGCGGTAGAAATGGGGCTGACTGAACTGAAATTTTTCCCGGCGAACCTCTCTGGTGGCTCACCGATGTTAAAAGCCTTAAGTGGCATTTTTCAGCAAGTGCGCTTTTGCCCAACGGGTGGTATCAGCCAGCAGAATTTGTCGGAATATCTGGCGCTGAAAAATGTGTTTGTAGTAGGTGGTTCCTGGGTTTCACCGGCTAAGGCCGTCGCCGAGCAAGACTGGGCCCTGATCACTGAACTGTCGCGCCAAGCAACAGCACTGGCATTGCAGCTGAAACAAGCTGCCTGAGGAGTAACACGATGAGCAAACGTATTGTCATTATGGGCGAGTGCATGGTCGAGCTGTTTCAGCTGGTCGAAAATGTCTACCATCAGGCTTTTGCTGGTGATGTGTTTAACACAGCGGTTTATTTAAAACGCTGTTGCGAGCAGCCAGTGGATGTACAGTTTTTTACCGCGGTTGGCACCGATTTAATTAGCGACAAGTTAGTGAGAGCGGTAGAGCGGGAAAAAATTGATACGAGTTTGATTTTTCGTACCAAAACCGCCCGTCCTGGCCTGTATATGATTAATACCGATGCTTTTGGTGAGCGCAGTTTTGTGTATTGGCGCGATACCTCAGCGGCCAAGCAGGTGATGCAACTGGCTGTTGCCCAAAACGCCTACGAGCAAATTGCTGGCGCAGACATGTTTTTCTTCTCAGGTATTACGCTGGCGATTTTAAGTGAACAGGATCGCGAAGAGTTGTTTGCGTTAGTTGGCCGCTTAAAAGCAGCTGGTAGCCAAATTATCTTTGATCCTAACTACCGGCCAGCACTGTGGCCGAATGCCGAAGCGGCTAAAGCGGCCTTTGTCCGAGCTTATCAGTTGGCGGATGTGGCGCTGCCGGGCTTGGATGATCATAAAGTGCTGTTTGACGCTGAATCTACCGAGCAGGTTGTGGCCCAACTGGCTGAGCTGGGTGTGGGCGAAATTATTGTGAAAAATGGTAAAGACGGTATTAGCGGTCGTTATCAGGGGGAAGGCTTCAGTGCCTTGGCCCATCCTGTGAAAAAAGTGGTTGATACTACTGCTGCCGGCGATTCTTTTAACGGCGGTTATTTGGCAGCACGGCTTGGCGGTATTGCGCCGCAGCATGCGGTCAAGTTTGCGGCAAGGCTCGCGGGCTTTGTAGTAGAACATACCGGCGCTATCGTGGCGAAAGACCAGTTTAATGGTTTTTGGAGCAAAAACCGGCCTTCGCAATTTCAAAAGTAGTTTCAGAAACAGCGCTTAAAAATAATACCTAATTTATGTTGACCGGGGCTTAAGCCCCGGCATAAAGAGATCTGATTCATCAGACAGTACCCCTACAACCAGATGGTGCCAGTGGCAACGAAAACATGATTGGGAGTAAGGTATGAGTATAACGACATTTTTTCCGCAAGCCGCTGATATTCCAGCTGAGTTTGTACAGCAACAGGTTATTGAACAACGCGAATATTTGCTAAATGGCGAGCTGGCCAGCTGGCCGGGAGAACTGAGCCCGGTGATTAGCCCGGTGCAGTTTCGTACAGGTACCGATTTATCACCAGTACTGTTGGGCTACACCCCCTTACTGGATGCCAACGCGGCCTTACAGGCATTAGACGGTGCAGTAAAAGCCTATGATCTTGGTCGGGGCGATTGGCCAAGCATGCCAGTATTACAACGTATTGGTCATGTGGAAAAGTTTTTAGGGTTGATGCAGCAGCAACGTAGCGAAGTGGTGCGCTTGCTGATGTGGGAAATTGGTAAAAATTACACCGATGCCGCCAAAGAGTTTGATCGCACCTGTGATTATATCCGCGATACCATTGCAGCGTTAAAGCAGCAAGATCGTGCAGCCAGCCATTTTATTATTGAACAAGGTGCCTTGGGTAAAATCCGTCGGGTTCCTGTGGGTGTGGCGCTTTGTATGGGGCCTTTTAACTACCCGTTAAATGAAACCTTTACCACCTTGATCCCGGCGTTGATTATGGGCAATACCGTGATCTTTAAACCGGCCAAATATGGTGTGTTGTTGATTCAGCCGTTGCTAAAAGCCTTTCAACAAAGCTTTCCCGCTGGCGTGATTAATATTATCTATGGTCGTGGCCGGGAAACGGTAGGGGTGTTAATGGAAAGCGGCAAGATTGATTTGTTTGCTTTTATCGGCACCAACAAGGGGGCTAGTGATTTAAAACGTATGCATCCTAAGCCACACCGCTTACGTGCAGTTTTGGGTTTAGATGCAAAAAATCCGGGTATCATTTTCGCCGATGCTGATTTTAAACGTACCTTAAGCGAAGTCGTTTCTGGTGCCTTGTCTTTTAATGGTCAACGTTGCACGGCGTTAAAGATCTTGTTTGTCGAGCGCAGCATTGCCGATCGCTTTGTTACTGAGCTCTCGGCGGCAGTAGAAAAGTTACCGCTGGGCATGCCCTGGGATAAAGGCGTCGCTATTACCCCGTTGCCTGAGCCGGGTAAAACCGTATTTTTAACCGAATTACTGCAGGATGCTCTTGCTAAAGGTGCTGCGGTACAAAACCCGAATGGCGGTGAAACCGCGGGCTCGCTATTTCGCCCGGCAGTGCTGTATCCGGTAAATAGCCAAATGCGGCTGTATAACGAAGAGCAATTTGGCCCACTGGTGCCGGTAGTGCCCTTTGATCATATCGATGAAGTTATCGACTATGTGGTGAATTCGAACTTTGGTCAGCAGTTAAGTATTTTTGGGCAAAATGCGCAGCAGGTGGGGGAGCTGGTAGATATTTTTGCCAATCAGGTCGGCCGGATTAACATTAATGCGCAGTGTCAGCGTGGCCCGGATAGCTTTCCGTTTAATGGCCGCAAAGACTCCGCCGAAGGCACCTTGTCGGTGGTGGATGCGTTACGGCAGTTTTCCATCCCGACTCTGGTAGCCACTAAATATCAGGATGGTGATGTGGCTTTTGTAAAACAAATGATTAGTCAGCGGGCTTCGCACTTTCTGGCAACAGATTTTTTATTTTAATGGATTAACTATTTTTAGCTTAAATGCTACCGGTGGCATTGCTGTGGTGGTCGTCAGGCAGGAGTCGGAATTCCTGTCACACCGGAAATAACCCAAGTACAGAATAGTGCGTTAACAAGCGTATTTTTTGTAATTATTATGGGTAATAAAAAATATCAAATAAGGAAAACAAGGTAAATGACAGTCAAATTTAATAAAAATAAACTATTTTGCGCTGTATTAATGGCTTTGGCACCTACTGCAATGCTGGTTGCTCAGGAAGCTGAAACAAAACCTGCTCCCAAAGACGATGATATTGAGATCATCGAGGTGTCTGGTTTTCGGGGCAGTTTGAACGTAGCACTGATGGCCAAGCGCGATGCGGTAGGTTCCAAAGAAGTGATATTGGCCGAGGATTTGGGTAAGTTCCCGGATCTCAATGTGGCCGACAGTCTGGCACGGGTACCGGGTATTGCGATTGAGCAAGACGCAGGTGAAGGTCGGCAAATTAGTTTGCGTGGTTTGGGGGCGACCTTCGTGAAAACCACGATAAATGGCATGGAATCGGCTTCGGCCGGTGCCGCTACCGATGCAGCCGGTGGCTCAAATAAAAGCCGGGCTTTTGACTTTAATGTGTTTGCCTCAGAGCTTTTTACCCAAATCGACATTAATAAAACCCTGTCGGCAGAGTTAGAAGACGGCGGTATTTCCGGGAATGTTAATTTACAAACTGCCCGGCCATTTCAATATCAAGAGACCAAATTTGCTTATAACGTTAATGCCCGTTATAACGATGTGGCAGAGGAGGTTACCCCCCGCGCATCCTTAATGTTTAGTCAAAACTGGGATAATAAGTTTGGTGTGCTGGTTTCTGCTGCCTATTCAGAAGGTCTGGTACAAAGTGAAGGCGTCACTACGGGGCGTTGGACTGTTAATAACCCGGCCTGGGCTGCAGATGGCAGCGATAATAAACTTACCGCGGCGCCAGTTACCCAGCTTTCGCCAAAAGGAGTGTATACCAATGAGAATATGGAAGGACTGTGGCTGCCAAGATTACCACGCTACTCCATCTTTAATAAGCAACAAGAGCGTTTAGGCATCACCACTGCCTTTCAATATCGA
>Ga0209070_100493_pt1 | contig 21715 bp, 24 predicted proteins | sample SynthPrep_5_END__FD_187205 | JGI IMG/M metagenome (GOLD analysis project Ga0209070, IMG submission 187205) | Synthetic microbial communities from Ohio, USA - SynthPrep_5_END_DS10_MetaG (SPAdes) (version 2) | ecosystem: Engineered > Bioreactor > Aerobic > Activated sludge | place: USA: Ohio... | reverse complement strand
CTGAACTGGGCTAGCGAAGGAGTGGGGGCAACAGCAGCTGCGCTGGTAGACTTATCCACAGTTGCTGGTAACAAAATCAGCAATCCGCCCTGGGTCAAATTTCAATCGGCAGGGTGGGTCAATTTTCCATCAGCGCCAACAGCTCGATCTCGTCGATGATCATGTTCAATGAGGTGATGCTCTGCACTATGGACTCATCCAGTTTCTGGATCACATGCTTGTCGCGCTCCAACTTGATGGCACCGAATAAGTCAATTTTATCAAGCAGATAACAGGAGAAAATCATGCAGGAAGATGTGGAGGCGCCAATGATTATCGCAGTGAGATTTTGATATCGGTAGTGATCGACGTCGGCCAGAAATGGCTACCTATTTCAGACCATCCTTAATGTGAAAAATAGCATGCGGTAGTCAGAAACAGCGAAATAAGCGGGTGATCTGTCCATTACGTGATCAGCGTGCCTCTTTCAAAATCGGTCACGACCGAAGTCGGTCAGAAGTGGTGACTTTTTTCCGGGCGAGATAACTTCCATAGTTTTTAACGGATGGCTACACCGAACCGACAAAAGGCTACTGCCTGAAACTGGCGAAGGTATGACGCAGGTATTCGGCAAAAGCGTAAGCAACCAAGGGTAACTGGCGATTTTGAAGGCACGCTAACACCAGATTTGCCGAAGGGAATCCACGATCAGCGACCTTGCGGCTAACTAGTCCGCCATCCTTTAGAGAGATGCCGATCTCTATCTGAAAGGTCAGCGCTAACTCGTAACGCAGGTAGCCAAGCATAAACTCGAAGCTATTACTTTCAATCATCGGCCGCAGCTTAATTGATCGTCGTGCAAGAAAAGCATCGATCAACTGGCGTCCGGCAATATCTGGCGTCGGCAGCACAAGTGGATAATCCATGCATTGTCGCAGCTTGATCGGTTCATCTTTGACGGCCAGTGGATGGTCGCGATGCATAACCAGACACAACGGCTGTATCAGCTCATCCAGGCGCACGATGTCGGTCTCACGGGTCAGGTGAAAGATCAGTGCTAGGTCCGTCTCGAAAGTCCGCAGAGAGTTCAATGCACGGTGGTGATCACCCACCTGCACCTGAAACTCAACCAGCGGATGCTTCTGCTTGAAGCCAGCGATGCGCTCCGGCAGAAATGCCGAGGCTGCAGCCTGACTGACCACGATACGCACGCAACCACGACGCAGACCCTGCAGATCCTCTATTTCCGAACGCACCTGCTCCAGATGCGCTGAGCGGCTGCGAATATATTGCACAAACAGCTCGCCAGCAGCGGTCAGGCGCATGCCTCTGGGCAGCCTTTCGAACAAGGGCGTGCCCAGTTCCGCCTCCAGATCCTGAATTCGCCGGTTGACTGCCGAGGGCGCCACATGCAGACGCTCTGCCGCCTGGCGAATGGAGCCAACGCGGGCGACTTCGTCCAGATAATGCAAAAAACGCAGATGATTCAAAATGGCTTTCCCTATCAATTGTTCTGCCGAGCGGACCCTGCACCTAACTTGGCCTGCTTTCACGTTGCCGGTCCAGAGGCCATTCGCGTGCCACATTAGCGCGCATTCGTGCCCGTGCATGGTGCATATGTCGAGTTTGAACGGGCGATGCTGCAATGGCCTCGCGGCCGGCGATGACTGTGCAGTAATAGTGTGCACAGCGCGTGCCCAATCTGACGCGCAGCCACAACTCACTCCACGCAGGGGTTAACCGGCACCGTTGCCGTTTCGGCAACGCAACGATCGTAATAAGGTTGCCTTTAAGCAACGCAGGTGGCATGCCCTCTGCTTTAGCAATGGCATGAACAGAAAATCACTTGATCCGCTTGCAACTGCCACCGCCTCATTCGGGCCAGTGCCTTCAAACGCCTGGCAACGGGATGCAGAAGGTATCAGCCTGGTACGCCAGTTGGAGCCGGCGCGCCCACTGCGAATCGGCACCGATGCCAGCACGCTGGAGATTGATCTGGCACGCAGCCTGCTGATCGTCGTGGATATGCAGAATGATTTCTGCCATCCGCAGGGCTGGTTTGCCCAGAAAGGCGTCAGCATGCGCGCCACGCGGCGTCCGATTCCGATCTTGCAACAGCTGCTGCCAGCCTGGCGTCAGACGGGCGCAAAGGTGCTCTGGCTTAACTGGGGCATCCGTCAGGATTTACTCAATCTGCCAGCCACGGTGCACTTCAAGGGCAAACGAACAGCAGATGGCGTTGGATACGGCGAGCCGTCCCCTGTAGATCACGGCCGTTCCGTGGTGCAGGGCGAATGGGGCGCGCAGATCATTGCTGATTTGCAGGCCGCCCCGAGCGACATCCAGGTCAGCAAGCATCGGCTGAGCGGCTTCTGGGACAACGAGCTGGACTCGCTGCTGCGTGCCAGCGGCATTACCACCCTGCTGTTTGCCGGCATCAATACCGACCGCTGCGTGTTTTCCACGCTGCAGGACGCTGCCTTTCTGGGCTACGACTGCATCCTGCTCAAGGATGCTTGCAGTACGCCCTCGCCCGCTTATGTAACACGTGCCATTCATTTTCTCGTTGAGCAGTGCCACGGCTTTGTTGCTACCGCTGCTGCTCTGCAACAGTCCCTCGCTTCACGAAATCAGGAGTCTTGACCATGAGCATATTGTCTTACCGACCTCGCGTATGGAAACACCTCACTGCTGCTACGCTCGGCCTTGGCCTGGCGTTCGCAGGCACGGCCCACGCCGCAACTGACATCGACCTGGTCCTCAATTGGAAGTACGAAGGTGCCCAGGCCTGGTTCTTCCTGGCCGAAGACAAGGGCTATTTCAAGGAACAGGGCCTGAATGTCAGCATTGACCAGGGCGAAGGCTCGGCAGCATCAATTCCCAAGGTTGCCTCTGGCGTCTACGATGCCGGCTTCGGTGACACCAATGCGTTGATTCAGATGGCCTCTGCACAGCCGGAGCGCGCTCCGGTCGGCGTCTACATGATCTACAACACACCGCCCTTTGTCATTGCGGTAAAAGCTGACAGCCCGATCAACGAGCCAAAGGACGTGGAAGGCAAGACCATCGGGGGCCCGGCCAACGATGGTGCGCTCAAACTGTTTCCCGCCTTCGCCGAACTGACCGGCATTGACCAGTCCAAGGTCACGATCAACAACATGTCGCCAAATCTGCGTGAGCAGTTGCTGATGCGAGGTCAGATTGACGCTGCCTTCGGTTACATCACCACCGTCAGTTTCAGTGCCAAAGGTATGGGTGTGGACCCGGAGAAAGACCTGCGCTTTATCCGCTATGGCGATCACGGCATGGATCTGTACTCCAACTCGATTTTCTTCTCTCAGAAGTTCATCAACGACAACCCCGATGCCGTGCGCGGCTTTCTGACCGCCCTCAACCAGGCTATCCAGGACGCCATCGCCAACCCCGAAGAAGCAATGGATGCGCTGATGAAGCGCGAGCCTTTGCTCAATCGTGAAGTTGAAATGGAAAAGATGCTCACCACGGTGCGCAACGACATGAGCCACCCGGAAATTGCCGAGATCGGCCTGGGCGATGTGAATGACGAACGTCTGCAGAAGAACATCGATATCGTGGTTTCCGCCAACGAGCTGGAGAACACCCCGAGCATCGAGCAGATTTTCGACCGCAGCTTCCTGCCTGCGCGTGACACTCGCCCAAGCGAACTCTGAAACCGGTCCGGAGACCCACATGAATCTTGATCTGAAAGGCAAAGTTGTCGTTATCACCGGCCCCGCCAAGGGCATGGGCCGCGCCGTCACCCTGGCCTTCGCCCGGGAAGGCGCGCGCCTGGTGCTCGCTGGACGCGACACAGCCGCCATCGAAGAGGTCGCAGGGGAATTGGCTGCGATGGGTGCCGAGTCGTTGGTCGTCAAATGCGATATGACCCGCAGCGAGCAGACTGAGCGACTGGCAACCGAGGCCCTCGCGCACTTCGGCAGTATCGACGTGCTGGTGAATGTCGCGGGGGGCTCCGGCCCCATCGGCAAGACCGGCTGGGAGACCACCCAGGCCGAGTTCGATGACATTGTGCAACTGAACATGACCGGCTGCTTCAACACCATGCGCGCAGTGATGCCCGCGATGATCGAACAAGGCGCCGGCAAGATCGTCAACGTTGGCGGCACCTTCGGTATGCGCGGCCGCGCCGGTCGCATGGCCTACTCAGCGTCCAAGTGGGGCCTGCGCGGCATCACCAAAAGTTTCGCGCTGGAAGCCGGCAGCTACGGCATCAATGTCAACTGCGTGGCGCCGGGCATGGTCGATGGGCCGCGCTTTCGCAACAAGGTCTGCGCCAACATGGCCAACAAACTCGGCATCACGCCTGAAGAAGCGGCCGTTAGACATGCCGAAGATTACGCCCTCAAGCGGGTTTCAACCGACAACGATGTGGCCAATGCCTGCCTGTTTCTGGCCAGCGACGTTGCCCGTCAAATCACGGGGGTCGATCTGCCGGTAGATGGCGGATGGGCTCTGCTTTAGGAGAATGTTATGAATCAAGTAGACCTGGTTATTCGCGGCGCGCGCGTCGTATCGGACCATCAGATAATCGAGGCTTCGGTGGCCATTGATGGCGAGATCATTGTTGCCGTGGGCCATGATGACCTGATGCCCTCAGCCCGCGAAGTGCTGCAGGCCGACGGCCTGTTCCTGCTGCCCGGTGCGATCGACAGCCATGTGCACTTCCGTGATCCAGGGTATCCGCACAAGGAAACCTGGAAGACCGGTTCAGCGGCGGCGGCCTGCGGTGGCGTGACTACTGTTTTCGAGATGCCCAATACCAATCCGCCCACCGCGACGATTGACGCGCTCAATCTCAAACTGAAGGCCGCAGAATCATCCTACGTGGACTTCGGTATTCATGGTCTGCTCGGTGACGATACCGTCGGCCACCTGGAAGAGTTGATTGACGCCGGCGTGACAAGCTTCAAGGCCTTCGTCGGCAACACCTTCGGTAACCTGCCCTCGCCCAGCGATGGCGCCCTGCTTGAAGGTTTCGAAAAGCTCGCGCCGCTGGGCATTCGCACCGTGGTGCACGCGGAAAACTCCTCGATCCTGGCCCGCCGGCAGAAACGCATGCAGGCTGAAGGCCGTATCGACGCCCTCGCCCATCTGGCCGCCCGCCCGGTGGTCGCCGAAATTGAAGCTATCGGCCGGGTACTGACCCTGGCCGAGTGGACGGGTGCGCGGGTGCATATTGCCCATCACAGCGCCGCAGACTCACTGTTTCTGATCCGTGAGGCCAAGCGTCGCGGCGTTGATGTCACCGTGGAAACCTGCCCGCAGTATCTGCTGCTCAATACCGATCATGCTGATCACCTGGGCGGGATTCTGCGCCTGAACCCGCCGATCCGCGAGGCCCGCCACAACCAGCCGCTGTGGGACGCCATGATGGACGGCACCATCGACATGATTGCCACCGATCACGCGCCGCATGCGCCGGATGAAAAGACCCGCGCCAATATCTGGGAGTGTGATTGTGGCTTCCCTGGCATCGAAACCCAGATGGCGTTGATGCTGACCGAAGTAAACCGCGATCGCGCTAGCCTGATGGATTACGTGCGCTGGAGTTCCGTCAACCCGGCCAAAGCCTGGGGTATCTACGGCACCAAGGGTGTCATCGCCCCCGGCGCGCATGCCGATATAGCCGTGGTCGACATGAACAAGTCCGGCATCCTGTCCGAAAACGAACTGCAGAGCATCAGCAAGATCTCGCCGTGGGATGGCCGCGCGGTCAAAGGCTACCCGATTCATACCCTGTTGCGCGGTCGCTTCGTGATGCGCAACGGCAAGCTGGTGACTGAAGCTGCCGGTTGGGGCCGCTCGGTGAAAGGGATTCAAGCGATGCCCAAGGCCAAGCCGTTGAATACCGAGCACTACACCAGTGCGATTCTGAAAACGCCAGAAGGTGTGCGCCTCACCGCTGAGCCAAAGCGGTGAAAGCGCCATACAGATTGGGCCAAGGACAGGTCATGAGGAGTAACGCCCATGCTTGAAAGCACATCAGCAAGTGCGGCCAGGACAGTGATAGAACTGTCTAACGTGACCGTGCGTTACGGCGGCGACATGGTCGCGCTGGATAACACCACATTGCGCATCGAAAAAGGCGATTTCGTCGCCCTGGTCGGGCCCAGTGGCTGTGGCAAGTCGACCATTCTCAAACTGGTTGCCGGCCTGATCGAGCCGACTGAAGGGGCCGCCATTGTCGGCGGCCGTGAAGTCGGCGCTATCGGCACTCACGCCAAGCGGTTGGGGCTGGCATTTCAGAATCCAACCATGTTGCCGTGGCTGAGCATTCTGGACAACGTGATGATTCCGCTGAAGATCGTCGAGCCATTCCGGCAGGAATACCGGCGCAAGAAGAACGGCGAGTTTCGCGAACGCGCCGAAGCCCTGTTGGAACAGGTCGGCCTGGCCGGCTTTGGTGGCAAACGCCCGTGGGAATTGTCCGGCGGTATGTTGCAGCGCGCTTCTCTGTGCCGCGCGCTGGTCCATGAGCCAGATATTCTGCTGCTGGATGAACCCTTCGGCGCCCTTGACCAGTTCACCCGCGAAGAGCTCTGGGACACCATGCAGGCGCTATGGATGGCCAAGCGTCCGACCGTGTTGCTGGTGACCCATGATCTGCGCGAATCGGCCTACCTGGCCAATCGCATCTGCGTCATGAGCGCCCGCCCCGGGCGCATCATTCAGGACAAGACCGTCGAGTTCGCACGTCCACGCACCCTCGAATCCAGCTATGAGCCTGATTTCACCTCTCTGGTGCAGGCGTTGCGCATGAGTATTGCCCACGTGCGCTCTGATGCGGGCAAGCCGGCGGCTGCCAGCGCCCCAACAACCCTGGCCACATCGCGCATTACGGAGACCTTGCCATGAACAAGGAGCTATCACGCTTTCGGCGAAACATGCTGTCATTTTCCGCCATGGTGTTCTTCTTTCTGGCCTGGGAAGTCATTTGCCGGGTGTTGGGCGTATCTGAACTGATCTTGCCCGTGCCCAGCCAGATTGCCGCCGTGCTGTTCGACAAGATGCCGATTCTCTGGCCGCATGCCCAGCAGACCTTGATGACCACGCTGATCGGTTTTTTCCTGGGGGTGGTTATCGGCTTGATCATTGGTGTGATCATTGGCTCGTCGCGCATGGCTTATGACATTGCCTATCCGCTGTTGGTCGGTTTTTCGAGTATCCCCAAAGTCGCTGTGGTGCCGATCTTCGTGGTCTGGTTCGGCTCCGGCACCATTCCGGCGATTCTGACCTCAATGGTCATCGGCATCTTCCCGGTCGTGGTCAACGTCGCCACTGGCCTGGCTACTACCGAACCGGAACTGGAAGACGTGCTGCGCGTACTGGGTGCGAAGAAGCGCGACATTCTATGGAACGTCGGGCTGCCACGCACCATGCCCTACCTGTTCGCCTCACTGAAGATCGCACTGACCTCGGCCTTCATCGGTACCGTGCTGGCGGAAACCATTGCCTCGAACAAGGGCATCGGCAACGTGATGATGATTGCCAGTGGCAACTTCGACGTACCGCTGGTCTTTGCCGGGCTGTTCATCCTGGCCGCCATGGGCGTTGCCCTCTACTCCATCTCCGCCCTGGTAGAAAGTCACTTTACCAGTTGGACTCAACGCTAAGAGCAGGGAGATAAACCATGCAGACATCGCCACAGGCACTGCGCAGTATCGCCGTATTCTCCGGCTCCAATTTCGGCGTCTCCCCCGAGTACGCCGAACAGGCCAAGGCGCTGGGCAGCGAAATCGCCCGGCGCGGGATCACGCTGATTTACGGCGGCACCACCAAGGGTCTGATGGGCGTGGTGGCGGATGCCGCTCTCGCCGAGGGCGGTGAAGTGATTGGCGTGATCAATCAGCGTCTGTTTGATCGCGGCCATCTGCACCCCGGCCTCAGCGGCCACGAGGTGGCCGACACCATGCGCAGCCGCAAGGCGCGCATGTCTGATCTGGCGGATGCCTTTATCGCCCTGCCCGGCGGGCTCGGCACACTTGAGGAGCTGTTCGAGGTTGCCACGCTCACGCAGCTCGGCGATCACAGCAAAGCTTTTGCGTGCCTCAACGTCCGCCAGTTTTTCGAGCCCCTGCGCGCCCTGCTTGGCCACGCCCGGCAGGAAGGCTTCATGAAGATCGAGCATGCCGAGATGATCATCATCGAATCCGACCCCGGCCTGTTGCTAGATCAATTGGCCGAATGGCGCGCCCCTACCGTGACCAAATGGATAGACCAGCCCGGTTCCTGATCACGGAACCGCTCAACAGACAGGACACAGCATGACCACCATCAAGATTACTGCCGGCGGCTTCGAGTTTCTCGCCGAAGCCCACCCCGATGCGCCTGACACCCTGGCCGCCTTCTTGCAACTGCTGCCCTACCGGCAGAAGTTCATCCACGTGCGCTGGAGCGGCGAAGGCTGCTGGGTGCCGCTGGGTGACTACAGACTGAACAACGATGGCAAACCGGTAGGTTTCGAGAATCACACCAGCCACCCCTCGGTCGGCGACATTCTGTTTTACCCCGGTGGTTACAGCGAGACGGAAATCATCATGGCCTACGGTGCCTGCAGCTTCTCCAGCAAGATGGGCCAGTTGGCCGGCAACCACTTTCTAACCATAAAACAGGGCCGCGAGAACCTGCGCGCACTGGGTTTGAAAACCCTTTGGGAAGGTGCGCAGGACGTCACCTTCGAGCTGGCCTGAAGTGCCACGGCCCTCTTTTCACAAGGTAACAAGACCATGAAAACACGTGTAACGCGCCTCAGCGCGGCGGCCCCCAATGACGTCAGCGCCCTGAGCCAGGCCATCGAATCAGGCCAGATCGACCCCACACGCGTCATTGCCGTGCTCGGCAAGACCGAGGGCAACGGCTGCGTAAACGATTTCACCCGCGCTTTCGCCACCACAACACTGAAACACTTCTTCGCCGGGCAACTGGACCTGAGCGAGGCCGATGTTGATGAGCGTATTGCCTTTGTCATGTCCGGTGGTACCGAGGGCGGCTTGAGTCCGCATTGGCTGGTATTCGAGGTCGACAGCAGCCAACCGGCTGATCGCACCGCTTTGCCTGGCCTGGCCGCCGGCGTCGCCTTTACTCGCGACTTCCGCCCGGAAGAGATAGGCCGCACTACCCAGGTAGAACTGACCCGCGATGCGGTGCTTCAGGCGATGGCTAATGCCGGTATCCAGCGGGTCGAGGATGTGCACTTTGTACAGATCAAGTGCCCATTGCTGACCGCCGCGCGTATCAATGATGCCGCTGCTCGAGGGCATACCGTGGCCTGTCATGATACCTATGAATCAATGGGCTATTCCCGCGGCGCGTCTGCGCTGGGAGTGGCCGCTGCCCTCGGCGACCTGCCCGGCGGCGTCAGCGACGAGCAGATCTGCCGCGATTGGTCGCTGTATTCCAGCCGGGCTAGTAGCTCGGCCGGTATTGAACTGTTGCGCAACGAGGTACTGGTATTGGGCAATGCGCCCGGCTGGGACCCGGAGTATCGGATCGGCCATGCGGTGATGGAAGATGCGCTGGATGTGCTGGCCATTGACCGGGCGCTTGCTAGTATGCCGGGCGGTGATCAGATCGAACTGACGCCCGAGCGCCTTGCTGGCCTGTTGGTAAAGGCCGAGCCCTCGGCCTCCGGGAGTATTCGCGGCAACCGCCATGTGATGAGCGATGACAGCGATATCAACGGCTCCCGCCACGCCCGCTCATTGGTGGGTGGCGTGCTGGCAGGCAGGTTGGGTGATACACAGCTGTTCGTCTCCGGCGGCGCAGAGCATCAAGGGCCGAATGGCGGTGGCCCACTGGCACTGATCGTGCGCACCTAGACGCGCTAGGGGGTCACGCCTGTCGAAGGCTGTTGCGCGCCTCGGACAACATCGACAGGCTGATCTTGCGCACCTCGATCTTGCTCTGTTCGATATGCGTGCGCAGCATCATTTGCGCTTCATCTCGCTTGCGCGCAGCCAGTGCGATCAGAATCCGTGCATGCTCGTTGTAGGTTTCCTCGATGCGCGCACTCTTGTAGAAATCCAGGCGCCGAACTATGCGAATACGATCACATACCTCGGCGTGCACCCGCATCATTTCCCGGTTGCCAGCGGCCGACAGCAGCCCGCAATGGAAAGCCTCGTCCAGGTCAGCGACCTGTTTCATACCGTGCTCACGCTGCCCCGGCGGCACCATCCAGATACGATTAAGCTCTGCCAGTGCACTGGCCAGGTCCGGGAGGCCGCACAAACGTTCGATGGCGACACTCTCCAGCACAACGCGCAGGTCATAGAATTCATCGATCTGATCGAAATCCAGGGGTTTCACCGACCAGCCGCGGCGAAAACCTACCTCCAGATAACCCTCGCGCTCGAGCCGATAGAGCGCGTCGCGTACGGGCGTACGCGAGACCTGATAGCGCGCGGCCAATTCGGTCTCGCTAAAGCGATCATGGGGCAACAACTGGTAGTCGAAGATTTCCTGCTTCAACCTTAAATAAATCTGCTGCGCCAGGGCGTTGGTCTGCGGTTTCAGGATGGCATCACCTACTTTATCAAAGCGTACTGAGATCGACGCTCACATGCGCCGCCACCACTTTCCAGCCATCGGCAAAGCGCACCCAGGTCTGCATTTGCCGGCCAGTGCGCTGGGTTTCACCGTCGCTGAATTCCGTACTGACAGTGGCATAGTTATCATCAAAAGTGGATATCACCGTATTGCGCAGTTGCCGGCCTGGCCCCACCGGGGTGCAGACGCGGCGATAAGCCGCGATATCACCGGCACCGTAGAGGTTTTCGGCAACGCCGTACCGCACAGTATGCTCGGTGTTCCAGAAATAGTCGTCCAGCACCTTGAGTTCGTTGGCGAGCAGCGCCCGTTCGTAATCCTCAAAGGCCAGGCGCACGGCCTCGACCACATGGGGTAGATTGATCTGTGGATCTTGGTTCATGCTTGCTCCTCGTTCATGGCAGCGCTCAGCGCCGCCAGATTAGCGGTGTGTCCGACAATCCCGCCCTGGGCGACGATCATCTCCAGCGTTGCCTGCTTGAAGGCGGGGAAATAGCTTTCGGTCGCCTCTTCGATCAGCAGGCACCGATAGCCCCGGTCATTGGCCTCACGCATGCTGGTCTGCACGCAGACTTCGGTGGTCACGCCGGCGAAAATCAGATAGTCGATGCCCTGTGCGGCCAGCCTGTCCCCAAGGCCGGTCGCGTAGAACATGCCCTTGCCCGGTTTGTCGATAACCCATTCACCGGCAATCGGGGCCAAAGGCGGGATGATCTGATTGCCCGGCTCTCCGCGCACCAGAATGCGCCCCATCGGCCCAGCGTCACCGATGCGCAATCCGACCGCGCCTCCTTCGCGCTTGGCCGCTGGGCAGTCCGACAGATCCGCCAGATGCGATTCGCGGGTATGAATCACCAGCATGCCCTGCTCCCGGGCCAGAGCCAGCAGTGACGCTACCGCTGGAACAATGGTCTGCAGCAGCGTCACGTCGTTACCCAGTGCGGCACCGAAGCCGCCAGGCTCGAGAAAGTCCCGCTGCATATCGATAACGACCAGCGCAGTACGCGTTGGCTCGAAGCTGAAGGTGGCCGGTCTGGCCGGCAGCCTGATCATGCTGCACCTGCCGCATGCTGACCTTCATGCTTCCCGCCGGTCATATAGTGGCCCAACGTGGCACGATCCGCCTGGTCGGCGGCAACCTCGAAATTGATTTCGCCCTCGTGAATCACCAGGATGCGATCGGACATTTCCAGCAATTCGTCCAGATCCTCGCTTAGCAGCAGCACCGCAGCGCCCTGGGCGCGAGCGTCACGCAGCCGCTGATGGATAATCGCCACCGAAGCGAAATCCAGGCCGAATACCGGGTTAGACACGATCAGCGTGCGCACGTCGTCGGTCAGCTCACGGGCCAGTACTGCACGCTGCACATTACCGCCGGACAATGTACCGATCGGCCGCAGCGGGTCCGCCGGACGCACGTTGAACTGCTGAATCAGCGCCGCAGCCTGGGTCTGAATCGCCCGCCGGTTGATCAGCCAACCCTGCCGGCACAGCGGCGGCTGGTCGAAGTTGCGCAGTGCCAGGTTGTCCGCCACGCTCATACCGGCGATGCAGGCATTGCGCAAGGGCTCTTCCGGCAGACTGAAGACCTTCTCGCGTTGCATTTCCCGACGGCAGGCCTGGTAGCGCGCGCCGTTGATGCGAATCTCTCCACTGGCTGACTGGCGCTGTCCCAACAATGCCTCGGTCAACTCGCGCTGGCCGTTGCCGGAGATGCCGGCAATACCGACGATCTCCCCAGGGCGCACAGCCAGCGACAGCTTGCTGACCGCCAGTGTGCCCTTGTCGTTGGCCACGCTCAGCTCACGCACATCCAGCCGTGGCGCGGCCAATGGGTCGACCGGCTTCTGGCTGACCGGTTCGGCGACCGATTCGGCGGCACCCATCATCCAGGTGGCCAGTTCTTCCTGGGAGGTAGCACTGACCTGAGTACTGCCGACCAGCCGGCCCTTGCGCAGCACGCTGACATCGTCAGCGAAGCGTGACACCTCGCCGAACTTGTGGGTGATCATCAGGACCGAGATATCGCCCTTGTGCGCCATGTCGCGCATCAGGCCCAACACCTCCTCTGCCTCCTGCGGCGTCAGTACCGAGGTGGGTTCGTCGAGGATGATCAGGTGACGATCCAGGTACAGCTGCTTGAGAATTTCCAGCTTCTGCTTCTCGCCCGCCGCCAGCGAGCTGACGGGGCGTTCGATATCCAGCCGGAACGGCATGCGCTGCATGAACTCGTTGAGGCGTTTGCGCTCCAGCGGCCAGTCGATGCGCCAGTTCAGGTCGCCGCGTGACAGTACCAGATTCTCTGCCACGCTCAGGCCCGGCGCCACGGTAAAGTGCTGATACACCATGCCGATGCCCAGCGCATGGGAGTCTCGCGGGGTACGGATCTGCTGTTGACGGTTGTTGACCAGCAGTTCGCCGTCGTCCAAAGGACCGTAACCCACGATTCCCTTGACCAGGGTGCTCTTGCCCGCGCCGTTCTCGCCCAGCAACGCATGGACAGTACCGGCCCGTACGGTCAGCGATACCTCCGCCAACGCCTGAAAGCCGCCGAAGGACTTGCTCGCGCCAATGATTTCCAGACTGAGCGCACGCATGATCAATGCTCGCTCAGCAGCTCGACGAGCGACGCCGAGTCGGACACCGCACCGAATACGCCGCCCTGCATCTTGACCATGTGCAGCGCCGCCAGGTGGTTACCGGGATCGGTGGCACCACAACAGTCCTCCAGCAACAAGCACTCGAAGCCGCGATCATTCGCCTCACGCATGGTGGTGTGCACACAGACGTCGGTGGTGATGCCGCACAGGATCAGATTCTCGATACCGCGAGTACGCAGGATCAGCTCCAGGTCGGTGGCGCAGAACGAACCCTTTCCGGGCTTGTCGATGATCACTTCGCCGGCCAGCGGCTGCAGCTCCGGAATCAGTTCCCAGCCCGGCTCGCCACGCACCAGAATGCGCCCGCAGGGACCCGCATCGCCGATACCGGCACCGATTCGCTGGGATCGCCAGCGCTTGTTCGCCGGCAGATCAGACAGGTCCGGGCGGTGCCCTTCCCGGGTATGCATGATATGAAAACCCTGCTCGCGCATGACCTTCAACACGCGGTTGATCGGCTCGATGGGCGCGCGTACGGCCGCCAGATCGTAGCCCATGGTATCCACGTAGCCGCCCTCACCGCAGAAGTCGGTCTGCATATCGATGATGATCAGCGCGGTATTGGCCGACTGCAACTGGCCGTTGTACGGCCAGGGATAGGGTTCGGAAACAAGAAAACGCTCGCTCAAGGTCATTCCTCCTGACTGTCCGGGTTGTAGAGTCGCTCGGGCGCGGCAAAACCGCAGCTGCTGCCATCGGTGTGGACCACCTCATCCTCCCAGGGCAGGCGGTACTGGCCAGCGGCCAGATCGTGCATGTAGGTATAGGGGCAGTCCTGTGCTCCGCCCTTGACTGCCACATAACCACGGTGGCCGAACTGATAGATGTTGTTTTCCACACCCCAGTGCTTGCGCGCCTCGCGCACCAGGTCCGGACGCAGCTCGCAGGAGACGATCTCGTCCGCGCGGCCACCGCCTTCGGCCATCGGCGTGCCATCGAAATCGACGAACATGGCTTCGCCCATCGAATCGAAAGTGCCGTCGGAGCCGCACATGCACACACTGGCGGTCTGCATCAGGTTAGTGAAGGAGTTGACCTGGTTGGTGATCTTCCACGAGTGACGGATCGGTGCGGTATAGCCGGCGGTACGGATCATGATTTCCGCGCCCTTGTAGGCACACTCGCGAGCCATTTCCGGGAACATGCCGTCATGGCAGATGATCAGGGCCAACTTGCTGCCACGCGGGCCCTCGCAGACCGGGATGCCGAGGTTGCCCGGTTCCCAGGGCTCGACCGGGACCCAGGGATGCAGCTTGCGGTAATACAGGCGCACCTCACCGGTATCATCAACGATGATGCCGCTGTTGTAGGGATTACCGTGCGGGTTGGCTTCCATGATCGAAAAGCAGCCCCAGATGCTGTGATCGATGCAGGCCTGCTTGAGTGCTGCGACTTCCGGCCCATCCAGGGTACACATGAGGTCGGGCGAAGTATCCATCGACAGACCGTGCAGCGAGTACTCCGGAAACACGATCAGGTCCATGTTCGGCATGCTGCGTCGGGCCTTGCCGATCATCGCCACGACCTTCTGCGTCTGCACCCAGAGGTCATCGCGGGTATGCGGGTCGGGCAGGGTCAGCTGTGCCAGCCCGATCACGACGCCATTAGGTGATTTGTTCAGTCCACCAAGTCCACTTGCCATGTCAGTTACCTCTATCGATTGAGACTGAGCTCACCGGGAGCCCCCGTCAGTGTGCGGTTGGGACGACAGGTGGCGAGCATCACTGCCATCGTCAGGATGTAGGGCGCCGCGCTGTACAGGTAGTAGCCGGAGCTGATACCGACCGACTGCAGCGCCGGACCGATAGCGCCGGCCGCGCCGAATACCATCGAGGCCCACAGGCAGTTCAGCGGTTGCCAGCGAGCAAAGATCACCAATGCCACGGCCATCAGCCCCTGCCCGCTGGACAGTCCCTCATTCCAGCTGCCGGGGTAATAGAGCGACAGGTAGGAGCCGCCGACGCCGGCCAGAAAGCCACCGACAGCCGTGGCCATGACGCGTACTCGCAGTGGGCGGTAACCCAGCGCCTGGGCAGATTCGGAATGGTCACCGACTAATCGCAGAACCAGCCCCCAGCGCGTGCTACGCAGCCCCCAGTGCAGGAAGATCGCCAGCGCTACACCGATAAAGAACAGCATGTTGATGTTCAAGGCTGAGCGGACGCGCCCGTCGTCACTCCAGGCGCCGAGGGAAATCGACGGCAGCATCGGAGCCTGGGGCTGAATAAAGGCCTTGCCAAGGAAGAACGCCAGTCCGGTCCCGAGCAGCATCAATGCGATACCAAAGGCAATATCATTGACCCGCGGCAGCGAACAGACGATGCCATGCAACAGGCCCAGAAACAGCCCGGCACCGCCCGCCGCCAGCACTCCGGTCCAGGCCGAACCGGACAGGTAGGCCACGGCGTAGCCGGTCATCGCCCCGACCACCAGAATGCCCTCCAGACCCAGGTTGATGCGGCCACTTTTTTCCGTCAGACACTCGCCCAGACTGACGAACAGGAACGGCGTACCGACCCGCACCGCACCCGCCAGCAGAGCCAGCAGGAAGGTCACCAAGTCCAGATCACCCATGTTGCACCTCGGCACCCTTTGATTTGTGGGCGTGCTCTTCCAGTCTGATGCGCCATTGAGTAATACGACCCACCAGCGCCTCCCAGGCCAGCAGATTGGTGAACAGCAGGCCCTGCAGAATCAGTGTGGTGGCGTCGGGCAGATCCAGCCGCCGTTGCAGCAGGCTGCCGCTGGCCTCGATACCCCCGACCAGAGTCGCGCAGACGATGATTGCCAGCGGGTTATGACGAGCGGCAAAGGACACCAGAATCCCGCTGATGCCATAGCCGACAATCAACGAAGCGTTGGCACTGCCCTGTACCGCGCTGACTTCGTACATGCCCGCCAGCCCGGCAGCCGCGCCACCCAGCACGCAGGTCAGAATCACCAGGCGATTAACCGGCAGGCCCAGCATCCGCGCGGTGCGCACGTTGCCGCCGACCACGTCCAGCGCAAAGCCCTTAACGCTATGGCGCACCAGCACATAGGCCAGCACGCAGGCAACAATGCCAGCCACCAGCCCCCAATGAACGCGAAAGGAGTCCTCGCTGATCATCCCGATCATAAGCGAATAATCCAGTCCGACAGTGGAGGGTTTGTTCAAGCTGGAGGGATCGCGCAGCGGCCCTTCTACCAGATGGTTGAACAGGGCAATGGCGATATAGGACAGCAGCAGACTGCCGATGGTCTCATTCAGACCGCGCTTCTGCCGAAGCCAGCCGTTAAGACCGATCCAGAACCCGCCAACCAGCATCGCCACCATGCCCATCGTAATCAACATTGCCAGGGGCGGCAGACCGGTCAGCCATAGTGGTAGCGTTGCTGCGGCCAGGCCACCCAGCACTAGCGCGCCTTCGCCACCGATGATGATCAGACCGGCACGCGCCGGCAGCGCTACACAGAGCGCTGTCAGCATCAGAGGAGCAGCCCGCTGTAAGGTGTTTTCCCAGGCAAAGGACGAACCGAATGCGCCCTCGAACACCAGGGCGAGGGCCTCGAACGCCGGCTTACCCTGAAAAGCCAGGAACAGCACGAACAGCGCGAAGGAGCTGATAATCGACAGCACGGTAGGCAGGCCGGGCAATGCCAGCCTGGCCAACCTGCTTGCAAGATAATGTGGATTCATGGATCAGATATCGCCGCGAACGCCTTCGACGAGGTAGTTCATCTGCTCCAGCACCACGTCGGTCTGCCCCAGCGCCTCGCCCTCGGCCAGCACCACATTGCCCTTGTTGTCCATCAGCGGGCCCTTGAACAGGGTGAACTCGCCAGCAATCATGGATGCCTTGACAGCATCCGCCTGCTCACGCGCCTCGGCGCTGACGTTAGGGCCGTAATCAGAAGCCTTGACGAAGCCTTCGGCCAGACCTCCGCGCAGGAAGTTGTTCATGGTCTCGCCCTTCTGGGCTGCCTCAACGTGTGCCCGGTAAGGCGTCTCCCAATTCCATTCGGCACCAGTCAGATAACCATTGGGGGCCAGGGCCGCCTGACTGGCGTGGTAACCGCAACTCATTACGCCACGGCGCTCAGCCGTTTCCACAATCACCTTGGGTCCATCAACGTGACAGGTCAGCACATCGCAGCCCTGGTCGATCAGACCGTTGGCAGCTTCCGCTTCGCGCACCGGCAAGGACCAGTCACCGGTAAAGATCACGGTGGTAGTGATCTCCGGATCGACCGAGCGAGCGCCCAGAGTGAAGGCGTTGATATTACGCAACACCTGGGCAACCGGTTTGGCGGCGATAAAACCGATGCGCTTGGTCTTGCTCATGTGACCCGCGACCACGCCATTGAGATACTGCCCCTCATCGATATAACCGAAAAAGCTGCCGACATTCTTTGGATGCTTGCTCTCGTCCCAGAGGCCACCACAGTGGGCGAAGCGCACGTCCGGGTAACGCTGAGCCACGCGCAACACATGAGGATCGAAATAACCGAAGGAAGTGGCGAAGATCAGCTCGGCCCCATCCTGGCGGATCATGGATTCCATGGCCTGCTGCACTGCGGAGGTTTCCGGCACGTTCTCTTCTTCGATGACCTTGACGTTCGGCATGCTGCGAATGATACGAGCCGCCTGGGCGTGGGCCTGGTTGTAACCGAAGTCGTCCCTAGCCCCTACATAAACGAAGCCAACGACCAAGGGCTTTCCTGCGGCACGGGATACACTGAAAGGCATTGCGGCGGCGACGCCGATAAGCCCAGCCAGCTTCAGGAAGTTCCTGCGGTTATAGTCCGACATGGTATGAGTCCTTTAGGCAATACATGGTTATATTCAATCTTGTATACATGAATACAAGCAGGATATATGCCAGCCTTCGGTACAAGAAAAATCCTCGCCCATCAGAAAAGCGCCTCCTCGTCACGCTCCATTCTGTTGCATTGTGAGACTCGGCCGCCCCGCAAAGGGGCAATACAACTGAGTGGTGGCATTGGTCAGCGGCGGTACTGGGCCGTGTCAACCTGATCTCATGCTCGATTTAGGGAAACTCTGAATTTAACTTCCTGAATTTGGTGAAATAAGCAGCCTCGCCACCCCGGATATGCCAATGAAGCAAATGACCTTCGTCGATGCCGAATACGCCGGTAAACGTAAGCAGACCCGTAAGGAACTGTTCCTGATCGAGATGGATCAGGTCGTACCCTGGAAGAGGCTGGTAGCGCTGATCGAGCCGCACTATCCCAAGGGGGAAGGTGGTCGTCCGGCCTATCCGTTGATGGCTATGCTACGTGTGCATTTGATGCAGAACTGGTTCGGCTACAGCGATCCGGCGATGGAGGAAGCGCTGTATGAGACGACCATCCTGCGCCAGTTCGCGGGCTTGAACCTGGAGCGCATCCCGGACGAAACGACCATCCTCAATTTCCGTCGCCTGCTGGAGAAGAACGACTTGGCTGCGGGCATTCTCGGCGTCATCAACGGCTATCTGGGCGACCGTGGCCTGTCATTGCGTCAAGGCACCATCGTCGATGCCACGCTGATTTATGCACCAAGTTCGACCAAGAAGAAGGAAGGCAAACGCGATCCCGAAATGCACCAGACCAAGAAAGGCAACCAGTACTACTTCGGCGCCAAGGCGCACATCGGGGTCGATGTGGAGTCAGGGTTGGTACACCACGTCCATGTCACAGCCGCCAATGTTGCGGACGTCACCCAGGTGGACAAGCTGCTGCATGGCGAAGAGAACATGGTGGCTGCTGACGCCGGCTATACGGGTGTCGAGAAGCCCGAGGCGCATGAGGGGCGCAAGGTCATCTGGCAGATTGCTGCTCGGCGCAGCACGTACGAAAAGTACGGCAAGAAAAGCGCGCTGTACAAGGCACGCCGCAGCATAGAGAAAGCCAAAGCGCAGACACGCTCGAAGGTCGAGCACCCGTTTCGCGTGATCGAACGTCAGTTTGGTTACACCAAGGTGCGATTTCGAGGTTTGGCGAAGAACGCCGCACAGATGATGACGTTGTTCGCACTGTCGAAACTGTGGATGGCACGCCGATATTTATTGGAGAGCACAGCAGAGGTGCGCCCGTAATGTGGGAAATGGCCTGCGCAGTTCAGAAATAGCGAAATAGGCGGGCGATCTGACCAATTTTTGATCAGATGCCTCTTTTAAAATGGCTCTGTCTGAGTTATCTGTTGCAGTGGTCTAAACTGAATCGTGATCTTTCCCAGCATGAGGGATCTATCATGAAAGCGGTTCAGTTTTCGCGGTGGATGGCACAGCTCTCCAGCCTCAACCCAGAGCAACGCGACCAGTTGAGATCCAAGCTCTTGCCAGCTGCCAGGCACTGGCAGGACGCAATCAAGGCCCCAAGCCATTGCCCGCATTGTCAATCGCGGGAACTGCGCCCCTGGGGTTCCAGTGGTGACTTGCCGCGATACCGCTGCAAGGTTTGCGGCAAAACCAGCAATGCCCTGACGGGCACCCCAATGGCGCGACTGAGAAAGCGCCATCTCTGGCAAGACTATGCGGACGCACTGACCCAGAGCCTGAGCGTGCGCAAGGCCGCCGTTCATTGTGGCGTCAGCAAAAACACAGCTTTCCTGTGGCGACATAGGTTTCTTTCTCGGATTGCCGATCACCAGGCCCAGCACGCGTCAGGCATTGTTGAAGCAGATGAAACCTTCTTCCTGGAGTCCTTCAAAGGGCAACGCGAACTGCCTCGACCGCCTCGTCGGCGCGGTGGCAGCGCCCAACGACGCGGACTGTCTGCCGAGCAAATTCCTGTGCTGGTGGTAAGAGATCGCAGTGGTCAGCAGGCAGACTTCAAGTTGGAAAAGCTGGATGCACAGCACATAGGGGAGCGGCTACGCCCGCTGATAGACGCGGATGCGATTCTCTGTACTGACAGCGCAAGTGTCTACGCCCATTTCGCCAAGGTTGAAGGCATCACTCACCGACCGATTAACCCGAGCCAGAATCGACGGGTTGATGGTGCTTTCCACATCCAGAACGTGAATGCCTACGACAGCCGACTCAAGAGCTGGATGATTCCTTTTCATGGTGTGGCCACCAAGTACCTAACGAACTATCTGGGCTGGCGCCGCCTGCTTGAGCGCTACAAAACACAGCTCAACCCATTGATTTGCTTGAAAGAGGCGTTGGGGTATAGGGATATGCAACAGTTAACTCAGACATAGCCTTTAAAATCGGTAGTGATCGAAGTCGGCCAGAAATGGCTACCTATTTCAGACCATCCTTAGTTTTATGCCTGCACTTTTGCAGAGCACTGGTCTTTTTCGCGCTTCAATACACTGTATTCGCGATACAGTTCTAACGCTTTTTTGGCTGTGACGATAAAGCCAACAATTGCAAATAGGTTCTTCATGATCTGCCCTGTGTGAGGTCAACAATTTCAGCTGCTGACGAAACACTAGATCGTTCACTCATCAACCGCCAGACTGTTCACTTTTACACGTAAAGTTTTAGAGCTTGTTTGATTACGAATTTTTCTAGTCTCGCTCAGCAACTCTGCCCCCGCATCCCTTTTCAATAGCTCATACACTACCGTCAAGAATACATCCCGCGTCGAGTCATTGCTGAGTGGCCTGGTAGCCATACTGGTGTGGCTGCTAATGGCACCTGCAATGACCTGAATTGTGCACGCTGGCAGAGCGGCTTTCATCACCTGTTACATGGTGTTGTTCTGAACCCGACTGAACACCACGCCTGAGTCTGTGGTCAAGCAGCGACTGCTTAGGCCGGAAGCGGAAGATACAGGGCTGGACCTATGTTCATCTGATTGAGATGAACCTCAACGTGAGTGCAGTTTTAGCTTCAGATGCTGCTTGATCCATTTGAAGAACAGTTCGATTTGCCAGCGCTGCTTGTAGAGTGCAGCGATTTCCTGAGCGCTGCGTTTGAAGTCATTGGTGACCAGGATCAGGTCGGATTTGTCGCTGTCACGGCTGATCCGGATACGACGCACGTCCTGCCCGAAGTAGTGATTGGGACGTTTGGTATTGAGAATTTTCTTGTTGAAGCGAATCACTTCGTCAGACTCAATATCGAGTTCAGGTGCTGACAGCGTTCCGATACACGCCACATTGGCATTTTTCTTCAGCCGGGTGACAAAGATCGAACCCGCCTGATCGATGTGGTGCCACCAGTTGTAGTCGCTGTTGGCGCTGATGGAAAATTGACCCACCCTGCCGATTGAAATTTGACCCAGGGCGGATTGCTGATTTGTGCATCAGCAACTGTGGATAAGTTTAGCAACGCAGCTGCTTTTTAATCCCTCCTTTCGATAGTCCAATGCTGTAACCGAAGACCTACCGCATCCAGTCATGCAGCAGGTCACCCTCACGTTATGTTCAGAACGGCTCATCGTCCTCCGGTTCCTGGCCGCCCTTACGCTTTCGCTCCCGTGATTTGATCTTGGCCTGGGCCGCCAAGCTACTGTGTTGCAGGCGATAGGACTCGTTACCGGTTTCGACGATG